>Ga0114978_10000642_pt1 | contig 29885 bp, 23 predicted proteins | sample S_140212_EF_Meta_FD_87027 | JGI IMG/M metagenome (GOLD analysis project Ga0114978, IMG submission 87027) | Freshwater microbial communities from Lake Simoncouche, Canada to study carbon cycling - S_140212_EF_MetaG | ecosystem: Environmental > Aquatic > Freshwater > Lake | place: Lake...
ATTTTTTTTTTTTTTATATTTATATAAAAAATCTTTTAAATAATTTATTTTTAAAAATTTTTTAAATTTAAATTATTTTTTTTTTTTTTTTAATTGTTTAGCTTTATATAATGCTAATTTTCTATTCCACGTAAACTCACCGTATTTAAAACCAACCATCCAACGATTTATGTATTTAATTATAAACCTATTACCTGTATATATATTAACTTTCATACCAATAAAAGTTGGTACTATCGTTGAATTTCTATCATATAAGAATCTTTCCTTCTTCTTATGTAATTCATTATCATTTATTAAAAAAATTTGACGCCAAGTACTAGGTGCTACGTAAGAAATTTTATATGTTTTTTTTAAATTATTTCCTGATTTAATCATCTCTAAAAATACACAAAGGTGTTATACTATATATTATTATTTAAATTTAGTTGTTTTACCCCATGGTGTTCTAGGGTACTTAATAGACTTTGCACGACCACCGTGTGGATGATCGACTGGATTCCTAGCTACACCTCTTACTATAGGTTTTACACCAAACGATCTCCAATAACCTGATTTTGTATTAGTTAATAGACGTTTACTTTTTAAAGCAACTTGCCCTAAAGAGGCTAAAGAATATATTGAGAATGTTTTACGAACACCGGATGGTAGTTGTAATAAAGCCGTGTGTGTATTAAAGTCTAATTTAATTAAACGTGCAAAAGTACCAGAACTCCTAGCGTATTGTATACCAGCACCTGGGAATAATTCCAAAAGCGATACTTTAGATAATCTTTTTATAGAAAATAGTAAAAATAATGATGGTTCGGTTAAATACGAGTTTAAACCTGTTAGTTTTGGTGAAAAATAAATAAAACCGAAGATTTTAAATAAATCTGTTGCCGGTAAATACGTAACACCACCGGATGCTAAAAAAGATAATGATACAAGTTTATTTTGGAATGGTATAAGTTTAAATGTTGTGATAGTAGACATTATATTACTTCTCATAGAATAATTTATTAATGGTCTTATTAATTTTAATTTTAAACTAGATTTAGTTCAAACAACAACACGTCCTGAATCATTTCGACCAGCATTTGAATACTTTCTTCAAGTAAGCTGTTTAAAATTCTTTCGTTCTAATCATAATGAAGTTAATTTTTTAATATTTCTCGATGCATTTGAAACTATTCTTAATTTTTTTAAAAACAAAATTATTTAATATTATTTAATATTCATTAAGAGTAATAAACTTAAGATTTTATATATCTCGACATTTTTAGATAAGATTATGTTAAAAATAGTATCCAATATTTGGGTTATATAATTTAATTTAAAGTTTTTTAACTCTATTGGGTAATAGTTTATCTGGCTTGTAGAATAAAAAGGGTTAGGGTTTATATTATTGACAGATTTGGTTAAATTCTGTTTATCAAATGAAGAGATAAAAAATCATTGATTGTTTTTTAACCTTTTTAAAAATAAGTATGAACTAAAATTTAATTTATTAAAATAGTTTGACAATTTATTTATAAAAGAACTGGAGATAAAACTTTCAATATCTTTTATGTAGGAGTTATTTGTTTTTTTTAAAACCATAAAATTATAAGTTAAAAATGAGTGTTTAAGTAATTGGTAATTAAATATAAACTTATTGTATTGTTTAAAAAATAAATAATCATTAGATCAGTTTGAAAAAACGTTTTGATAAATAATTCAACTAGTTAAATGCCTTCTACGTGATCATGATTTACGAGAAAGTTTTGATAATACGTTTATGTTCTTTTTGAAATGTATATTAGATTTAAATGTCGACTCATAATGAATAAAATTTAAATCTGAATATTTATCAAAAAATATACTATTTAATTTGTTTACATATGATCACCCCCGTATCATTCGTTTGTAGTATTTAATTCGGAAAGAACAAACCCTATTTTACCCTGCAATTGTATTAAACCAAATAATAAAGCTTCGGCAGTTGGTGGACAACCGGGAACATAAATATCTACTGGTATAATCCTATCACAACCCCTAATAACGGAGTATGAATAATGATAATAACCACCACCATTAGCGCAACTACCCATAGATAAAACTCAACGTGGATCTGGCATTTGTTCATAAAGACGACGTATAGTAGGAGCCATTTTATTAGTTAAAGTCCCAGCAACTATAATTAAATCGGCGTGACGAGGTGAAGCTCTAAAAACAATACCAAAACGATCTTGATCGTAACGACTCATAGCAGCATGCATCATTTCAACAGCACAACAAGCAAGACCAAAAGTTAATGGTCATAAAGAACCTGCACGAGCTCAGGAAATTACAGAAATTAATTTAGTTGAAATTCATTCAAGTTTCATATAACAAGTTATAACTATTTATTTAGAAACCCTTAACGATTTCCTAACATACTTTGTATAACCATCAGGTCTAGATGTACCATAAACTGATCTACGTTTTTTTTTATAAATAACTGGTGAAAAATCATAAACCCCCCTTACAAGGCTATAACCTACTCCAGGTAAATCATTAGCTCTACCACCGTTAACTAAAACCCTATTATATTTAGAACATAAGTAACCTATTCCTGGTATACGTGCAGTAACTCGTAAACCGTTTGTAAGTGTAACTTTTGCGACATGACGAACAGCTGAATTTGGTTTTTTTGGTGACATCGTAGTTACTTTATTAACTATACCTTTTAATTGTGGTTGTTTTTTTAATGCTGGTGTTCTACTAAAGTTAAATTGTTTATACTGTTTTTGTCTTATATAAGATTGTTTAAAACTAGCCAAAAATACACATTATAATTGTTAAAATATAAAGGCTTGTCATGTAATACCTAACCAAAACATTAAAAAAATTAAACCACCGAATGTGATTAACTCTTTAGATGATAAATCAGCAGGTAAAACTTTTAACATCTGAATAGATGAACCAAACAATACATTCATTCAACTCCTAAAAAAAAATGTAGGACCTAATAAATACAGTAATACTATAAATAATAAACATAATAAAGGGAAAAGGTCAAAAAAAAAACTAAAAAATAGTATCTCTGCTACAAACATAATAGAACCTGGAAAACCTAAAAAGACTAAGCAGTTTATTAAACCCATTAAAAAAAGCTTAGGGCATAAAAAATTTATACCATTAATTTCAGTGATAAGTCGTGTTTTAAATCTACGACCTATAGCATCGACTAATAAAAATGAGTTAGTAGATAGTAAAGCATGACTTATAAGCATACAAAAACTAGCTAGCATTAGTGCTGATTGACCACTAATAACACAGATAGTAAGTCAATGCATTTCTACAACTGTAGAGTATGCTACTAACTTTTTTAAATCGATTTGATAAAATAATTTAAAAACAGCATCTACCAAACCTATCGTTAAGAAAGGGTATACAAAGTAAAAAGTTGGTTCTAAATTTATAGTTATCAAACACTTTAATAAACCAAAGAACGCGAATTTAACTAAAACACCACTTAAAAATATTGAAAAATTTGTAGAAGCTTCTACATGAGCTTTTGGTAATCAACCATAAAACGGCCATATAGGTAACTTTACACCAAAACCTACTAATCAGCAGAAGAATAAAAAATTTAACTCAAAAGTGGAAAAACAAAAACCCCCTATAATACTAAATAATGATGAGTTAGTAATAAAGAATAAGTATAAAAATGAAAATATTAGAAATAAAGCACCGAATTGTGTTCAAAAAAACATTAAATAAGCTGCCTCAACACAACGGCGTGTTTTAGCAAAGTTATATAAGATAAAAAATGAAGGTACTAATAACATCTCATAAGCAAAGAAAAATAAAATAATAGAATCTGTGAAAAATAAAATATAACCAGACATTAAAATAACTGTACAATAAAACATAAAACTTGATAACTCATTTATATTATAAGATAGACAAAAAAGTATTGATAATGATGTAATAACTATAAAAATATAAATAAAAGGGAAATAATAAACTGATATTAAATTTAAATTTAAAGCATTTAGATTTAATAGGTAATTAAATGAATAATAATCAAAGAAGAAGATACTAACCTCGTCGAAAAAATAACAGATTTGAAATGTTGAGAAAAAATCTAAAATGTAGTATAGGACTGTTAGTGAAAATAAAGAAAAGAATATGAAAAAACCAATTATATATCTCAATAATATGTTAATTAAATCGATTCTATAAAAAACATTCATATAAAAAAGCCTAAATAGGAATAAAATAAAAATAAATGTTAAAAATAAAAAAATTACATAGTATATAAAACCGTACCACAACAAGAAATAAACAACTAAGATTTTAAACAAACGTATTAAATCTTACGTTCGTAGATTTTGTAGCCTCTAAATTTAAATAAGAGTTATACTTAAACTTTATAACAGTTTTAGTTGGTATTTTAGTACTAATTTTCTTAAAAAAATGTATAGAACGACCTAATCGTAAATTTTTAAATTCAAAAATAAATAAACCACCCCTCATTTGGATAGCCCATGAATTTAACTTACCAGCACCTTTACCCATTCGCATCCCCTTTGGTTTTTTTGTTAGTGGTAAATGTGGAAAGGTATTGAATCAGACCAATCTTTTAGTGTATTCCGGTTTTTTTACAGCTTTTTTAATAAAAACCTTTAACCTGAATATTTGTTTAGCTGACATACGTAATGGTTGTAAAGTTAATAATCCACAATCACCGTAAGTTAATGAACTTTTTGTTCAATTTTTAACTACACGCCTTTTCTGTTTACTTTTATATTTAAATTTTCTTGGTTGTAATAACAAAAATACACGTAGTATTGTAAACAAATTTAAATCAAAATTCAAGATATAATCAATAAAAGGTCTTCAGTAAATATAAAACCAAATATTATAAAAAATAATAAAGTTGTAATAGTATAGTAATATAAAGGTACACTTCTTAAACCTTGTTCAATTATTGGTTGAAAATTAGACCCGTTTGTAGCATTTAAAAAACGAATATTCTGTATATAAAAATATAAACCCAAAAATAGTACAAAGAAAAAAAACGGAAACAATATAAAAAAGTTAGAATTACATAATAAAGTAAATATAAATATTTTAGAAAAAAAACCCCAAAATGGTGGTACACCAGCCATTGAAAATAGAGCGATGATTAAAACCTTTGAAAAATAATTATTAGACCCTAAATCGTTAAAAGACTGTGTTGTTTTAACATCAAAACTTGTAAATTGGAAAATAGTATAGAAGATAACAAATAATGATAAGTTGTAAATAAACATATAACCTCAGAGTAATACTAAAATATCATTAAACTCATAAGAAAAAACCAATTATACACGATAAATACTTCTAATAAAGATTCTATTAACTTAGTGTTTTAAAATAATCAAGTAATAATATACTATCTCGTTGTCTTGCCATACTATAATTAAACTTTAATTTAACTCTTTGGTTTTTTTTAAAACCATTAAAATTATTACTTTTTATTGAATTTTTATAAGTTTTTGCTCATCTAGATTTTTTTTTGATATTTCTAGGACTTTTTAAGACGGCCAAATAAACACACAATATTATAAAAGAAATATAAAATCTACTATACAAAAACTACTCATAGCTAGAAAAACAAATAGTGTATTTAAAATACTACTCATAGCTAAAAAGGCTTTAATATAATAAGACTCACATAAGATAAAAACTAAAAAGAATATACCAAAAACAATTAAAATAATGTTTATAAAAAGGTTAAAATAAAATACCTCATTTAAGTAAACTATTAGAAAATATATAAAAAATAGAAAAATAGAAAAATAGAAAAAGAATATATAAAAAAATAAAGCATGTGTCGGTATACCTTTAAAAAATATTGGTTTTCAAAAATAAAAAGGTACTAAACCACATTTTAAAAAAATACAAAACATAAGGTTAAACCAAACTAATGATATAAAAAAAATAGATTTAAAATCACTAACGGATATAACATAATAAAATACAGATTCTAAGATGTATCAATCAAATGTTAAAAATTTTAGGTAAAATATAATTAAAAATATAAAAAGATTTAATGAACCTATAAGTGATATTCAAAAGAAAAACATTAAAGTCTGTAAAAATGAAAAGGGGGTTGATTGGTTAAAATATGAGTGGTTTGTTAAGCTAAGATTATTGTAGAAATAAGTCGATGAAAAAACAGATGTAATAAGTAGGAGTGTTATAAGGGTAGATAATATCTCAATAAAAAATATTACAGTAAATATGTTATTAGAGTAGAATAATAAAAGCATTCAAAAAAAAAACGAATATATAACTATAGTATAATCATAAACCTCTTGGGATGAATAATAAAATGATGATGAGTAAGCAACTCAAACCAATGTGAATAGAAAAACGAGTAGATAGGTTATTTTAAACTGTAGTTGTGTAAATAATAAATGCCCGAATCATATAGAAATTAAAGGGCTTGTTCAAGAATAATTTACCAATAATATGATAAACAATGGTGTTAAAAATACTCATATAAGATCAAACCCTGTTAGATAATTAAAGAAGGTTATATTTGAGAATTGATTAAAGTTTGTAAAGTCTTTCATATTAGATATTAAGTAAAGTATGATTGAAAATACTATGAATACGTATAAATATGTAAATAAGTAAGTTAAACTTCATATTGATGAAAAAGTTAAAAAGAAGTTTGTAGGGGTTAATATATAATCAAAAAGAAATAACGGGTTAATAGACAAAATTATTTAAAACATATAACAATACTAAAAAATTTTACGAAATACTAAATAAATGCACGATAGTAATGCTATAACTAGAAAATATAAAGAGGTTGTATGTAAAACTCAAGTAATAAGTGGTAAAAAACCAGATAATGATAATAAAAAGGGTTGATAAACTAAATTACTAATGATATCACTATACCCTGATACTATAATAAGGTAATTAAAAACAGGTAGTATAAAGATTAATATAGTATAGTGAAAAGACTTATCGAGTAATAAAAAAATATACAACAATAATAACACTGTAAATTTAATAAAGTAGTAAGGTAGTATCAAGTGATAAAATATAGTGTATGGTTTATCAATTTGATTAATAAAACAACTAGTAGGATATATACCAGTTATGTATACTAAATCAGTGTAACTAATACAACCATACATATACAAAAGTATTAAAGAATTTGATAAAAATAAATAAATAAATAAACCTATAAGTATTGTAAGGGTTAATCTACCAATTAATAATATAAGGGTTTTATTTTCTAAAAGTTTTAAATTAATTAATTTAGGTAATTTAAAAGGGAGTTTCAAAATCTGTAATTAGAATCGAACTAAATTAAATTATAATAAAAAATTATAATTTAAGTACATACTCATATTATAAAATAATTTATAATATAAACATAACCAACCTACAAATATGTATAATCACTTTTATATGTAATTACCCGTGCCTGGACTTGAACCAGGACCCGTAATGGACGAAGTTTTAAGCCTCGCATGTCTACCAATTTCATCACACGGGTTTAGATATATATAAGGTGTTTATATTTGGGTTATCTTTGACTTTTTACGAAAGAGTAGTAATTGAAAAATATTTTATCACTTATTAATGTTTGTATACTATAATTTTTCAAAAAAAGTAAATTTGTATCAAATACGGGAAATAGTAACCTAGCGTTTAGAAGTGATAATAAACCCTGGTCTATAGATTTTAAAGAATATTCAGTTAGAAAATTTGATTTTATAGAAACTTTAAATTTATAAAATTTAAAAACTAACTGCTCTTTAGAATTCGTTTTATGGGCCATTGGTGCTTTTGTTAAAGTATACATCTTCCTTTTAATTGGTAAAAATGCGAATTGTATAACCCTATCCTCATCCTTCTGTTTTAAAACAAAAGTTAAATAGTATAGTCAAGTCATTATTAGGTAAGATTGTTTTACCAAAATAGTTGATTTTTTTGAAAAATTTTTTTGGTCTATATTTAGACCATCGATTCTTATATTATTTAGTAATCTAGGTGCTATTAGAGAAATGAAAGTAAAGTTATAGGTTATATCAAACCTGTTATTAGTAGTGTTATTGTTATTTAAACATTTAACTAAATTATAGGATTCTTGTAAAGTGTAATTTATAGTTTTATTTGTATTTTTTATTTAATCGGGTTAGCAGGAATCGAACCTACATTATTAGATTGAAAGACTAAGGTCCTAACCATTAGACGATAACCCGTAAAATCTTTTTTTAAATTCAGAAAACCCACTCTATACTTGTAAAGTTACTGGGGCTTGTACTACTATATCATTTACAGAATCAAAAAAAAACTCTTTTAAACCTATTGAGGGGTATGATTTTTGAAACGGTACACTAGTATCACCATACTGTAGCATTAAATTACGTAAATCTTTTTTATTATTAAAAACGTTTCCAGAAAGTTCTGAAACCTCGCGTTCAAGTCAATTAGCGGTTGGATATAATTCAGAGATTGAGTTTAAAGAGAAATTAGTAAAGGTCTTAAGTGACTCTACGAAAAAAAAAAAAAATCTTTCTTGGAATGTTAAATTATGGAAATTGTAAACCACTACAGAATTTTGTGTATATAAGTTATTTAAAGTTTTTTTAAAATCCCTATCTGAGCTACTTAGTGGTAACTCATATGAAAATATATCTACTAGTTGACTTGAATATAATATAGAGGAGAATCTCATATGTATGGATGAGTAGTATAATAAATTTTGAGGTATTAATAAAGATATATTTTTAAACCCATGTAATTTATTAATTAAATATAAGTGGTGTAAATTAAAGAATATATATTCAAAAAATAATTTAAAATTACGACTGTTACTGTTAGAAACTAAATTCAAATGTTTTAAGATGGGTTCGAACCAACGACCCCAAAGTTTTCAGCCTTGTGCTCTACCAACTGAGCTATTAAAACAAAATAAACTCATAACAGAAACTAAACTGTTAAATCAATACTATATTATACTACACCCCCTTAATTATAATGATATATAGGGGTAGTGGGTGTATACCCTCTTATTTAAGATACTTAAGAAAAATTTTTAGAAGAAATGGCCGAGTGGACGAAGGCGACAGACTGTAAATCTGTTAGTTATACTCACGTTGGTTCGAATCCAACTTTCTTCACTTTTAATTAAATAGTATAAACTTTTAATCTTTAAGATTTTTAATAAAAAGAATATAATTTTAAAACAAAATAAATCAAAGAAAATTTTTAAAAAAATAAACCAAAATATATACTTTAATGATAAAACTACTTTAATAGTTTATAGTAGGTTTTGGATTAAAACATGAAAGAGTACTTTATTGGATAGTATAATAGAGTATATAGACAACTTTTTAATTGGTATACAACCATCAAGACGAAAACGTTTCATGTTTATTAAAAAATATCTTTTTTTTAATTCGACAGTAACTACATTCTTAGCTATATACCATGTTTTAACATTTAAAACATTTTATAATTTTTTTAAATTCATAAACCAATTTAACATGTCTCGAAAAGATAGTTACTATAGTGTATATTTTAATTTTAGATCTAATAAGTTTTTTATTAGTATTTTAAATTCTAAAGGAAGATTATATACTTCATTGTCAGTAGGTCTTTTTTTAAAATTTTTTCAGAATAAAAAATCCCTAAAGAAAAATAAACTATTTAAATTATTATTATCTAAGTATCTTAGAAAACTACTTATAGTATCTAATATAAAGAATATATACTTATATATAAAAAGAACACCAACACATATCTATGAGATATGTAATTTACTAACATCACCATTACCTAAACCTTTTTTTAACCCACTAAAGGGTGTAAGTGTAATTGAGTCTAACGAGAAACATTATAATCTTAATATAAGGTATATATATTTTAGTAAAATTAAATCATACACTAGTATGAAAGTTTGTAGAAAAGGTAGACTTAAAAGAAAGATACAAAAAAGAATTTTAAAATCAAATCGTATAACAGATTAAAAATATTAAATTATACAATTTTTGTGGATTATACTTAAATTACATATTATGAGTTTGACTTTGGCTCGGAGTGAACGCGTGCAAAATCTCTTGACACATGCGAATTTAATTGAGTTAGTCTTTTTAACTTAATAGTGAATTGGTGAGTAATGTATGGAAAATTTACCTAGGAGTTTACATTAACTGTAAATATTAATCTCTTTATACACATGTTATTTGTATATTAAAAATCTTATAGAGTTTTTTTAAAAGTAGCCATAAAAAGATTAAAGAAGAAAAGAATACTTCTAGAGAAGTCTGTACTAAAGTTGGTATTTTTAATTTTATTAATAGCCGAGTACTTTTAGCTGGATTGAAAGATCAGCCAGTCACACGGGGAATGAAAAACACCCCGCCGTTGGCAGCAGTGGAGAATATTGGTCAATAAACGAAAGTTTGAACCAAGGTTTTGCGGAGATGAAAGATTGATAAAATCGTGAAGGCTATGGTAGCTGTAAAGTCTGTGCGCAGATCAAAATAATGATGAGGTATCTGAAGAGAACCCCGGGCTAACAACGTGCCAGCAGCTGCGGTAATACGTTGACGGGGGAGCGTTACTGGCCTTTACTAGGCGTAAAGTGTGGCTAAACTGTTTAAGAAGTTATAAGCAAAATTTAAGAGTTGACGAAACTACTTATAAAATCTTAATACTATAGAGAATTGGAAGAAGTTAATAGTATGTATAATCTAGAGATAAAATTCTTACAGGTTATAAAGACTCTCAAAGGCCTCGGCAGTTAACTATTTTATATTCTGACGTTGAACCACTAAAGTATGGATATCAAATAGGATTGGAGACCCTAGTAGTCCATACCCTGAATTTATGGGTATTTTATGTAAAAATAATATTTTTTGTATATAAGCTAACGCGAAAATGCCTCGCCTGGGGAGTAAAGCTGCAAAGGTAAAACTTAAAAAGATTGGCGGGAGTTTGTATGAACGGTGGAGCGTGTGGTTTAATTCGATAATCCACGTGTAATCTTACCAACGTATTAAATATAAGTGATGCTAAATTTAGGTAGAATTTACGAACTTATATTAATTGGTACTGCATGGCTGTCGTCAGTTCGTGTTGTAAAATGTAATATTTAGTTATTCAACGAACGCAACCTTTACTATAAATTTAATATTAACCTCTTATTAAAGATACTGTATTTGATAAAATACCTTTATAAATTAAAACGAAACTATTCGAATCCTTATACGAAATGTATAGTTACAATTTAATTAAATATTTTTTCAAAAAAATATTTTTTAACCCTAATTATGGTGATATGAGAATTTTTGTATCATGTAATTATAGTTTTTAAGTATTAGTTACTTTTTGAAAAGAATAACATTACCGTTATGTATTTTAATACAGCTTAATAAGATTAAATATTGTTTATTGATACAATAAAGCGGGTTTTTTTTCTTAAGAAATTACTTAATTAGAGTGTGTAATTAACAATTTATACACTTTTTAGATTATTTTTTCGTTAAACTTTATAATTAATTATTTAATATAATTATTTAATGGTAGATTTAATCTAATATTTTATTAGTTTAATAAAAGTAGTTAATCATTTTTCAAAGTCTTAACCTGTTTTAAGGAAGTTAAGGAGAAGTCAAGTCATTATGGTCTAAATATGTTGGGCTACACATGCGCTACAAAGGTAAAAACAATAAGATGCTACGGTTTAAACTTAAGCAAATCTTTAAAAATTATCAAAGTTCGGATTGTAGACTGAAACTCGTCTACATGAAGTCGGAATCGTTAGTAATCGTAAATTAGTATGTTACGGTGAATGATCTATCAAACTTTGCACACACCGCCCATCACGCCCGAAGAGTTGTATCGGCTAGAAACTATATCTTAAACTTTAAAGGGGTTAAAATTTATTTGTAATAAAATACAAATTTAGTGTTAAAATTTATTTTAACATACGTCCTTATTTAGAATATTTACGTATTTACATAAAAATAAATATTAGTATATAGAATAAAGTTTTTTGGTACGTTAAAGACGATATGGTAACTTGGGCGAAGTTGACACAAGGTAATAGTAGGGGAACCTGTTGTTGGATTACACATAACTTAAAATAATTTATTTATGTAATAAAAAATTTAAATAATAAACTTTTTAAATAATATTAAGATACGTCGCATTAAGTGGATGCCTAGATGTTAAATAAGGTAAGGTGTGGAAAACCTATATTTATTATGAGTATCGGCTCTACAGGGATTAATAAATAAAATTAAACTAATAAAGTGAACTGAAACATCTCATTAACTTTATATAAAAAAATCAACTGAGATTCGGGTAGTAGTGGTGAGCGAAATCCGGTAAGCCCATTAAACATATACAATTGGAAAATATTTTTGAATAAATAACCATAGGGGTGCAAGTCCTGTAATTCCAATGATTTTTAGGGATATAGTTTAGTGGTAGAACGGTGGTCTTCAAAACCGCATGTGTGGGTTCGATTCCTGCTATCCTTGTTTTTATGCTTATAAAACAAAATAACAACTTCTTTTTCCGAAAAAGAATTTTAAAAAATAAACTAATAAATTTACTAAAAACAAATAAAAGTACTAAGAAACTAAATTTTAAGAGGTTTAAATCGAAAAAAACTGCTAAGGTAATTAAGTTTAAAAAGCTTTTTAGCCAAACAACTTATGATTTGTTTAATCCTTTTGTAAAAAATGTTTTAAAAAAACGTTTAAAGATTAAAAAACAATTAAAAATATTTTATAAAAGAAGATTATCACGTATTTTAAATAAAAGCTTTTTAAAATCAAGAGTTATATATAGTAATAGCATTGATTTTTCGTTTAAATGAGTGGCTAAAATCAATTCAAACGTTTTTAATCAATTAAATTTGACGAATTTTATTATAATTTTTTCAGACAAAAATGATATACAAATCTATAATTTAAGTGTAAACAAAACCTATAGTTTATTTATTAATTATTTTTTTTTATCATTTGATACATGATCATCTACAAATTCAACTTTTTTTAAAAACTACTTAACAATTTATAAACAAATTTTTTTAAATAGTAGTATTTTATATAAAAATAATTTTTTTATAAATAATAAAATTTCATTAGTTAACCCTAAAATGTTAGTAGACAATAATGATAGTGATAGTATGTATACCCCGTTAAAACCTGTTAAAACTTTTTCGAGAATTTTAAATTTAATATCTAAACAACTACCTTATATAGAATTAGTTAGATCCTTCAGGTTAAACTTAAAAAAGAAAATACTATTATACGATATAGATATTAATAGTTTTTTTAAAAGTAATTTATTACGTGTAAATCAAGATAGTGAACACTACAGACTTAACATTACTAAATATAGTAAGTTTTTTAAACTCTTTAAGTTTTTAGGTTTGTTAAAGTTACATAATTTTAATAAATCCGATAACCTATTTGAGAGTAGTTTTGATAGTAATTTATTAAGGTTAGGTAATACTACGAGTCTTACAAGAAAATATCCGGTAAAAGACAAGGTTAATATTAAATTTACTAAGTTATCTAATAACAACTCTAAAAACATACTTAATAATAGTTTAATATTAAACAGAAATGTTGATCTATTATTTAATTTTTCTGAAAATATAACTCTATACAAATATTTAACCTTTAATAATGATTTATCTTATTTTAATTACACTAAAACTGTAAACAAAAATAACAATCTATCAGTTGTAAGTGATTTATCTAAAAATTTTTTTAATTCACGTATTAACATTTTTAATAAATCTAATTTAGTATCATCTAGTATATTTAAATATACTGTAAAAAGAAAGTTATTAAAAATTGTAAATTTCCATAAATTTTCATCAAACATCATAATGTGGTATTATAATATTTTGATAAGGTTTATAGAAAATTGTAGTGGTAAAAAAGTTTATTTAAAATTTAACCCTTTTATTGAAAATGCACTATCGTTTACTGATATTGCTCGATGTAATATGTGATCAGCTCGTATTACTAGTTTTCAAAGAATTTTAGGACCTAAAATATTTTTACAAGAGTCTTTAAGGATATTACATATAGCTATAAAATTTAAAGACCCTACCTTTTTATCAAATTGAATTAAAGGTATGTTATATCGTATGAGTTTTTGAAAGTATAGACTTTTATTTCGTTATTTGAAGTATACTATGCGTTACCTGTTTTGACTTTATTTCCCAGAATTGGAATTTAAAGGTTTTAAACTACGTTTAAAAGGTAAAATTAGTGTTGCTGGAAATGCGCGAACAAGAACTTTAATGTACAGAATAGGTGAAACTAGTTATTCAAAACTTAATAATCGTATTGTTTCTGATTTTACAACAATAAACACCTTTACAGGTGTTTTAGGTTTTAAAATTTGATTCTTTTTTTAATATAATTATATACATAATAATCGAATTTTAATGAAATTTAACGCTGAATACAACTGACTTGAATCTTACTTAGATAACGATTCTTTATGATTAGAAGATGTTTTAAATTGAGATGAAACTTTCGATTTAGTATTATCTGATTATAATATCTTTTCATTCCTCACAAGTGCCTTTTTTATTAATAGTCATTTTTTTCTTGATTCATTCACTAAATTATCTTTTTTAGATGTAATGTTTATTAATGAAACAGATTCTTTAAACTACTCTAGAGAACTTTTTGATCTAATGATGTGGGATAACCTATCATTTATTCACAATACTTTTTTATCTTTACAAGTTGTTTTTTATACAGATTATCAAGATTTTATTGTATTAGTTTTACACCACTCACCTGAATTATCCCTAGCTTTAATTGATTACGTAAACACTTATTGATTAAACTCTACTATTAATTCAACCCCATCCGCTGTTTTTGATATTTTTAGCGACTCTCTAAACTCATCTATTTCGGAATTTTTAGAATATTTTGTTGCTTTCTTCTCTTTTATGTGGGGAGTTGTTTTTTTTACAGGTATTTTTAGGATTACTAAATGAAATAACCCTTTAGAAGTTTATTTTGTTCGTTTTGAAAATTTTATATTTTCTATTTCACGAGATACTAGAGTTCAATTTGAAGCTGCTATTAAAGTTTTTTTTTTCGTATTTTTTTACGCATCTATGATGATCGCTACTTTTGATGATGATCAAGAAGAAATTTTAGAATTTTTCAATGGTATGTGTTTTAATTTTTTTATATTATTATTTTTTTACCTAGTCTTTAAATACTCTATACATTTCTTTTCTTTTTTAGAAGCTTCTGTAGCTGAAGGACGTACAGCAAGCTTTATCGCTAAACAGTTTGTAAGGGATGGTTTAAATACTTTTGCGTTCATTTTAAGAACGTTTATATTAATGGTACGTTTAAATGTTTATGATATGGTAGATGATTTTTTAGATTCCTATTATATTTTTTTAGGTGATTTTGATGATGATGAATATTTTATTGATTTATTTTTCTCTATGTTTACAGTAATGTTTTTTGACACAGATAATAATGATGATAGATCTTTTTTTTTAGAGGATGAAATGGATTTAGCTGGTGATTTATTTGCCATTTATTTCGTTGTATGGGGTAAATTCGCATTATTTTTATTCTTTATTATTGAAGAAGTTTTAAGAATGGTATTAGCTTTATATATAACCTATTTAATAATTTTTGAAGTACATTCTGTAAATAGATCTTTCGTTGAAGATACGTATTTTACAACAAAAAGATCAAAATTTTATTATACTAAAGGTATAAGTAATATTTAATTATTAAGATTTTAAGTGTCTTTACGAAATTTAGCTTATTTTTATGTTAATAATTATAATAGATTTACTAACCCTAAAATATTTAGGTCATATATAGTACATGAGTATAAAGCTATCAAATTAAAAAGAGAAAAATTAAAGTTGGGTGCTATTGTATTTTCATTATGTGAATTTAGGTATAGGGGTATATTAGTGTACCATTGGTTTGAAGTTTTATATACAAACCAATCTAATAGTCAGTATATAAGTAGTCACGTTAGGTTTAAAAATGCTATTAATTTTATAAAATGATCGTGGGATTTCAATAATATATTTGCCTTATCATTCCTTTCATCTATTTTTTACGATATTTGCTCATCAAATTGAGAATTATTTGTTGCAACAGCTTATAAACCAACCCCTGAAGATGTTGAATTTAATAAAGCCGTACACAAAAATTTATACAGCTCATTAGATTTCAAAAGTTATACACGCTATACCGATTTTTTTGAGTATTCTGTACCAGTCTCGGATATGATTCTAAAAGCATTAGAATCTTCTGATTTTTTAAATATAATAATTTAATTAATTTTGTTTTTAGGTGATTTAAATACTTTAATATTTTTCTTCTTTTTCATACTAGGTAGTTTACTTATTAATACCAATACAGCATTGCATTTACTATTAACCGCTGAATTATTGTGGATTACTTTATACGCTATAGTTTTATTCGTAGGTCTAGTATATGATAACTTAAACATACTATCTTTAACATTCTTCTTTTTGATTTTTTCTGCAATCGAATTTGGTATAGGTTTAGTTTTGTTATTATTACAACATATATTATCAAGAACTTTAAATCTAAACGATTCTGATAATAATATATTTAAATTTGTCAATAGATTTAAACGTCAGTTAAATAATAATAGAATTAATTGAAAATTTTAATTTATTTTGAAAAAGATTCGCTTTGTTAAATAACGTATGGTTTTATTTATTAGGTAATATTAAAACACTCTCATTCTTTTTAAATACCAGGTTAACATCAAAATTCAGTTCAATTTTTAATGAGAAATTATTTTATGTTAGTAATAGTAGTACTAATAATAATTTTAATGGTTTTCATAAATCTTACGAATGGTTAATAAATGATTCTACCAAGTTTCAGTTTTTCTCGACAAATTCAATTAATATAACTTTAGTAGTTTATAAACTACTTATTTGAAATAAAGCTAGAGTAATATATTATCTTAATAATTGGGTTTATACTACAAATCATAAAAGAATTGCTGTTAATTACTTTTGGTTTGTTATTTTTTCCGGGATTTGTGGTATGGTTTTAGCTACAATAATTCGTTTAGAAATGGCTTACCCTGGTGTCGGTATTTTAGCTGGTGATAGTTTACAGTATTTAAGTGTTGTAACTGCCCACGCTGTTATTATGGTTTTCTTCATGATTATGCCCTTAATGTTTGGTGCTTTTGGTAATTTTTTATTACCAACACAGTTAGGTGTTCACGATGTAGCCTTTCCAAGGTTAAATAGTGCTGCCTTTTGATTTTTACCAGCAGGTCTTATAATGCTTTGTCAGTTAGTTTGTTTAGATAGGAGATATCAACGTATGAATTGTTTTAATATACGTGAGATACAAGCTTTATTAAAAGGTCGTTTTTTCACCGATTTAGTTAATACACATGATCATCACGAGTTTTTGAATAAAACAACTATTGGTATCAGATTTAAGACGAATAATTTAGATTCAATAAATCCTAATATGTTATTATTTTATAGGTACGGTATACACTCTAATACACAAAATAGATCACAATCGTTCTTTTTTAATTTAACTAAACACGATAATTATGAATTCTTTTCTACCAAATCTAAACTAGCATTTTTAACCGACTATTTTAACATCAATTTTGATAATTTTTTAATTAAATACGTTTTTAATAGCTATGTTACGATTGTAAGTATGTTTAATTTAAACGCTTGAAATTATTATGATAATGTTTCCGGTAATTCAACAACTCAATCAGTTATTTATTTTTTACTAAACACTGCAAAGACTGCATTAAAAAGACAGTGAAATAATATTATTAATATCATAAATTTTAATGAACCTACATGATTGTTTATCAACTATTATAAAAATTTTTTACCTACACAAGTAGACAATTTAATGTTTGGTTTAATGGATAATAATATAGGTTTTCATATGAGTAGACAAGTCGTCAGGCCTAAACAAGAACACCCGGATATTATAACAGGTGGTAGTTTACCAGAATTCGTATTTACATTTCTCTACTCAATTGCTAGTAGATCAGTTTTAATCCCAGTAAGAAATTTTAAAACAAATTTAGATATTTTTATTAATCGTTGGGTTGATAAAATACAAAGTTTATTTGGGTATAATATCGAACAACATATTAATCTCGATAATGGTAATTTCATCGGAGATTTTGAAAAATTAAATAAATTAGATAGTAAATCAAGTGTATCTGTATTATTAAATAATATTACATATCTATCCTTTAATATCTTAGTAAATACATACAATACTTTATATACAGTTTTAAGTAATATTATAGCGTTTAATATTAATGTAAGTTTATATATTAACTCATTATATAATGTATTTAATCGTTTATTGTCCCTAAACCTTTTCCTAGGTTTTAATAGTTTTGATTTTTTAGTTTTAAATTTTAAATTTATCACTAAATATAATTTTAACACTGAGTATTATAATAATTCAAATAATTACGTAACTTATCTGTCTCAAAATTGAAACTCATTAGATTTGAATAATAAGTCAATGTTTAATAATGTTGAGAATTCATTAAATTTCAGGTATCAAAAATTTACAAACCCCATATTTAGATATGATTATAAAGCTGGTAATTATATCACTAAACAAGATAAAGAAGCTTTTCCATATCTTTTTACAACTATAAGTGAAGTTACTGGTGGTATTCGAAAATCATCTTGATTCTTTTCCAGTACCTTTTTAGAATTATTTAATTCTAACTTAGCTAATTATTTAAACTTTTTTAGTTCTAAAACGAGTAAAACACCTGAACATTTTACATCATATGTAAATAGTACAGATGGTTTTTATAATTTTTTTTCTATATTATCTACCCAAACAAAGTTTATAAATAACAGGTGACTATCTGTAAATTCTATGGATCAGAAATTTTATAGAATGTTTACAACCAGTTCGATGCAACAAAGGATATATTCTAACTGAAGACAACTAAAGTTTACAAGAGAAGCTTGACGTTGCAAATTATTAGCTGCAAGACATCAAAAAACCATGTACCGTCGTTATGTAAATGAGGATAGTATTTTTTGGGCTGTAGAACGTAACGCTAAAGATGTTTTACCTGGATGAGCTATGATTACACCATTTTCAGCACGTACGCGTTTTACCGCAATAGGTAAAGTAGATATTGGTTTAATGGGTGTCTTTTTAGTTTTAAATTCTTCTATAGTAAGTTCAGCAAACTTTTTAGTAACTTATCGTTATCTGTCGACACTTAATAATCGTAAAATGAGGGATGCTAGATCGTTTTTTACTGAAGGTGTTATAGTTGCTTCTTGAATGATGATTGCTGCTAACCCAATGTTAGTTATTGGTATACTTATGTTATTATCCGATCGTCATTGACAGACTTCATTTTTTGATTACTCAGGTGGTGGTGATACTGTATTATTTCAACATATGTTTTGATTTTTTGGTCATCCAGAAGTTTACGTTATTATGATTCCAGCCTTCGGTTTTAATAATACTATATTATCTTTTTATTTACGTAAACGTGTTTCTGCAAGAGCAAGTTTATTATATTCAATGTATACTATCGCATTTTTAGGTTTTTTTGTCTGAGGTCATCATATGTATATGGTTGGTCTTGCTCATACAACTAGAATGCTTTTTAGTACATTAACTGTTATGATTTCAGTACCAGCTGCGACAAAACTTATGCATTGATGTGTTACTTTAGTAAACAGTGCACTTAGTGTTGAATTACCATTCATATTCTCATTACTTTTTATATTTTTTTTCGTTTCAGGTGGTATTAGTGGTATGGCTGTTGCTCATACAGGTATGGATATATTATTCCACGATACTTTTTACGTTATAGGTCATTTCCATGTAATGTTTGCGGGTTCAGCTATGTTTGCCTCCTTCGGTGCATTCTATTTCTACTTCCCATCTATTTTTGGTGTTAAATATAGTCGTATATGAGGATACTTACATTGTATTTATTACTTACTAGGTCAATTAATGACTGTAATACCTATGTTTTGATTAGGGTATTCTGGTATGCCACGACGTGTTTTAGATTATCCAGCATCATTAGGTGGTTGACATGCTATAGTCTCTGCAGGACATTTGTTAAGTGTTGCTGGTTTAATGGCATTTTTTATCATGATTTTTGATAGTTTAAGACAAGGTAGAGCCGTTACTAGGAATAGTTTTGGTATTTCACGTTTTAATACTAGATTAAACTTTTACTTATACGAAATCGCTAGAAATAGGTTTATACAACGTAAAGGTTTATACATCTCCCGTTTTAATAGACCAAACACTTTATTATTAAATGAATTAAACTACTCTAATAATGAACTTTTAGAAACAACCGTATACTCATATACTTTGACACAAAAATAATTACATCGTGTATAGACAGTGTTTAATGAAATGTTTATTCTTCAAATATTATCCTTTGTAACTCTTTTATTCTTTGTTAGCACATATAATATACTAACTCTTTGATACTTAGCCGGTATCTATTTAATTATTTTAGGTTTTTGATTATTATTAGATGATGGGGATATCTTTATAGGTTTTTTATGAGTTATTGATTTAGGTGTTGGTTTAGTATTTTTTATTTTCATATTACATTACTCAACATTTCTACACCAGAAAGCTAATTTAGATAAATCTAGTAGAGAGGTGTCTTTTATAATATTTTCATTATTTTTTGTTTTATCATTTTTCTATTTCTTTATAAACCCTATAGATGTAGATTATACAAAGGGTTTTTGTAAAACGTGATTTTTTTTTATCAGTTGATACGATTATTATGATTTTTTTTTATCGAATATTACTACAGATTTAAATCTATTAAGAGAGATTTATTTTTATAACAATAGTTTTGAATTTTTTTTAATTAATTTTATGTTATTTTATGGTATTGTATCTTCAATTTTACTATGTTTTTTAATTAAAAGAGTTTTTAGTTTTTTAAATTTTAACCAATTAATGAATTATGACATGTTAAACCAGGTTAACTCTGTTTATTTTATACGTAATCAAAATTTTTTAAAACAACAGGCTACATCTACAGGTACTAGGGTTTGAATTAAGAAAAAATACACAAAGATTTAATGATTTTAAAAAATACTTGACTTAATATTTCAGATAATACTAATGTTAATTGGTTACAAGTTTTTCACCTCTATAAAGGCTTTAATAGGCGTAAGACTGGTTTAGGTTTTTTTATAAAAGGTTCTGCTCGGGTTGTAGAACCCCCTCGTATAGAATATAAGGGTTTTAAATTCAAATTTAATAAAAAAGGTGATATATGCCGTTCTATAATAATTAGAACTAAATACCCTACTAAAAGATTAGATGGTTCAGTAATATATTTTAACAATAACAACGCCATTTTAATTAAGAAAAAACAGGATTTAAAATCTAAGTATTTGTTTGGTCCTATATCTTCGAATCTTAGAAGAAAAAAATTTAAAACAGTTTTTAAAACAGTTATATAATTTTTTAAATTACGGTGAATGTAGCTTAATTGGTAGAGCACTGGATTGTGGCTCCAGAGGTTGTGAGTTCAAGTCTCTCTTTTCACCCAACTATAAACTTTTTAAAACTTTTTAGTATGTATAGCTTATAGTAAAGCACTGATTTAGTCTTAAATCAGTTATTATAGTCCATTAACTATATACATATTTTTGATATGACTTAATATTCTATCACTAGAAAATTATAATAACAATATTTTTTTGCAAAACTCTTTACTGATTTGAGAAAATCTTTTCAGTAAAACTTTTCTAGAATGCATTGCGATTAAAAGTGATTTAGAATTTTTAAGTTTAATAGGTTTAAATATAGATTTTATTTTATTACATAGTAACGTGTTTAATAACGTAAATTTATATACTCATATTAATAATTTTAATTATAGATCTGAAAACAATTTATTTAATATAACCAATAATAGTGAATTTCTATTACCAGCCGCTGAGAATTTAACACTAATAAATCACAATTTAAATACAGAAAATACCAATAATTTAGAGATTAAAGAACCTGAATTTACTTGAGGGGAAACGAAATTGACAAATTACGATGATTACGCACTTTATATGTTTGAACGTGAATTAGATCGTCGTCACAAATTAAGACCTGATTTAACTAGAATGGAACTTTATAAACTTTGGACAGGTTTAGGTATGGATTCGTGTGAATACTCATTATCTCAACCCGTATTACCGACAGATTATAGTAATTTATATGATCATAATGGTAAAATTATAGATGTAAGTAAGATAAGTTTGGGTGAGCTTGTTAAATTATTTTGGTCAATTGATGACATGAGTAAGCTTGACAAAATAGAATCCTTAGCCCATGTAAGGAGTATGTACCATTCTTCTATACCACAAACAAAATTATATTACCCAGAACCTTTTATAGCATCACCATCCTTTATTCATAATGATATAGGTTTTATACATATACTACAATACCAATTCTGACTTTGATTTGCTTTTATCTTTGTAATTGTATTCTTCTTTTTATCGTTTTTATGTGTATCTAGATGATGTAGTATGAGAAATCAACCTAGACGAGAAACAAGGGGTGTAAGTAGATCAAAATGCGGTGATTTAATTACAGCCTGTGTTCCAGTTACTTGAGCGATATCTATTATCGTTAGTGAAACCACCGATGCTATGGATTTAAATGATGGTTTTGGTGCTAGTGAGATTATAATAGGTATTAGAGCTTACCAATGGGGTTGAGAATATTATTACCCTAAAAGTATTGATTTACAGTATAACGTTAGACCTAGTTATGCAACTTTTATTGGTAACTCTTTAAAATATAACAGCTCTTCAGATAAAACATTAAATACAAATCAATTATGAAAATTTTACCAAAATAAAAAAGAAGATTTAATAGTTACTCCAGCACATCTTTTAACTTTACCAGTAGATAATAATAAAGTTTTTAATTTTATGAATTTTAAAAACATAGGAGCTAATACCGCACAAGAATCATCTGCTTTCAAAAAAATTAGAATGCATTCTAAATTGTATAATACAAATCTTGTACATACACCCACTACTTTTACAAATAAATATACTAAATTAAACTCTTTATATACTAACGAGAACTCTTTATACGATTCTTTAAATTATGGTTTAAAGAGACAACATAATTTAACATCAACAGCAGCAACTACAAGTACATACTCTACATTTTTAGATAGAAATAGTATGGATAGGTTTTTAACCTCTAATTTACAGTATAATACTGATAGAAATACGACAGATATGTTTACAAACAATTTAAATAGTTTTTCAAAAAAACAAGTTAATAATTTAAACTTAATTAATTTAAATAAATTAAATGTATTAATGGAGCATAATAATGAATTTAACTCAAAAGGTTTTAAAAACCTCTTAACCCACCCAAATCTTATTATAGAATTAAATGATGATAGTGATAAACCTACTATTAAATTACCTATACGTAAGTTATTAGCAGTACCTCTTATTAAGAATGAGTTAATTAATATCGTTAGTGTTTCTAACTCTACTAATCATAATTATACTACATCTAACATCTCTAACCTAATCGAGAATAGTTTAAATAATAAATCAATTACTACAAAATTATTTAAAACAGCATCTGAATCACAAGGTATTTTACCAGCAGATCAGAGTGTAAGAAAATACTCTAAATTACAAGCTAATAATACAAATTTTAATTTATCATTAGGTTTAAATAGCATAGATTCTAATTTAAAAGCTTTAAATAATAATGTAGTAGATTCTTTATTTAAAACACATACAAATGTAAAATCTAATTGGATTGATTTTTCTGTTTCGCAAAAATTAGCTAATAATAGTTTTTTTTTCGAAGCACCATTCTCACCAATTTTATCCAACAACCCTTATTTATTACCACTAGATTATGATACGACTACCAGTAAAACTATAACAACCAACTCTATTAATAATAAAGTTTATTTAAATGTTGAGAAAAGAAGTAGTGAATCTATTAGTTTATTATCAGGTCGTCGTGATAATGTTATAAAAACTTTAGGTGCTTCTTATTGACAAATGTTTTGAAGTAATACTAACGGTGATTTAAGAATTAATAACGCATTAAAATCATCTTTAGATAGTGATTTATCTTATATACCTTTATTTACAAATTATTATGATTATGATTTCCGAAACGCTCAGTCTTTAGAATTATTAGAGGACTGTTTTTGAGATACATCTTATTCTAATTTCAATCATAAGGATTATTTAAATATTAGTGATACCTTTAATAAATCACAAAGTGCTTTATTACCTATTTTAAGGAGAGATTCTTATTATTTTAATTATAATCTCGGTAAAAACGTAAATAACTCTACATTAACATCACCAATAAACAAAGATTTATCACTTACAGGTAGTTTTTATTCTAATAATATACAGTTTGATGATTATATATCACCTGTTAATTTGTTAAATACTAAAGATTTTTTTATATTCCCTTTAGTAGGTTATTTAATATCTTTGGATGATACTTACTCTAATTATAAGAACACATTAAATCTTTACAATAAGAACTCATCTTTTTTTTTAAATTTAAATTTAAATTACACATACCCACAATCTTATATAGAGGTATTAAATAATTTTAGAGCAGATTTTGATGATTTTAGCTGATATAATGATTTAAGTGTATCAGATAGTAACGAGAAACCATTATATAGTTTAAACGTTACTGATATAGATGAGTCTAATATTAACTTAAACTCAGATTTATCTAAAAATAATTCCTCTAGATTCTCAAACCCGGTAACTTTAAGAAGTACAGCTCGAAATTCAATCGTCACATATAACGCTTTACAAAAAGTTTTTAAAGCTCGTTTTGAAGATGGTAGATCTAATACAAAAATTATAAATTTCGGTAATCTTGGAGTTTCACAACCTTTTATTACAGGTGGTCGTATATCTTATGAAAAACTTTTAGGTAAGAATAAAGATAATTATTATAATACCACATTCTATAAAAACAATACATTTAAAGTTTTTAACGATTTATCGTCAAATACTAACGCTTTAAATTATTATTTTTTCGATTTCCCCTTTTTAATGTCTGCTAAAAGTGACCCATCACGTTATGTTTGATTCGATTGGTTTAGTAAATGATCAGTTTATGAAGTACAACCTTCTTCAGTATCACGTTACTCTACTATAGGTGTCCCTTATACTAAAAAAAATTTCGATTTCAATATTGAAGGTAGTGAAACTTTAAATGATTCAGAAACCTATTTTACACGTATTTCAAGAGCACGTAAAAATTATTTACCTAATTGATTATACACACCTTATTTATACTCTCGTTCTAACTTTTGGTTAAATAATGATAAGATAGGTTTATTAGTAAATAATGATTTATCAAACATTTCTAATACATCATTACTGTTAAATAATATGAGTTGATACTGAACATCTTTATTCTTTGTAAATAATACTACATCACAATTTACACCATCTCATTCAGGAAATAATATTTATGCTAAATCTCTATGAAGACCATATACTTCAATATCAGCTTATTATTATCATACAAGTAATTTAATAGATATTTTAACAAAGAGAGAATATTTATATAGACAGTATTTCGAATCTAATAATAAGATAATAAATTTACCTAATATACTTACATCAAATCCGAACAACCCTTTAATTGATGAGTTGAAAGCTTCTTTCTTGTTCATAGATCCTATAACTTATAATTCAGAGTACTCTAGGGAGTTATATTATAACTCATTATCTTTTTTCAAATTTATGTTACTTAAAGATTGGTTATTATCACTAAGTAATTTTAATAATAACGTGTTTATTAACACAGATTTAGTAAATGATTATTTATTTTATTATTTTTTTAGTTCTAGTAAATCTAATAAGATAGGTAATAACACAGAATTATATAAAAATCAGTATAGACCTTTAAAGAAAGGTTTAAGTAGTATGTTAAGATTACACGCAACCGGTGCTGTAGCTATGCCTACAGAAATTCGTTTACAAATACTTGCTTCCTCAAGAGATGTTATACATTCGTGATCTGTACCGTCCGCTGGTATTAAAATAGATTGTGTCCCTGGTTATACCTCCCACCGTATTATGATCTTCTTTAATTCTGGTATTTATTGAGGTCAATGTCAAGAAATTTGTGGAAGGTATCACCATTGAATGCCTATAGTAGTTTATTTTATGAAACGAGATTTGTTTTTCCTATGATGTACTCACTTTATGCATAATTCAGGCGTTAATGATATGTGAGATATGAATGATCGTCAATTTGTCGATTATATTAAATTTGCCTCTTATGATCAACATACATGACTTACTGAATTAGAAAAACACATGTAATAATAGTATTGTTTTTTATGAAATTATATAATTTTACCCTCCAAAGAAACTTAAATTATTACTTTATAGTTATTTATACCCAAATAAACTTCAGATTATTTAAAAATTTTAATTTTTTACCTAAAAATTTTTTAAAAAAATACAAGTCTTTAGTATGATTAGATTTTAATTATAAATTTGAACCTATATACGGGGTTACTTATTTAACTAAAGTTTTTAAAAAAGATTTTAATACGTTATCTTTAAAAGTTTTCTGCAATACTACTACAGTTTCTAAATATACAAAGTATTTAGAAATATCACTCTTAAATTTTAATATAAATAGATCAGTTTTTGATCAATTAAAGATTACTGATTTAAAAGATGGTGAATTAGCTACTAGTGTTAAGTTTGAGTATAATTTTTTAAGTATATTATTAAATGGTATAAAGTATAATTATACTTTATATTTTTTCAGTAAAATCAAATATTTATTACTATTTAAAAATTTTAATAACCTATACCATTTAAATTGTAAATATATAAATAGGGTTAGTTTACATAAAAACCAATTAAGTCTTAAACCGACATTTAATTTAAATTTCAAATTCTTGTAATTTTAATGAAATACCCAAATCATATACTATTAGATGTTAATAAAATAAGTAATCAACGATCAGTTATTAACTGAACTGTATTATATAAATCAACATTCTTAAATAATACATTTAAAAAATCAATTAAAAATACATTAAATAATAAGGGTATTCAGGTTACATCAACAGGTAAAAATACTATAGTTTTTTCTAAAAAAGTAAATAATGATTACACTAAGAATAATAGTTTATTATGATCTATTTTTGATATAAATTTTTTAAAAAAAGAAAAGATATACACTAAATTAAAATATTCTAGATCACCGGCATATGATATGGTCTCGGGTGGTGTAGCAGCTTTATTCTCTGGGTTTTTAGGTTTTTTAATTTCTGAAAAATTTGGTATCGAGTTAGTAGATTCAGGTGATTTTTATACTTTCTTCATGTATTGTGTTTTTTTATCATTCTCTTTAAGACCGTTTTTAAAAGTATTAAGTAAAGATAATACAATTTGACACTTCTTTAGTTACAAATTTTTATTAAATTACCTTGTTATTTTAGTAAACCTTACCTTTAAATGTTTGTTAAAAAGTTTGTATATATTTAAAAATTTACAATTTGTACCTAAATTTTTAATAAGTAATAATTATATAGTTATTATATTTAATTCTTTTTTTAAATTAATTAATTTTTTAAAAAATTACCCAAAAATTTAACCATAACCGTGTTAGTATTATAATAATATTAATGCATCAGTATTTTGCAGTAGTTTCCGATTAAGTCGTAGAATGAACTTATACGATTGAATGTAGTAAAATCAATTTCTAAGGCTAAATTGTTTAACATCGATAGTGAAGAGTAGTGTGAATGAAAGGTGAAAAGTTATCATAAAAGAGATGTTAAAAGAACCTGAAACTTAATGTTTAACCAGTTAAAGCTTAAGCAATAGCGTACCTTTTGCATAATGGGCTAGTGAGTTAATAGAAATAGCAAGCTTAATTTTTAAATAGGCGTAATGAAAGTATTTTAAAGTTATTTTTATTAAACCCGAAACTAACCGATCTAATTATGAACAAGTTGAAAGTTTTAAACTGGAGGACTGAACCCATGAATGTTGCAAAATTCTGGGATGATTTGTAATTAGGGGTGAAAGGCCAATCAAGGTTAGTGATAGCTGGTTCTCTGCGAAAATTATTTGAGTAATGTAAAAATGAATTTTAATTTAAGGTAAGGTAATCTTCGAATAAAGCAATAGAATATTAGGCAATATTTTGAGAAACTTTAAATGTAAATTAAAAAATATTTTTAATCAGACATAATCGCGCAAAGGTGATATGTCAAGAGGGAAACAGCCCTTACTACACGCTAAGGTGTTAAATATTTATTAAGGTGGAAGAAGTTTAATTAATTTATTATTTAGGGGATAGGCTTGGAAGCAGCCATTCATTAAAAAAAGCGTAATAGCTTACTAAGTAAATATATTATTATGATAAAAAATAAACTATTAATTAGACTTCGATAATGTATAGACAATAAAATAAATAACCGAAGCGCTAGAAGCTTTTAAAGCTTGGTAGCAGAGTGTTTTGTATTTCGTTGAAGATAAGTTGTTAAATTTATTGAAGAAATCAAAATCAATTATACTAGCATTAGTAACGTTAAATAACGTAAAATTCGTTATCGTTGTAAATCCTAAAGTTCTACCACAAGGGATATCCGTGGTACGAATAATATCCCCTTAAAAAAAGATGAAAGTCGTATGTTTAATGGGAAACACTATCTTTACTTTTGATTATGGAAGTAGCTAAAGCAAACTTTGGTGGCGGTGAAAGAAGTAACAAAACAAGAAATAAGTTAGTGCTGATATGTTTTTATACTATTTGTAAAATATATAAAATCCAACACCGGTGGATGGGTAGAGTATACTAAAACGATGGAAGAATGTAATTGAAGGAACTTGGCAAATTAACTCTGTAACTTCGGGAAAAGGAGGATTTTTAATGAAGGACTGTTAAGATTAATCTTAAAAAATTAATTTTATCAAGAATCTTTAAAAATATCATGAAAATAGGGATAGCGACTGTTTACTAAAAACACAGGACTCTGCTAAATTTTATAATGATGTATAGAGTCTGACGCCTGCCCAGTGCTGTAAGATAAAAAATTATAAGTATAGCTTGTGATTTAAGTCCCAGTAAACGGCGGCTGTAACCCTGACGGTCCGAAGGTAGCGAAATTCATTGGCGGGTAAGTTCCGTCCTGCATGAATGGCGTAACGACTTTCCCACTGTCTCCAGTTATAATCCAGTGAAATTGAATACTAGGTGAAAATACCTAGTTAGAGCAACGGGACGGAAAGACCCTATGCACCTTTACTAGAACCTTATATTATTAGAAATTTTAATACTAAACGGGAGGGTAAATCCGTTTTACCGTATATATTAAACTTTCTTTTTAAATAATACTTAAATGATGTTTATTATATTGTAAGGATGCTAGTTTCACTGGGGCGGTGGCCTCCTAAAAAGTAACGGGGGTGTGCAAAGGTTTAATAAAGCATATTTTTATGCGTGCATTATAATGAATTAAATTAGACTTGATTTTTAAACATACCTGTTTAAAAAGGGTGAAGAAATTCGCCTGCCATAGTGACCCAATAATATTATTTGCTTGATAAAGTTATTGATTAACGGATAAAAGGTACGCTAGGGATAACAGGCTAATGATTTCCAAGAGTTCCCATCGACGAAATCGATTGGCACCTCGATGTCGGCTCATCATATCCTGGTTGAGAATAATCTTCCAAGGGTCGGCCTGTTCTGCCGTTAAAATGGTACGTGAGCTGGGTTTAGAACGTCGTGAGACAGTTTGGTCCCTATCTGTTGTTA
>Ga0114978_10000643_pt1 | contig 29786 bp, 25 predicted proteins | sample S_140212_EF_Meta_FD_87027 | JGI IMG/M metagenome (GOLD analysis project Ga0114978, IMG submission 87027) | Freshwater microbial communities from Lake Simoncouche, Canada to study carbon cycling - S_140212_EF_MetaG | ecosystem: Environmental > Aquatic > Freshwater > Lake | place: Lake...
ACCAAATCCACCCCCTAGGGTGTGGTTATAGGCCTCACACTTCTCTGCTGGCAGTCCACTTGCATCGGCCAAGGCGGCCAAGGCGGCTTCCGCATTTTGAGTGGGAACCCAAGCCTCAGCGCGCTCGGGGGTGTATCGCACGGTGCAATTCATCGGCTCCATACACGCATGGGTCACAAAAGGCGTGCTGTAGACGGACTCTATTTTTTTATTTGATTTCTCAAAGGTTTCTGTGAACTTGCCAGTATTGGTTTCGGCAAATACATTTTTATCGGAGGTGAGCCCCTCTCGCAAGTACTCGGCAATGCTGGCGCTGCTGACTTTTGCATTCTCTCCCTCTTCCCATGCAATGGGCATGGCGTCCAGTGCCGTTTTGGCTCGCCACCAGTTGTCTGCAACCACAGCGATGGTGCTGTCATCAATGCGGACAACCCTTTTGATTCCGCGTCTTTTTAAGGTCTCAGTGGCATCAAAAGATTTGAGGGTGCTTTTAAAAACGGGGGCAATTTTGATGGCCGCAAATAAAATATCATCTGGCCGATAGTCAATGGCATACTTCAAAGAACCGTTGACTTTTTGATCGGTATCAAGTCGCTTGAGGGGTTTGCCCGCGATGGTCCACAAATGCGGGGGTTTCAATGTGATCGTCCCTACATCAGGCGCAGCAAGCGTTGCTGCGGTGGCGCAGACTTGTCCAAAGCGCAAGGTTCGGGCGGTGGGCTTGTGCGTGATCACGCCTTTGCTGACCTTTAAATCTGCCACAGGCACTGACCATGTTTTGGCAGCGGCTTGGAGCAGCATCATGCGAGCTGCTGCGCCGCCTTGGCGAACATACTCTTGAGATTCTCTGATGCCCCGAGAGCCGCCTGTGGACATGTTGCGCCAGACACGTTTCCTGGCCAAGTTTTCACCTGGGGTGATGTGTTGAATTTTGACTTTTTTCCAGTCGCACTCGAGCTCCTCTGCCACGAGTTGGGCCAAACCCGTACTGGTGCCTTGACCCATTTCAGCTCGGGCAATTTTAATGATGCACTCATCATTGGGCTGAATGACGACCCACGCATTGACCTCAACTGCGGTGGCTTTGTCAGTGGCTATGTTGGCATTGGCTGCGGCCAATGCGGGGACGTGAAATCCCACGCTCAGTGCACCCGTTGCAGCAGCAGAGGATACCAAAAAGGCGCGTCGAGAAACTGTAGATGGGGTCCGTTTGGAGGGTAGAGTTGTCGTCATGTGTGTCTCCTTGGATTTAAGCTTGGTCATGGTTGTGATTGCAGCCGGCACTCGCAGAGCAAGCGTCGTTCACCAAGGCTTGTTGCTCTTGGGTGGTGGGATGGGGACGGCTGTGGTCGTGATCAACCATGGCTGCAAGACTGACAGCGCCAACACCTGGGGCTTGACTCATGTGGATGACGGAGGGGATGCCTTTGCCCGTTTTAGCCGCCTGGTGAATACCTGCACGAATGCGACGATATGAGCCACAGCGACAGATGTTGGTCATGGCCTCATCGATGTCTTGATCGCTTGGTTGGGGATTTCTCTTGAGAAGGGCCGCTGCTGCCAATATTTGTCCTGACTGGCAATAGCCGCACTGTGGGACATCAAGCGCCTTCCAAGCCAATTGAACTGGGTGTGAGGAGTTGGCGGAGAGGCCCTCAATGGTTGTGATATTTTTGCCAGAAGCGGCAGAAACTGGATAGGAACAAGATTTGACTGGCACGCCATCGATCAATACGGTACAAGCACCGCATTGTGCAACACCACAGCCATACTTGGTGCCGGTTAAACCTATCTCATCGCGCAGCACCCAAAGCAAGGGCATTTCTGGTTCGACATCGACTGCATTTTTACGACCATTAATTTGTAAACTAATCATGTTCAATACCTTGGATTATTTTGATTCAAAAAAAATGTTTAAAGATCCCAAAACGGGTAACTTGCTTTTGGCTTTTGAGCCCTATGTGTTTTGCAAAACAAAAGAGGTATCTCAAAACTTAAAAAGCTCACGCATTTTCTCTTTTTTAATGATTTTTGCAATTGGGTAAATAACCCATATGCGATCAAATCGGTTTAAAAGAAGAAAGAGACTCTTTTTTTTAGAAAAATTTCGTTTGAATACAATAGTAATCTGCTGCTTTTTAAAGTTTCAGCTCAACTGGCACGGCCAAGGGGCTAAAAGTCATTCATATTTTGAGGGGTTTTAAGATGTTGGATCCACAAGCGCATGGTCTTATAAAGTTGATGATGGAGCTTGGCGTACCTGCGGTCAACACGCAAACGCCTGATCAGGCAAGGCACGCCTATCGCGCGAGAAAGGCATTCTCGCAACCTGAGCCCCTGGAGGTGGGTAGGGTTCAAGATCATGAGCTCGATTTGGGCCAGCAAAAACTCAAAATTCGCGAGTATCGACCCATCGGTTGGCCCGATTCAACCCCTCTTAAAGAGGGGCCGCCAAGGGGTGGGGCGCTTTTGTACTTTCATGGCGGCGGATGGACCATAGGAGACCTGGAGACGCATGACGTGTTGTGCCGAGCTTTGTGTGCAGGTGCACACTGTGCGGTGTTCTCCGTTGACTACAGATTGGCTCCTGAGGTGCCTTTTCCTGGCGCCTTTGATGATGCACTTGCCTCTTTCAATTGGCTCACATCATGTGCACAAGATCCCTCCTTTGGCATTGATCCTGAGCGCATCGCTTTGGCAGGTGACAGTGCGGGTGGAAATTTGGCGGCGGCAGCTTGCATTGCGTTAAAAGAGGCGCCACTCAGACCTTGTTTTCAGTTGTTGATTTACCCAGCAACAGACATGCAATGCTCTTTTCCTTCGCACGTTAAAAACGCCAAGGGTTTTTTGCTGACAAGGGAGGCCATTGAATGGTTTAGGGGGAACTATATGCCAGATCCGAGTACTTACGCTGATTGGCGTGCTTCTCCATTGAATGCCAAAAGCCACGAGGGATTGCCTCCTGCGTGCGTGGTGTTGGCAGGATTTGACCCCTTGCACGATGAGGGGCTTGCGTACGCCAATCTTTTGTCTCAATCGGGTGTTTCGGTGAAGGTCATTAACTTTGAGCGACAAATTCACGGCTTTATCACCATGGGACGAATCCTAGATGAAGCAAACACTGCGGTCGATCTGTGTGTGAGTATTTTGAAATCCGCTTTCTTGAGGCAGCCGTGATGGGCTCATTGAGGTTGCACTAAAAATGCGTTGAAAAAATCAATTGAGTTCGATTTGGTGCAAAGGAAAAATCTTTGAGGGACGATCTTTAAAATAGCACTTTAGTGTTTCTTTGACGGTTTTAAAGGCCAGTTCATCCCATGGGATCTCATGTTCTAAAAAGAGCCTAACCTCTTGGGTCTCATGCCCTGGATTGAACTCCAAGTGAAGCAACTCTGCACGGTAATAAAAGTGCACCTGTCCGACATATACAACGCTTGTAATGGTGTACAAATCAAGCAGTTTAAAGGCCGCGCCGGCCTCTTCAACAGTTTCACGTGCTGCACCTTGCTCAAGGGTTTCGCCAAGTTCCATGAAGCCAGCTGGCAAAGTCCACATCCCAAATCTAGGTTCAATATTTCGTCTGCAAAGTAAAACTTGGTCCCTCCAAATGGGTAGGGTTCCCACTACGTTGAGCGGGTTTTCATAGTGAATGCTTTGGCAAACATTGCAGATCGCACGAAGTTTTGTGTCGCCATCACTAGGGATTTTGTAGCTCACCTTTTCGCCGCATTGCTTACAGTGTTTAATCGAGGTATGGTTTTTCATGGGTTGAGTTTAAACCTATTTTTAACTGAATTTTTTTAAAGGTAAACCCCTTTAGATGGGTGTTTAAAATTTTTTTAGATGATTAAAACCCAACCCTCCTCAAATAAAAAAATAAAATATCTTGAAATCATTTTTAAAGAAAAATCAAAAAAGTTTCAAACTGATATAAACTTACATCATTGCAAAGAAATTGATAAGTTTTTTTGCTTGTTAATAAGCAATTTTTTGGTGCGAACTTTTGAAATTTCTTATTCAGCACAATTAGGAATAATGGTGAATTTAATTGTTGTTTGATCATTGTTCAACTTGCAAGCGTTGCTGCAATGTGACTCCGGGATTTCCTGCTTTGGAGATCACCTTGACTTCTAAAGAGCAGCACCAGTTGGGCAGCATTTGCATTGAAATCAATTGTCCCCATTTGGGCGTTTCTGGATGCACCTTGGGTCCCGAGAAACCGTTTTCATGCCACCTTTATCCACTGGTGTACAACCCAATGGAGAAAACCTTCCATTACGATACGGACTGCCCAGTCATGCCTACCTACATCAAGCAATTGAAGGTTCCAGGCAGTGAGGCGCAGTCGCACTTGCGAGCGATTAAGGTTTCTATAAATCATTTAGAGTCACAAGACCCAGAGTTTTTAATCAATAATTTTGAAATTGATCAAAGTTACTTTGAAATTAAAAAGTTACCTTACCAAAATAAGATTGGGAACACATGATGGATGGCTCATCTGCTGAAGCGCACTATTTGGTCAATGATTCCGAAGAGACAACGCTTAAACGCTTAGGTTTTCAAAGTTGGACCAAAGAAAACCTCTTTGTTGAAAGCGATCACAACGATATTTTGTATTACACCAGCCGTTGGGATGCCCTTTGCCCCTACATCGATGTCACGGAGGAGATGTTGGCCGATGCGCCCAAACCCTTCATCGTGTATGCCGTGCCCCCCGATAGTCGTTTTGGCGTCCCGATCAATGACCGCTATGGCATGGTGGATGTGACCAAGCCAGGTTTTTGGAGTGAAGAGCGCCGGGAGCGAAAATTCAAGGAAATCCAAAAACAATACCGCCGCTTTGAGCACTCCATTGAGGTCGTTGCGGGCAAAGACCTCACTTTGGATGACTTGTTTGAGATGGGAGGCGGCCACTTTGCCAATTACTTTATCGATGACAAGGAAGTTGAGGGCTTTTTAGACTATATCCAAGCCTTGGATTTGTTGGTCATCCAAGTACACGACGATCAAGGTGAGTTGGTCTTGACGGATGTCTCCGTGCTGTTGCCTCAATACAGCCAGGTCTATGGAAGTTTTTGCCAGTGGAACCGCGCCTTTAAGAACCGCTCACCTGGTATTTATGCTTGCTTCTTGGTATGCAAATGGGCCAGCGAAAACGCATACCGCTATTACAACCTCGGGCCGGTCGACGATTACGGCTACAAGTCTTTGTTTGTGACTGACTTTGAGCCTATCTATGCCGTGGCGGTCACCCCGCTTGACCATCCTTTGGCTCTAGACATGACCTCTCCCTTGCATGCAGACTTTAAGGTGGAGGATTGGAACCAAATTTACCGCCCCGAGCACATGCTAAAAAAAGAGCTCCCTTGATCTTGGCGCGAGGTGCTTGTTGAGTTGTATCAAAAAAAGGACCTGAGGGGTCCTTTTTTGGTGCTGCAAGTCGTTATTTAAAGACGTGAGTTTCGCCAAAGCTGTGGTCGTAGTCCATGGTCACTTCTTCTCCCGCTTGGATGGCCTTGATACAGACAAAAGAGCCATCTTTTTTCATTTTCAAATTCGGTTTTTTTGAGTGATTGAGATAGATGGCCATGTCCATGGTGTTCATGCCCATGACGGGAATGTCCACGGACTTTTTATCGTAATAGCAAAATAGTTTAATGTGTTGCTGTACGCTTTTGGGCAGTTTTTTGATCTCATCGTGTGTGAATTTGAATTCTCTGTTCTTGAGCCAACTCTTTAAGGGGTTCACGCCTTTGGGGATGGCACGCATGGCAAACACACCAATGCCGTGCAAGGGAGAGATGCCCAAGTGGCAGTAGACCTCGTGCTTGAGGTGCTCAAAAAGAGCGCTTTTGGTTTTTTTAGGGGCGTTAGGCATATTAAACTCCTGGGGCAAACCACTTGTTGTTGTAATTTGGGAATGGTGAAAGTCTTGTGCTCGCAAAGCAAAAGCGAGCCAAGGGTCCAAGGATGCTGCCGCTTAGATGACTTTTAGGTCAATTGAGCCGATGCCTTCAACAAAGCCATGCATGAGGTCTCCTGTCACCACGGCATTGACTCCTTCGGGCGTGCCGGTGAAGATCAGGTCGCCTGCTTTTAACTCCCAAGCCGATGAAAGGTGTTCAATGGTTTCGTGGATATTCCAAATCAGTTTGTTGATGTGACTGCTTTGACGATCTTGCCCGTTGACACTTAAGAAAATGCGAGCTTGTGTAAGGTTTTGGACAGATTGTTTTTCAAGGATCGGGCCCATGGGAGAGCTGTGATCAAAAGATTTACCAATGTCCCATGGACGACCTTGTTTTTTCATGTCATTTTGCAAGTCGCGTCGCGTCATATCTAGGCCAACGGCATAGCCAAATATATGGTTTTCAGCATCTTGGGCTTTGATATTTTTGCCACCAACGCCTATGGCGACAACCAATTCAATTTCATGATGAAAATTTTGAGTCAAGCTCGGGTAGGGCAACTCGCCGGTGGAGCCGTTGGGGACATAAATCAGGGAGTCTGTGGGTTTAAGAAAGAAAAAAGGAGCCTCTCTGCCGGTGTAACCCATCTCCTTGGCGTGTTCTTCGTAGTTTCTGCCCACACAATAAATTCTGTGAATGGGAAAAGATTTATCGCTGTTGACAACAGGAATGGCAATGCTTGCTTGAGGAGAATGGGTGAAGTTCATTTGAAAAGAGATGGATGAAAAGGGGCAAAAAGCTGAGCGTTACGCTTGTACGAACTTGATAGTTTAGCGCTTAAGCAAAAATTTTTCAAAATAGATGGCCCTGTCGGTTGGTAAAGTTCTGTAACATCGCACCAAGCAGATCACTCATCATTCTTGTGCATGAATCACCCAACAGCCATCGAAAATCCAGCCTTTTGGCGACCTCAATGGGGCTTAGAGCGCTTTGGAGTTCGAATGCACTTGAGTTTTCGCGCGGGTGGAGTCTCCAAAGCGCCTTATGACAGTTTGAATTTGGGCTTGCACGTGGGCGACTCCCCAGGCTCGGTCAAGAGCAACCGCGATATCTTTGAAGCGCACTTGGGTGTTCGGGCTGTTTTTTTTGATCAAAGACATGGCGTAGGCGTTCTTGAAATTGACCACTCAAGCCTCAACGGTTTGAGTGCGGATGGGGCTTACACCATGCAGCCCGGCATTGCCTGTACGATGATGGTGGCCGATTGCATGCCCTTGTTGCTGGCCGATGAGTGGGGTCGCTCGGTGGGTGCGGTTCATGTTGGCTGGCGTGGGCTGGTTGGTTTGGCCGAGAATTCGACCCTGTTGTCTCTAAGCGTGGTTGAAAATGCGCATCTCTTGATGTGTCGCTCCATGGCGGAAAATTTTGGGCAAGCCCCAAGTCGACTCTACGCTTGGTTGGGCCCGTGCATTGGTCCTGGCTCCTTTGAAGTGGGTGAGCAAGTCCTAGAGGCCTTTAGGCAAAAGGATCCACTCAATTTGCAAGCCTTTAAAGCGCACTCGCATGACAAAAACAAATGGGTGGCTGATTTGCCGCAATTGGTCCGACACCAATTAAAGGGCTTGGGGGTCTTTGACATTTGGGGCAACGAAGGTTCAAGTCAGTGGTGCACGGTGAGTCGACCCGATCTTTATTTCTCCCACCGACGAGACCGCCTCAGTGGTCGTTTTGCGGCCAGCATTTGGATCGAGCCGCCTAAAAATTCTGGATGCTGAACTCTAATTTCGCGTTCAATAAACTGCGATACTTCAAACTTATTTGTTGAAAAAAATCTTTTTACCCCACTCGAAACGTCTTGTATGCCCCAATCCGCGAAGTCATCCAAATCCAAAGCTCACGCTGCTGTGCCTTTGGACCCCATGTCCCAGATGAGGCAATCGTTTGAGCAGTTTTTATCTGTTTTTCAATCCAAGGAGCCCGAACTTGCATTCCAAGCGCTCAAGCCCCTTGAGCTTGATGCGAGCCTGCTTGAGCAACTGCAAAGCGAATTCGTCGAACGCGCCTCACGACTGTGGAATGACAGTTTGAATCACGGCATTCAATTAAAGGACAGAAGGTTCAGCTCAGAGGCTTGGGGTGCTCAGCCTTCTTCCACATTTTTGGCTGCGTTGTATTTATTAAATGGTGAGTTTTTGCAAAAAATGGTGCAAGTCGTGAAGACGGACGATAAAACCCGGGCACGTTTGAATTTTGCGGTGGAGCAATATGTGGCACTTGCTTCGCCGAGCAATTTTTTACCCCTGAACCCAGACGCCATGAAGAAAGCCTTGGACAGTGATGGGCTTTCAATTTCCAAGGGCCTACAAAATTTGTTGCACGATGTGCAGCAGGGCCATGTCTCCATGACCGATGAGCGCGTATTTGCAGTGGGTCAAAATGTGGCGCTCACGAATGGTCAAGTTGTTTATGAAAACGCCTACTTTCAGTTGATTGAATATGCACCTTTGACCAAGGAGGTTTTTGAGCGTCCTTTGCTTTTGGTGCCACCTTGCATCAATAAGTTCTACATCTTGGATCTAAAGCCCGAGAACTCTCTGATCAGGCATGCGGTGGCCCAAGGGCACCGAACCTTCGTGGTGAGTTGGTGCAACCCAAAGGAAGACATGGCCCATGCGACTTGGGATGATTACATTGAGCATGCCGTTTTGAAAGCCATCGAGCTTGCCCAATCCATCAGCACATCCAAGACCATCAATGCCTTGGGATTTTGCGTGGGCGGAACCCTCTTGAGCACTGCTTTAGGGGTTTTGGCTGCGAGGGGAAAGCATCCTGTTCAAAGCCTTACACTGCTCACGACTTTGGTCGACTTCACCCAAACGGGCGTCTTGGATGTCTTTATCGATGAGACCATGGTGAAGTTCAGGGAGCTTCAATATGCCAACGGGGGATTGATGTCTGGAAAAGACATGGCACAGACGTTTAGTTTTTTGCGGCCCAACGATTTGGTGTGGAATTATGTGGTCAATAACTATCTAAAAGGTGAGACGCCTCCTCCTTTTGATTTGCTCTACTGGAATAGCGATTCGACCAATTTGCCAGGCCCTTTGTATGCTTGGTACCTTAGGCACATGTACTTGGAGAATTTGCTCGTCAAGCCCAATGCCTTGACTGTGTGTGGGCAGTCTCTTGATCTATCCAAAATTAAATCCCCTGTCTATATTTATGGCTCAAGGGAAGACCATATCGTACCGATCGACGCAGCCTATGCCTCGACCAAGATCTTTAAGGGTCCAAGAAGGTTTGTGATGGGCGCCTCTGGTCACATTGCAGGGGTTATCAATCCGCCTGCAAGTCAAAAGAGAAGCCATTGGATCAGCGCACAGTCAAATTTTCCTTCTAGCTTAGAGAAATGGGTTGGGCAGGCGAAAGAAGTCCCTGGCAGCTGGTGGGATGATTGGATGAGCTGGTTGTCTGAGCATGCAGGCAAGTCCGTTCGTGCGCCCAAGATGCAGGGCAACAAGCTTTATCAGCCCATCGAGCCTGCTCCAGGTCGGTATGTGGCTGTAAAGATCTGATGTAGGGGTTTGTTGTTCGCTCAATGGGATTTTTTTAATTCAAGAGATGTTAGATTCAGTCTCAAGGGTTCAATTCAAACGATTGAGCTGCAGTTTTTTATAGATTGCTGATTTTTTTAGGAGTTTTAAGTCATGAAAGATATCGTCATAGTTTCTGCTGCCAGAACAGGTGTGGGCAAGTTTGGAGGTTCTTTGGCCAAAGTGTCTGCACCAGATTTGGGCGCCGTGGTGATCAGGGAGGTTTTGGCGCGCGCCAAGAACTTGGACCCTGCATTGATTGGTGAAGTGATCATGGGCCAAGTCTTGGCTGCAGGTGCAGGACAAAATCCAGCCCGGCAGGCGCTGATGAAGTCAGGCATTCCTCAGGAAGTGCCCGCTTTGACCATCAATGCGGTGTGTGGCTCAGGCTTGAAGGCGGTGATGTTGGCCGCTCAAGCCATTGCTTGGGGGGACAGTGAAATTGTGATTGCCGGTGGGCAAGAGAATATGAGTGCATCGCCTCATTTGCTTGCTGGCTCCAGAGATGGTCAGCGCATGGGGGATTGGAAGATGGTTGACTCGATGATTGTGGATGGGCTGTGGGATGTTTATCATCAATACCACATGGGCATCACTGCTGAAAATGTGGCCAAGGCCAACGCCATCACTCGGGAGATGCAAGATGCTTTGGCCTTGGGCTCGCAACAAAAGGCGGCGGCTGCGCAAGAGGCGGGTCGTTTTGACGCTGAGATTGCAAGCGTTCACATCGCGCAAAGAAAGGGCGATGCGATTGAATTCAAGAGCGATGAGTACATCAATAAAAAGACCAACGCCGAAGCGCTTGCAGGTTTGCGCCCCGCGTTTGATAAAGCTGGATCTGTCACGGCGGGAAATGCGTCGGGCATCAATGACGGTGCAGCGGCTGTGATGGTCATGTCTGCTCAAAAGGCGGCCTCTTTGGGGCTCACCCCCCTTGCCAGAATCGCGTCATTTGCCACCAGTGGTTTGGACCCCGCCTTGATGGGCATGGGCCCTGTGCCAGCTTCGCAAAAGGCGTTGGCACGGGCCGGGTGGGGGGTGGATTCGGTGGATTTGTTTGAGCTCAATGAAGCGTTTGCGGCTCAGGCCTGTGCGGTGAACAAGTCCCTAGGGATTGATCCAAGCAAGGTCAATGTCAATGGTGGTGCCATTGCCATCGGACACCCCATTGGGGCGTCTGGCTGCCGAATCTTGGTATCTTTATTGCATGAGATGCAACGCTCCAATGCCAAGCGCGGTTTAGCCGCCTTGTGCATCGGTGGAGGCATGGGGGTTTCTTTGACCTTGGAGCGTTGACCCCCAAGTGGGGTGGGCGTTGTTTTTTTTCTTGGATTTAAAATTGATATAAAGTGAGACAAATATGAGTAAAAAGGTGGCTTATGTAACTGGCGGCATGGGTGGTATTGGAACTGCGATATGCCAAAGACTGCACAGAGATGGTTTTTTAGTGATCGCTGGGTGTGGGCCAACCCGTGACTTTGTGAAATGGATCCATGAGCAAAAACAATTGGGTTTTGATTTCCACACGTCGGTTGGCAATGTCAGTGAGTGGGAGTCCACGGTGGAGGCCTTCGCAAGGGCGAGGGCCGAGTTTGGCCCCATCGATGTGTTGGTCAACAATGCCGGCATCACCAGGGATAAAATGTTTCTCAAAATGAGCAGAGATGATTGGGACGCCGTTATTGACACCAATTTGAACTCGATGTTCAACGTCACCAAGCAAGTTGTTGGCGATATGGTGGAGAGAGGTTGGGGTCGAATTATTCAAATCTCCTCCGTCAATGGAGAGAAAGGTCAGTCGGGTCAAACCAATTACTCTGCGGCAAAAGCGGGCATGCATGGCTTTACCATGGCTTTGGCCCAAGAGATGGCCAGCAAAGGGGTGACCGTCAATACGGTCAGTCCTGGCTATATTGGGACCGATATGGTCAAAGCCATTCGCCAAGATGTGCTTGACAAGATTGTGGCAACCATTCCTGTCAAGCGCTTGGGTACACCAGATGAAATTGGCTCGATTGTGGGTTGGTTGGCCAGTCAAGATTCTGGCTTTACAACGGGCGCAGACTTTTCTTGCAATGGCGGATTGCACATGGGTTGATCTTTTTGGTTCAAGGCTTGTGGTTCAACTGCAAGCCCTGGGGCTAGAGCTTCACGCCCTAGCCTTTGAAGTTCCAATTGAAGTACCCATTGGAGCTCTAAAGGCTTTTTTGATTTTGAGGGGGAGTGGATGCGAGAAGTCAATGGGTGTGAGGCAGGGGATGGGACTAAAATGAAGGGCTGTTTTTCAGCAAGCAAATTGTCCTTAAATACCACCATTGCTTACTTTTTAAATGATGAACCATGCCATGACCGAGTCGAGTTTTGATTTGAGTTTTCGACGACATCTTGATGTGTCCAAAGAGTTGATTTGGCGCGCATGGACGGAGCCCGAGTTGCTTAAAATCTGGTTTTGTCCAAGGCCTTGGAGAACTGTGCATTGTGAAATCGATTTGCGAGCGGGGGGGATTTTTAAAACGATCATGCAGTCCCCACAAGGAGACTTGTTTCCCAATGAGGGTTGTTTTTTGGAGATTGAAAAAAACAAGCAATTGGTCTGGACAAACTCATTGCTCTCAGGGTTTAGGCCCAATCAAGTGGCCAACCTTGGTCAAGAAGACAATGCTTTTTTCTTCACGGCCACGATCCATTTGGAGGATCATGTGGGTGGGACAACCTACACCGCAAGCGTCAAACATGCCGATGAGGCAGGTTGCAACAAGCACAAGGCCATGGGCTTTGAGCAAGGATGGGGCATTGCGCTTGATCAATTGATCGAGATGCTTAGGCAAGGCATATAGTCTAAGCCATGCAAAACAATCTGCATCTCTTAAGCGTGGCGCCTATGATGGACTGGACCGATAGGCATTGTCGGTATTTCCATCGTTTAATCACAAGCCAAACGCTTTTATACACCGAGATGGTGACCACGGGTGCCTTGCTTTTTGGTGACCAAGCCCGGCACTTGGATTTTGATGCGTGTGAGCATCCGGTTGCACTTCAGTTGGGTGGCTCTGAGCCTGAAGATTTGGCCAAGTGCGCAAAGTTGGGCCAAACTTGGGGCTATGATGAAATCAACCTCAACTGTGGATGCCCCTCTGAGCGAGTTCAGCGAGGTGCCTTTGGCGCATGCTTGATGAACGAGCCTCAAACCGTGGCCAATGGGGTCAAAGCCATGCTTGACGTGCTTGACATCCCCGTGACGGTCAAGCACCGAATTGGAATCGATGAAGCTCAAAGCTATGACTTTGTTCGAGACTTCGTTGGCGAAGTGAGCTTTGCTGGATGTGAAGTTTTTATCGTTCACGCAAGAAATGCCGTTCTTAAAGGCCTCAGTCCCAAAGAAAACAGAGAAATCCCTCCCTTGCGCTACCCAGTGGTGCATCAATTAAAAAAAGATTTTCCACATTTAAAATTTATATTGAATGGTGGTCTTCAAAGCAATGCCCAAATAGCTCTGCAAGGCCCCAAAGTTGATGGCGTCATGATCGGGCGTGCGGCCTATCACACGCCTTACATGATGAGGACTTGGGACCAGTGGTTCAAGCTTGGGCAGGTGGGTGTCCAAATTGAGTCACAGGGCCCAATGTGCGCCCAGGAGGATCGGCTCGAAATTGAATCGCAAATGGCCCACTACATGGCCGCTCAGTGCAAAAACGGCAATGCTTCTTGGCTCTCCATGGCACGCCATATGCTGGGCCTGTGGCATGGCCAGGCAGGGGCCAGGCTTTGGCGACAAGTGTGGAGTGATTCTCGTTTAAAGAATTTAAGCCCCTTGGAGGTCATGGAACGGGCCACTTTTGCTCGCAAGGGTATAAAAAAAGAAGAGAAGGCTTTATACAGCTTATGAAAATTGTTTTTTTTGCAATTTTTAATACACAATCTCATAAAGATGCTCTCAAGCCTCACGCGATGAGGAGGCAATCATTCAAAGTCAGTTTGAGTATTGGAAAAAAATGACACAGAACGACCAACCCTTTAAGCCCTCAAATTTACAAGATTGGCAAGAAGCAGCTCAAAAATCAGCCCCTCAGTTTGATTTAAAGGCTTTGAATTGGGTCACCCCAGAGGGCATAGAAGTCAAACCCTTGTACACCGCCCAAGACATCAAGGACCTTCCCTATACCGACACGTTGCCAGGGTTTGAGCCTTATTTAAGGGGTCCGCAAGCGACCATGTATTCTGTTCGGCCTTGGACCATACGGCAGTATGCGGGTTTTTCGACGGCCCAAGAGTCCAATGCGTTTTATAGAAAATCTTTGGCCGCAGGCGGCCAAGGGGTCTCAGTGGCGTTTGATTTGGCCACGCACCGGGGATACGACTCTGATCACCCCCGAGTGACAGGGGACGTCGGTAAGGCCGGAGTCGCGATCGACTCAGTCGAGGACATGAAAATCCTCTTTGATCAAATTCCCTTGGACAAGGTGTCAGTATCGATGACCATGAATGGTGCGGTTCTTCCTGTTTTGGCTGGCTATATCGTGGCCGCTGAGGAAAGTGGCGTTGCTCAGGAGAAGTTGTCTGGGACCATTCAAAATGATATTTTGAAAGAGTTCATGGTGCGCAACACCTACATCTATCCGCCCAAGCCGTCGATGCGCATCATTGGTGACATCATTGAATACTCGGCGCAAAGAATGCCCAAATTCAACTCAATTTCAATTTCTGGCTATCACATGCAAGAGGCGGGGGCCAATCAAGCCCTTGAATTGGCCTTCACTTTGGCCGATGGAATGGAGTACGTCAAACTTGCTTTGGGCAAGGGCTTGAACATCGATGATTTTGCGGGTCGATTGTCTTTCTTTTGGGCTGTTGGCATGAACTTTTATTTAGAAATTGCCAAAATGCGCGCCGCTCGTCTTTTGTGGTGTCGAATCATGAAGGATTTTGGTGCCCAATCCCCCAAAAGCTTGATGCTTCGAACCCACTCTCAAACTTCAGGCTGGTCTTTGACGGAGCAAGACCCCTACAACAATGTGGTTCGAACAACCGTTGAGGCCATGGCGGCTGTGTTTGGTGGCACGCAGTCATTGCACACAAACAGTTTTGATGAGGCCATTGCGCTGCCAACAGAGTTCAGCGCTCGCATTGCAAGAAATACGCAACTCATCATTCAAGAAGAAACGCATATCACTTCCGTCGTGGACCCTTGGGCGGGCAGTTATATGATGGAGAAATTGACCCAAGAGATGGCCGATAAAGCTTGGCAGATCATCCAAGATGTTCAAACCCAAGGGGGTATGATCAAATGCGTCGATTCGGGTTGGGCCAAATTGCGCATCGAGTCCGCCGCTGCTCAAAAGCAAGCGCGCATTGATTCAGCGCAAGATGTCATTGTGGGTGTGAACAAATACCGTTTGAGCCATGAGGCGGACATCGATATTTTGGATGTGGACAACGTCAGAGTTCGTTTGGAGCAAATTGATCGATTAAAGCAAATCAAGGCCTCAAGAGATGCCTTGAAGGTCCAAGAAAGTTTGCAGGCATTGACGCACGCTGCTCAAATGGGTGAAGGCAATTTGTTGGAGTTGAGCATCCAAGCCATGCGTGTGCGTGCCACAGTTGGGGAGGTCTCTATGGCGCTTGAAGAGGTTTTTGGTCGACACCGTGCAGATACCCACAAGGTCAGTGGCGTATACGCCCAGGCCTACGACAGCGCTCAAGGTTGGGAGCAGCTTAAAAGCGAAATCAATGCATTCGCAAGCGATGAGGGCCGTCGCCCAAGGGTGTTGATTGCAAAGTTGGGACAAGATGGACACGACCGAGGATCTAAAGTGGTCGCCAGCGCGTATGCGGATTTGGGGTTTGATGTGGACATTGGGCCCTTGTTTCAAACCCCTGATGAATGTGTCAGGCAAGCGATAGAGAACGATGTGCATGCCATTGGCGTCTCAACATTGGCCGCTGGACATAAAACCTTGGTGCCTGAGATCATTGAGGAGTTGAGCAAACAAGGTGCACAGGGCATCATTGTCTTTGTGGGGGGCGTGATCCCAAAGCAAGATTATGAATTCTTGTTCAACGCGGGCGTCAAGGGCATCTATGGACCAGGCACTCCCATTCCTGCCAGCGCCAAGGATGTCTTAGAGCAAATCAAGAAAGCACTGCATTGACACCCTTTGCCTTAGTCCAAGGTCTCATGAGCAACATGGACGCCACCAAAAGGCGCTCTATGGCCAAGGCCATCACCTTGCTGGAGTCCACCAAGCCTGCGCACAGAGAGCAAGCCGATGAGTTGTTGCATATTTTGCAGCAGCAACCCAAGCCGAAAAACTTCCTCAGACTGGGCGTGAGTGGCGTGCCTGGAGTTGGCAAGAGCACGTTCATCGAGGCCTTGGGTCTTGCCATGATCAAAAGTGGGCATCGGGTGGCTGTTTTGGCGGTCGACCCCTCCTCGTCTTTGTCGGGTGGATCGATCTTGGGGGACAAGACGCGCATGCACAGCTTGTCCGTCAATGAGCATGCCTTCATCCGACCCAGTCCAAGCGGGGGAAATTTAGGGGGTGTTTGTGAAAAAACACGTGAATGCATGCTCATTTGTGAGTATGCAGGTTTTGATGTCATCATGGTGGAGACAGTGGGTGTGGGTCAAAGCGAGATTGCCGTAGCCAACATGACGGATTTCTTTTTGCTCTTGCATTTGCCAAACGCTGGGGATGATTTGCAGGCCATGAAAAAAGGGGTCATGGAGTTTGCTGATTTTGTGGTGATCAACAAGGCAGATTTGGATCCGGATGCCGCCATGCGAGCGCAAGCGATGATGTCCAGTGCCATGCGCATGATGGCCCAGACCCAAGGCGGGCGGTATGTGAAAGAGGCGTCGACATCCTTGCCCATGACGCCACAAGAGTTGGAGTTGCATGGACTTCTTGATGTGCCTGATGCCTTGGATCCCAAGGATCAATACCTCAGAGCTGACAAAGCGCACAGTTTGCTGGTCGATCCGACCTTGAGGGTGTTGCAAATCTCAGCGCTTCAAAATCAGGGGATCGATGTCTTGCTTGAGCGTTTGACTGAGCACCAATCCCAGCAGATGCTGTCAAAGGCCTTTGAGCACAAAAGAGCTCAGCAGGCGGTCGCATGGCTTTGGGAGCGCGTGCATTCGGGGCTCAAAAGTGCTTTCATGGAGCACCCCAAGGTGCAGTCCGCTTTGCCCTCTTTGGTCGAGCAGGTTGTAGGGGGTCTGTTGGAGCCCTCCAGTGCTGCTAGAGAGTTGCTGAGACTGCATAGGACTTAAAGGTTGTGTCAATGTCATACATGAATTTTGAGAGGATTGAGTTTTGATGGAAGTACCAATTTTTCCGCTGAGTACAACGCTTTTTCCGGATGGGTTGTTGCCACTGAAAATTTTTGAGGTGCATTATTTGCAGATGACCCAAAAAGCTTTTCATGAAACCAAGCCTTTTGGTGTGGTCACGCTTCAAGAGGGTTCGCAGACACGCGTTGCTGGACAACAAGTAGAGTTCTCACCAATGGGCGTTCTTGCACACATTGAGAGGTTTGAGGAGGTCAAGCCCAATTTGTATTTTTTGCTTTGCAAGGGTGTTGAGCGGTTTAGCGTCGTGTCCAAAGAGCGCCAAAAAAATGGACTCTGGATGGCTCAAATCGAGCTGTTGCCCGCCGATCCCATGGCCCCTATTCCAGAGGAGTTGCAGGAAACGGCCAACAAGTTGGGCAAGGTGATTGTGTCCTTTCAAAAACACAGCATCAAAGCAAGTGAAATGCCTTTCTCTCAACCCTATCGACTCGATGACTGTGGCTGGGTGGCCAATCGGTGGTGTGAGATGCTGCCCTTGAATGCCGCACAAAAGCAGTTGCTGCTGGGGCAAACAAATCCCAGGCTGCGTCTTGACTTGATCAATGATATTTTGGATGAAATGCAAATTTCTATCCAGTTTCCTGGCGGATAAGGTGGGATGTGTTTTATGGTGAAACCCGTGTGCACTGGGTTTGCCAGGCCCCTAGGGGTTCAATGACTTTCGGATGGTTAAATATGACTGATATCAATTTACAGCTTGAACAAAAACGAACTGCAGCTCGCCTAGGGGGTGGACAACGAAGAGTAGACGCCCAGCATGCCAAGGGCAAGCTCACAGCGCGCGAGCGTCTAGAGGTTTTGCTCGATCCAGGTACATTTGAAGAGTGGGACATGTTTGTCGAGCACCGGTGCACAGATTTTGGCATGGAGACACAAAAGGTCCCAGGCGACGGCGTGGTCACGGGCTATGGCATGATCAATGGCCGATTGGTCTTTGTGTTCAGCCAAGACTTTACCGTGTTTGGCGGAGCACTCTCAGAGTCCCATGCAGAGAAAATTTGCAAGATCATGGATCAGGCCATGAAAGTGGGGGCGCCAGTCATTGGCTTGAATGACTCGGGGGGAGCTCGAATTCAAGAGGGCGTGGCTTCTCTTGGGGGCTATGCGGAGGTCTTTCAGCGAAACGTCATGGCCTCAGGCGTAATTCCTCAAATCAGTGTCATCATGGGCCCCTCGGCTGGGGGGGCTGTGTACTCGCCAGCGATGACGGATTTTATTTTTATGGTCAAAGACAGCTCCTACATGTTTGTAACTGGACCAGAGGTGGTCAAAACCGTCACCCATGAAGAGGTGAGCGCTGAGGAGTTGGGTGGAGCGTTGACGCATACGATCAAAAGTGGTGTCGCAGACCGTGCATTTGAAAACGATATTGAAGCGCTGCTGATGATGAGGCGCTTGTACAACTACTTGCCATTGAACAACAAAGAAAAAGCACCCGTTAGACCGTGCCTTGACCCAAGGGATCGCTTGGAGAAAAGCTTGGAGACCCTTGTCCCCACCAATTCCAATCAGCCTTACGACATGCATGAGTTGATTTTAAAAATCGTGGACGATGCAGACTTCTTTGAGTTGCAACCCGATTATGCTAAAAACATCCTCATTGGTTTTGCTCGAATGGGTGGTCAAAGTGTGGGGATTGTGGCCAATCAACCCATGGTTCTCGCTGGGTGTTTGGATATCAAAAGCGCCGTCAAGGCCGCACGATTTGTGCGATTTTGTGATGCATTCAATATTCCCGTGATCACCCTCGTGGATGTGCCCGGCTTCATGCCTGGCACGAGCCAGGAGTTTGGTGGCATCATCAAGCATGGAGCCAAGTTGTTGTATGCCTATGCCGAGTGCACGACACCCAAAGTGACCTTAATCACGAGAAAGGCCTATGGAGGCGCGTACGATGTGATGGCCTCTAAACACCTCAGAGGGGATGTCAATTTCGCCTGGCCCAACGCAGAAATTGCGGTCATGGGTGCAAAGGGCGCTGTAGAAATTATTTTTCGAGAAGATAAAAACGATCCTGAGAAATTGGCTTTGAAGGAGCAAGAGTACCGTGCTCGGTTTGCCAATCCCTTTGTGGCCGGTGCCAGAGGCTTTATCGACGATGTCATTGAGCCTCAAGAAACGCGCAAACGAATTTGTCGCTCCTTGGTCATGCTCAAGGATAAAAAAGTTGAAAACCCTTGGCGAAAGCACGGCAACATCCCATTGTAGAGAGATGGCCGTTATTTTTTAGCTCTAGCAAAAGAACATTAGGACGACTCAGACATGTTTACAAAAATACTGATTGCCAATCGAGGTGAAATCGCGTGCAGAGTCATAGCGACAGCCACGCGAATGGGCATCAAAACGGTTGCCGTGTATTCACAAGCCGATGCCCATGCTAGGCACGTGGAGTTGGCCCATGAGGCTTACCTCTTGGGGCCCGCGCCCTCGAAATCTTCATACCTCTTGGCCGACACAATCATTGAAGTTGCTAAAAAAAGTGGTGCGCAGGCCATTCATCCTGGTTACGGCTTTTTAAGTGAGAATGAATCGTTTGCCAAAAGAGTCGAAGAAGAGGGCATGGTTTTTATTGGCCCCAAGTATCAAGCCATTCGCGCCATGGGTGACAAAATCGCATCCAAAAATCTGGCCCAAAAAGCCAATGTTCACACCATTCCTGGGCATAACCTCGCCATCCCCAGTGCGCTTGAGGCGGTGCAAATTGCCAAGAACATGGGCTACCCCGTCATGATCAAAGCATCCGCAGGCGGCGGGGGCAAGGGGCTCAGAGTGGCTTACTCTGATCATGAAGCCCTAGAGGGGTTCACCGCTTGTCAAAATGAAGCGCGAAACAGTTTTGCAGATGATCGCATTTTCATAGAAAAATTCATTGAAGAGCCTCGCCACATTGAGATTCAAGTTTTGGGTGATGCGCATGGACATTTAATTTACTTGAATGAGCGCGAGTGTTCGATTCAAAGAAGGCATCAAAAGGTGATTGAAGAGGCGCCTTCAAGTTTCATTTCCGATGCAACCCGAAAGGCAATGGGTGAGCAAGCGGTTGCACTTGCCAAAGCCGTGCAATACCAAAGTGCGGGTACGGTTGAATTTGTCGTGGGCCGTGATCAGGGGTTTTATTTTCTTGAGATGAACACCAGGCTTCAAGTCGAGCACCCAGTCACCGAGGCCATCACGGGCATTGATTTGGTGGAGTGGATGATCAAAATTGCTGCGGGTGAGCGTTTGACCATTGCGCAGTCACAGGTCAAGAAAGAGGGCTGGGCGCTAGAGTGTCGCATCAATGCGGAAGATCCTTTGAGGCAATTTTTACCTTCTACGGGTCGATTGGTTCGCTTTGAGCCCCCTCAGACCTCGATGCGCGCAGCGTATCCTGATGAGAGGTTTGGTGTTCGCGTGGACACGGGTGTGCGTGAGGGCGGTGAAATTTCGGTTTACTACGACTCGATGATTGCAAAATTGATCGTACATGCCCCCGATCGGTTGCAAGCGATTCATAAAATGCGTGAAGCACTTAACGCATTTGTAATTCGAGGCATACACACCAACATTGCATTTCAAGCCGCTCTTTTGGCACATCCACAATTTGTGTCAGGCGACTTCAACACGGGGTTCATTGCTGAGCATTTCCCAAAAGGGTTCAAGTCTGAGATGGTCACGCATTCAGATGCTGGGTTTTTAATTGCCTTGGCCGCTTTCGTACAAAGAAAAACCAAACAGCGTGCAAAGGGCATGAGTGGTCAACTCTCTGGCTACGATATTGAGCACGACAGTGAGATCACCGTGGTGGAGTTGATGGGGCTCAAAGAGCCTCATTATCATGCGGTCAAATACAACGATGCACTGGACCCCCATGCCAAGTCTGAGATTGAAGTGAATGGAAAAAAATATGTCATTCAAAGCGATTCAAATTTGAACGATATCGTCATTAAAGGCACCCTCAATGGTGAGCCATTTGTGGCGCAAATTGATCGCAATCTTTCACGCAATCCTTTGGCGCTTGAAATTTCCCATGCGGGTGCCAAGATGGTGTGTTTGGTGTTGTCGCATAGAACGGCTGAGCTGCATCGTTTGATGCCCATCAAAGCTCCACCAGACATGTCAAAGTATTTGATTTCACCCATGCCGGGCTTGCTCACACAAGTCCATGTGACAACAGGTCAAAAGGTGTTGGCGGGAGAAAAGCTAGCGGTGATTGAAGCGATGAAGATGGAGAATGTCTTGCTGTCCTTTGCCGATGGTGTGGTCAAGTCGGTCAATGCCACTGTGGGAGAGTCTTTGAGTGTGGATCAAATTATTTTGGAGTTTGTATGAGCATTGCACCCCTTCCTCGCCCCTTTAGGATCTTGGGTCTACAACAAATTGCACTGGGTGCTTTGAGCAAAGACCGACTCAAGACGCTTTGGGTTGATTTATTGGGTCTGCAACTCAAGGGGCAGTTTGAAAGTGCGCGTGAAAATGTACTGGAAGATATTTGCCAACTCGGTTTTGGGGTTGCTTCGGTCGAGGTCGATTTGATGCAGCCTTTGGATCCAGAACAAAAGCCTCAAGTGCATCTGCCCGCCTTGAATCACATCGGTCTGTGGGTCGATGATTTGCCCGCGTGTGTGCGCTGGCTAAACGAGCAGGGAGTGCGCTTTGCCCCAGGTGGCATTCGTCAAGGGGCTGCGGGCTTTGATATTTGTTTCATTCACCCCAAGGGCAATGAGGAGTTTGCCCTGAGTGGAGAAGGTGTGCTCATTGAGTTGGTCCAAGCACCTAGCGAGGTCATTGCGGCTTTGTCTGGAGCGCTGGATGCACCCCATTTAGTCGATGTATAAAGCCAAGTATGGGATGTTGAATTCATGACCACCGACCTCTCCTATTGCGACAACAAACTCAAGAGCAGGTCTGCCGATGTGCTGGTCATTGGTGCCGGCCCGACGGGTCTGTTGCTCACTCACCTATTGGCCAAGCAAGGAGTACGGGTGTGCTTGATGGAGCAGCTCCCTCAGGTCGTGGCCGAGGCAAGGGCGGTGAGTATCGATGATGAGAGCTTGCGCTCAATGGCCGATGCGCTTCAACTCGATGCCTTGACGCCTTTGATCACACATTCCTATGGCGTTCATTACTACTCTTGGCTTCAAACACTGTTTGCCAAAGTAGAGCCCAATATACAAGACTATGGATACCCCAAAAGGAATGCCTTTCGTCAACAGCAATTGGTTCAAACTTTGTTTGAAGGTCTCAAAGCGTATGCCCATGTCGAAGTTTTGATGTCTTCTCGCGTTTTGACCTATGTCGATGATTCGGTTGCAAGCCAAGAGACTGCGCACCCTCAGGCGTATGCCTTGACGGTGAACTTTGAGCACGATCAACAAGTTGCTCAATTGCGGTGCAATTGGCTGGTGGGTGCAGATGGTGCACGCAGTTCGATTCGAGAACAAATGGGAACGATTTTTGATGGTCAAACGCATGCTCAACGATGGCTCATTGCCGATTTGATCGGAAGAGAGGACCCTTTTAGGCACACTCGCACGTACTGTGACCCCAAAAGACCTGCAATTCGTTTGCCTGGGCCGCAGTCGACGGTGCGCTATGAGTTTATGCTTTTTGAACACGAAGACAGCGAAGCGGTCCTCCAAGAGGAGGTTTACCGCGATTGGATCAAAGTGAGAAGTCAAGCCGATGCAAAGCTTACCTTGATGCGCAAAGTCGTCTACACCTTCCACGCACGAGTGGCCCAAGAGTGGCAAAAAGGACGGGTATTTCTAGCTGGGGACGCAGCACACTTAACCCCCCCCTTTGCGGGTCAGGGCATGAATTCGGGCGTGAGGGATGCAACCAATTTGGCCTGGAAGTTGTCGGATGTGATCAAGGGCCATGCCCATGTTGCCTTGCTTGGCACCTACCAACTCGAGAGAAAGCCCCACGCATGGGCACTCATTCGCATGGCGTTGAAAATTGGGTTGGTGATGCAACCGCGCTCTCTTTTAGGCGCGGCTTTGGGGCAGACCTTGCTGAAAATTGTTTGTTGGATCCCAAGCGTCAAAGACTATTTCTTAAACTTGAAATTCAAACCCAAGCCACGGTTTTTTGAGGGGTTTTTTGATTTGCAAACCAAAGACCACGGCCTGATTGCATGTGGACAGTTGATGATTCAGCCTCGCTTGGAGGTGGCCACCTCTCAGATTGTAAAAATGGACCGTGTACTTGGACCTCGATTTACTGCACTGATTTGGTGGGATGCCAAGGACATGGAATGGCCCAAGAGCTTGGATTTGAAGGTCATCAAAATCCTCAGAAAAGACGAAGATTTCTTAAATCCCAGTGAGCAAATGGATTGGTACAGAGACGTGGATGGACAACTCCAAGAGGTGCTTGACAGTGCCCGCGCGAGTGGAGTGATCCTCAGGCCGGATCATTATGTGCTCAGCTATATCTACCCCAGTGATGGACCATCGCTTAGCCGTTTGAAATCGATTTTATTTGGCTACTACAAATAGTTAGGCCCAGCAGCTTTGCGACTGGACATAGGGTGTCTTTAGCGCTTTTGCGTCTGAGCGCGCGCCAATGCTTTTTGCAAAAGGGCGGCTTTGTCAACCTGTGCAGGCGAGTGCGGGGGCAGGGGGGCCAAGAGGTTTGGAGGGAAGGGCGTCTCGCTTGAGGCTTTTGCATGCAGCGCATCCAGTGCATGCAGGCGTTTGGCTTGGGTGTGTGTTTGGGGCCCTTCAAGGGCCTTGGTGTCGAGCCGTACCTTGTGCTTTTCAAAGCGTGATTTGGCCTCAAGGGCTTGATCCATTGACCAAGCCGACCAACCGCTTTGATGGGGCGTGGCCTCTTCAAGCTCAATGCAGTCGACTGGACAAACGGGCACACACAACTCACAGCCCGTGCAATACGACTCCATGACGGTGTGCATGCTTTTGTGAGTCCCAACGATTGCATCGGTTGGGCAAGCATCTAAGCAAAGCGTGCATCCAATGCACCACTGTTCATCGATGAAAGCCATTTTGCGGCTGCCTTCAGTGCCAAACTCGGGGTTGAGCGGTTCAGGCAAACGTTGGGTGAGTTTGGCCAATCGCTCCATCCCCTCTTGTCCACCCGGGGGACATTGATTGATGGGCGTATTTTCTAAAGCAATGCTCAATGCATAAGATTGGCAGTCCTCAAATCCACACCGCTGGCACTGAGTTTGGGGCAAAAGCGCCCAAATATCTTGTGCAAGCTTTTGTTTTTGTGCTGAAGTCATTGTCTTTAAAACCAAAGATTCAAGCCGCTCTCTAAGCTCAGTTGAGTTGCACTTTAAATGCTGGAGGCTCTTTTGTTGTTTCTTTTTGAAGCAGCACTGCTCGCTGCGATGGGTTTTGAGCGAGGGGCTGCTTTTTTTGGGACTTTTTTAACGCTCGCAGCTTTGTGCTTGTCAGCTTTCAAGCTGTCAGATAGAGAAGGTTGATGCGAGAGAATGAATTCTCTGACGTTGGGGTAAACCACCTCTCTCCAGCGCCTGCCACTAAAGATGCCGTAGTGCCCCGCGCCAGGGACTTCCAAGTGAGTCATTTGCGAGGGTTTAATGCCTGTGCACAAGCCTTGGGCCGCTTGGGTTTGTCCAGAGCCCGAGATGTCGTCAAGCTCGCCCTCGATGGTCAAAAGGGCAGTGCCTTTGATGTCTTGTGGTCGCACACGCTCCATCTTGCCATCCAAAGACTTCACGTCCCACGTCCCTTTGACCAAGCGCATGTCTTGGAAAACGACCTTGATGGTTTCAAGGTAATAATCGGCGTCCATATCAAGCACGGCATTGTATTCATCATAGAACGTGCGGTGATTGTCGGCGTTGGAATTGTCGCCTTTGATCAAATCTTTAAAGAAATCGTAGTGGCTCTTTAAATGCCGCTCAGGATTCATGGCCACAAAGCCCGCGTGTTGCAAAAAGCCAGGGTAGACGCGCCGACCGGCCCCAGGAAAATTCAATGGCACGCGAAAGATCACATTGTTCTCAAACCAACCGTAGCTCTTGTTCATGGCCAAGTTGTTCACGGCAGTGGGGGAGCGTGAGGCGTCAATGGGGCCCCCCATCATGGTCATCGTGTAAGGCGTGAGCTCGCCCCTGGAGGCCATCAAGGAAACTGCAGCAAGAACTGGAACCGTGGGTTGACACACGCTGATCACGTGGCAGTTGCCGTATTGATTTTGGAGGTGTTTGAGAAACTCTTGTATATAGTTCACATAGTCGTCCAAGTGAAACTCACCCTCAGACAGTGCAATCATGCGAGCGTTTTTCCAATCGGTGATGTAGACCTTGTGGTCGGCCAAGAGATTTTTGACCGTATCTCTTAACAAGGTGGCATAGTGCCCTGACAGGGGGGCTACAAGCAGCACCACCGGTTGCTGTTTCAAGTGTTTAAGTGCTTCGATGTCGCTTGTATAGCGTTTAAATCGCTTGAGCTCGCAAAAGGGTTTATTGATTTCAACGCGCTCTTGGATGGCGACATCGGCACCCAGCACTTGCACGCTTTGAATGCCAAATTGGGGCTTTTCATAGTCTTTGCCCAGACGATAAATTAAATCGTAGGTGGCTGATATTCTATGGGCCAGCGCAGTTTGAGAAAATGGAGAGATCGGATTGTTGTACAGCTTCGCTGCCGCCTGAGCAAACTCAGCAAACGGCTCGAACAAAGAACGTTGAGTTTCGTAAACTTGATACAACATGCGTATAAACCCTTAATTTACAACAGGGTTGAATATAACAGTTGCTGAGCGTCAAAATTGGGGGCTAGACTCCAATATGCATTAAAAACCAATCAATTGCGACTTTAAAAGAGAGATACCGTGACAATTAGCCACACTTGCCCCTTTCCTCAGAATGTGACAGCGCCCTCAAACAGACAGCCCGTTTTGTTTGTGGGCCATGGAAGTCCAATGAATGCCATCATGGACACGCCCTTTAAAGATGAGTGGCAGCGCATTGGAGGATTTTTTGGCGAGCACAAGCGTTGGACCAAGCCCAAGTTGATCTTATCTGTGTCTGCGCATTGGTGCACTGAGGGGAGTTTATTGACGGCAATGCCCAGGCCCAAAACCATCCATGATTTTGGTGGTTTTCCGCAGGCTTTGTTTGAGCAGCAGTACGCGGTTGCGGGAGATCCCATCGCGGCCAAAGCCTTGGCGGCTCGCGTCAATCAGGCGAGCAAAGCGGTATCCTTGGGGTTGGATGAAGAGCACTGGGGCTTGGACCACGGAACTTGGTCCGTTTTGAAGCCCATGTTCCCTCTTGGAGACATCCCTGTTGTTCAATTGAGCTTGGATGTTTTAGCCAGTTTGGAGCAGCACATGGCTTTGGGTGCTCAATTGAATTCCTTGAGAGACGAGGGGGTGTTGATTGTGGCCAGTGGCAACACAGTGCATAACTTAGGTGCCATGCAGCGTTTGGCACCCGATACCCAGGCCTACGAGTGGACGGCCGAATTTGACGATTGGGTTGCAGAAAAAATTGTCCACAGAGACATGGACGCTTTGTGCATGAAAGAGGTGAGTGCACAAATTTTGGAACTCTTTAAATTGGCCCACCCGAACATGGACCACTACATTCCTCTTTTGTATGCCATGGCGGCAAGCCAGCCCCAAGATGAAATGAGTTTTTTCAACGACCAATACCAGTATGCATCCATCTCGATGAGGTCATGCGTTTGGGACGCGCCGTCGCATTAGGGAGGTCTTAAGTTTAAGAGAGTACTTTGGCAATGCTTGCGCAAACGTGGGCCATGTTTTTGTCGTTCAAAGCGGCTACACACATGCGCCCTGTATCGGTTCCAAAGACACCAAACTCATTGCGCAAACGAACCATTTGATCTTTGCTCAAGCCGGAGTAGCTGAACATGCCTACTTGCTGGGTGATGAAGCTCATGTCTGTTTTGACGCCAGCGCTCTTGAGTCCATCGACCAACTTTTGGCGCATGGACTTGATGCGAACTCGCATCTCGCCCAGCTCCCTCTCCCAAATTGCACGCAAAGCAGGCGTGTTGAGCACCTCGGCAACGACAGCACCGCCGTGAATAGGTGGATTGGAGTAGTTGGTTCGAATCATGATTTTGAGTTGCGAGAGAACGCGTTGAGCTTCTTGTGAGTCCTCACACAAGACCGAGAGTGCGCCTACTCGCTCGCCATACAGGCTAAAGCTCTTAGAAAATGAGGTGGACACCAAAAAATTCAGACCCGCTTGAACAAAGCGAGTCACAATGGCCCCGTCTTCTTCGATGCCTTGGCCAAAACCTTGGTAGGCCATGTCTAAAAAGGGGGTGAGGTTTTTGGCTTTGACGGTGTCAATGACCTCAGTCCATTGTTCTTGGGTGATGTCATAGCCAGTGGGGTTGTGACAGCAGGCATGCAAAACCACAATGGTGCCGCTCTGAGCTTGCTTTAAGCTTTGAATCATGCCTTCAAAATCAATGCCTCTTTTGTTTGCATCGTAATATGTATACGTGTTGACTTCAAAGCCAGCTTGTGTAAACAAGGCGCGATGGTTCTCCCAACTCGGGTCACTGATCAAGACTTTGGCGTTGGGGAGTAATTTCTTGAGAAAATCCGCTCCAATTTTTAAACCACCCGTGCCACCAAGACCCTGAATGGTGGCCACGCGCGAGCTTTTAACGGGTTCTGAGTCGGTGCCAAAAACCAAAGACTTGACTGCGTTGTCATAGGCTGCAATGCCATCAATGGGCAGGTATCCCCTTGCCGAGGGTGTGGACATGAGTTTCTTTTCAGCTTCTTGGACACAGTGCAAAAGAGGGAGTTTTCCATTCTCATCAAAATAAACGCCTACGCCAAGATTGACTTTGCTTGGGTGTTGGCTGGATGCGAACTCTTCATTCAAGCCCAAGATGGGGTCTCTAGGGGCCATGGAGACAGAGGTAAACATTGACATCGTGTGTCCTTAAGTGGGGTCGATTGACATTATTCGCTGAAGAAAGCCCAAATTTCATGTAGGCTATAGGGTTCACCTGATATTTTAATCATTGGACTTAATGATTTCTCTTTGAGATCAGAATTTTTTATTGTTTTTTTCATGTGATCAAAGGCTCAAATGTGGAGCTTAAATGTGGGGCTTAAATGTGCTTAGACCTATTCGATGCATGAAGTTTGAAAGTTTGTATGACAAGAGTTGTTGAAAGCAGTGAGCACCAAGTAGACGGTGAATTTAAAACGTACCCCAACTCTCCTTTTGAGTTGTATCAGCCTTATTCGCCTGCGGGCGATCAGCCCCAAGCGATTGAAAAATTGGTCGAAGGCTTAAGGGACGGGGAGTCTTTTCAGACCTTGCTGGGTGTGACGGGTTCTGGTAAGACCTTCACCATGGCCAATGTCATTGCGCAAATGGGACGCCCGTCCATCATTTTTGCGCCCAATAAAACGCTGGCCGCACAGTTGTACAGCGAATTTAGGGAATTCTTTCCCAAAAATGCAGTTGAATACTTTGTCAGTTATTACGACTACTACCAGCCTGAGGCGTATGTGCCTCAAAGGGACTTGTTCATTGAAAAAGACAGTGCAATCAACGAACACATTGAGCAAATGCGATTGTCTTGTACAAAAAGTATTTTGGAGAGACAAGACGTGGTTGTGGTTGCGACTGTTTCTGCAATCTACGGCATTGGAGAGCCTGAGAGTTACCACCGCATGGTCATGACGCTCAGGTCTGGCGACAAGGTCTCTCAGCGCGATGTGATCGCTCAATTGGTTCGAATGCAATACGCGAGAAATGATCAAGATTTTTCTCGCGGTTGTTTTCGAGTCAGGGGGGATACGGTCGACGTTTTTCCTGCTGAACACAGCGAATTGGCTGTGCGACTAGAGTTGTTTGACGATGAGCTTGAGAGCTTACAGCTCTTTGATCCGCTCACCGGTCGTGTTCGACAAAAAATACCTCGTTTTACAATCTATCCTTCAAGTCACTACGTCACGCCTAGAGACCGAGTGCTGGCTGCGGTTGAGACCATCAAGGTTGAATTGAGCGAAAGGGTCAAGCAGTTTTTGGGGGAGGGCAAATTGGTTGAAGCTCAGCGCTTGGAGCAGCGTACCCGCTTTGATCTAGAGATGCTCAGTGAAGTTGGGCACTGCAAAGGCATTGAAAATTACACGCGTCATCTCTCAGGCGCCGAGCCAGGTCAACCCCCAAGCACACTCACCGATTATTTGTCCAAAGATGCGCTGATGTTCTTGGACGAAAGCCACGTGTTGATGGGGCAGTTTGGCGGGATGTACAACGGAGATAAAGCCAGGAAAACAACGTTAGTGGAGTATGGATTTCGATTGCCCAGTGCATTAGACAACCGCCCCTTGAAGTTGGAAGAGTTTGAGAAAAGAATGCGACAAGTGGTGTTTGTTTCTGCAACACCCGCTGATTATGAAAAAACGCATTCTGGCCAAGTCGTTGAGCAACTTGTTCGACCCACGGGTTTGGTCGATCCCAATGTAGAGGTGAGACCTGCCACCCACCAAGTCGATGATGTTTTGCAAGAGATCAGGGTGCGCGTTGAAAAACACGAGCGCGTTTTAATTACCACCTTGACCAAGCGCATGGCCGAGCAACTGACCGACTATCTGAGCGACAACGGTGTCAAGGTTCGCTATTTGCACAGTGATATTGATACCGTTGAGCGAGTAGAGATCTTGCGCGATTTGCGTTTGGGTGCTTTTGACGTCTTGGTCGGAATCAATTTGCTCAGAGAGGGCATTGACTTGCCCGAGGTCTCTTTGGTGGCTATTTTGGATGCCGATAAAGAGGGGTTCTTAAGGTCCGAGCGCAGCTTGATTCAAACCATTGGGAGAGCTGCGCGCAATCAAAATGGTTGTGCCATTTTGTATGCGGATGTGATGACCAAGTCTATGGAAAAAGCCATTGGTGAGACTCAAAGACGCCGTGCCAAGCAAATTGAACACAACACCTTGCATGGC
>Ga0114978_10000644_pt1 | contig 29782 bp, 26 predicted proteins | sample S_140212_EF_Meta_FD_87027 | JGI IMG/M metagenome (GOLD analysis project Ga0114978, IMG submission 87027) | Freshwater microbial communities from Lake Simoncouche, Canada to study carbon cycling - S_140212_EF_MetaG | ecosystem: Environmental > Aquatic > Freshwater > Lake | place: Lake...
CCGCTTGCGTCGCCGGCAAGTACAAAACCGCCACGGGCAGTGCTGCATGCGCCGACTGCGCGGCTGGAACGTACTTGACGACAACAGGCGCGACCGTTGCGACGACGTGTCTCGCTTGCCCAACCAGTTCCAACTCACCGCTCGCAAGCTCAGCCGGCGCTGCTTGCACCTGCAACGTCGGCTTCACCGGCCCTGACGGCGGTATCTGCTCTGCATGCGCCGTCGGCAAGTACAAAATCGCTACTGGCAGTGCAGTTTGCGCCGACTGCGCGGCTGGAACATACTTGACAACAACAGGCGCGACCGTTGCGACGGCTTGTCTCGCGTGCCCAACCAGTTCCAACTCACCGCTCGCAAGCTCAGCCGGCGCTGCTTGCACCTGCAACGTCGGCTTCACCGGCCCCAACAACGGCGTGTGCTCCACTTGCGTCGCCGGCAAATACAAAAACGCCACGGGCAGTGCGGTTTGCGCCGACTGCGCGGCAGGAACATACTCGACAACAGTCGGCGCGACGCTTGCGGGAACTTGCGTGTCGTGTGCTACCAATACCGGCGCGTCCTGCAACGGCTGCAGCGCATCCAGCATGTGCACCTGCAACGCCGGCTACACCGGCCCCGACGGTGGCGTCTGCACATCATGCACGGTCAGCACGTGGAAGAGCGCGACGGGTTCGGGAGGATGCACCGGCTGCCCGCTGTACTCGGGCGGAAATTGTGCTCCGTGTATTGATGCAACAGGCTGCCAATGCAACGCCGGCTACTCAGGCCCCAACGGCGGCTCGTGCGGGGCCTGCGCCTCCGCCACGTACAAGAGCACCAGCGGCTCGCAGGCGTGCACGAGCTGTCCCGCGAACTCTGGCGCCGGCGGCAACGCGCTCACCGCCTGTCCGTGCGACACGGGCTTCTCCGGCCCCGACGGCGGGGTCTGCAGCGCATGCGCCGCCGGCACCTACAAAAGCGTCGTCGGCTCAACAGCGTGCCAGGCGTGCCCAGCGTCGTCGTACCAGGCCGCGAGTGCAGCTTTGGCGTGCACACCCTGTCCCGCCAACGCGGTCTCGCCCGGCGGTAGTTCTTCTCAGCTTGCCTGCCTCTGCAACGCGGGATACACTGGTCCCGCCGGTGCAGCCTGCGCGCCCTGCGCAAACAGCACCTACAAGTCCACCGCCGGCGCGCAGGCCTGCACGTCCTGCCCTGGCAACTCCGTCTCGCCCGCCGGTAGCGCGCTCCAAACGGCATGCGTGTGCGCCGGCGGGTACACCGGCCCAGACGGCGGCGCCTGTACCGCATGTACAGCCGCAAAATACAAATCCGGCAGTGGCTCTGCCGCATGTCTAGCATGCCCCTTCAGCACGACCTCGCCGCCCGCGAGTACCAACTGCTTCTGCGACACAGGGTACTACGACCTAGCTACAACTACGTCTTAGACGCGCGCGTGTACGATTCATCAATTTGAAATTATTTGATATAAACCGATGTCACACAAGGCGTATGCCGAGTGCACTTTTCATTTTACTGGCCACGACGCTGCCAAGTGCAATGGCGGTGATCAATGCCGGAGCTGTGACCTTGAAACCGTCCGCGCCGTTGGAAATGAGAGCCGCATGGATTGATTCGCCGAAAAGTGGAGTTCGGTACTCGTTATTGTATGAATGCTATCTTGTCTCGGAATATACTCGTGTATGCTGACTTGTTCCTTGATTTCCAGCTACAACATCTTCCTATTGACGACGATCCAATCGACGGGCGCCGTGACATTGCACAGACAGGTATGCAACAGATATCTTGTGCCTTCCATTCTCTACATTGTCGACATTTTCCTAACGAGTTTTATCACCCTGCCTGAGCAGAATGACTTTGTGTTCAACGATGAAAACATGAACTACTCGATAGGCGCATACAACAAAAATTTATTCGTCGCCGGCAACGGTCAAACAGTTGGAACTTTCCCAGGGTTTAAACTGAATAACCAGTACAGGGTGTACATCAATTACTTCAATGCCGCAGGTGTTCAGCAAAACCAGGCTGGCGGCCAGGTCGAAATGTCGTTGCATGCGAGCCCAATGATTCAAGCTTCGCCACCGCTGGTACTCTCACATAAAGTCCTCGTTATCTCTTTGTGCATAATACTAAATGCGTTTATTTCTACAGAATGTCAGATCATGCGCGATTCTCGATACCTCGACCTCGCCTTGCAGTTCTCTCACCGTTTTGCCATTTAGCTTCCGAATGTACTGGGACAGGCCTGTGAGCGTAGGTTATGACACCTATTTTCCAAGCAACGCATACGGTATTGACTACTATCGCATAGAGGTCTCAGCCAACCCTTCGGATTTCCAAAATTTGGTGGTCAGTGTAACTTGTAGCATCGGCCAAACAAATTCAGTCTGCAATTTCGACAGGCGGGTTGCGTCAATCGTAGGATTGAGCAAGGCAGTTGTGTATTACTATCGCATCATGGCGGGTACTATCGTCGGTATCGGGCAGAATAGTACGACTGTTGCTTCTCCGACAATAGCTGGAGCCCCCGCAGCCCCGGTGGCCGTGAACCTTACGTCGACCGAAGTGTCTGCGGGGGCGTTCACGTACGATTTCGCATTCCAGGCTCCAGCAGACACTGGCGCCGGAACGTCGGTCTTGGCGATCGTGTATTACGTGCAAGTCAGTGGCGACAATTTCAGCACTGTCGTGGCAAGTGCGACCTTGACCAGCGCGTACGCAGGCGGCCTTCAACAGAACATGCTGTGGACTCTCCAAGCATACCCTAATGCTAACCGTACAACATACTCATTTCGCGTCCGCGCTGCGAATTATTTCGATACCCTCGGTGCAAGTGGGCCGTTTTCGGACGTTCTATCTGCCGTGTTGCCTGCCGTGTTGCCTGGCTGTAACGCAGGATACACAGGCCCGGACGGCGGGCCGTGCTCGGCGTGTCCGACTGGCACGTGGAAGAGTGCGACGGGGTCTGGATCATGCACCGGCTGCCCGTTCTTCTCCGGCGGGACGTGTACTCCGTGCACTGACTCGACGGCCTGTCTTTGCAACGCCGGGTACTCCGGCCCCGACGGCGGCTCGTGCACGGCATGCGTCGCGGCAACGTACAAAAGCGGCAACGGCTCGCAGGCCTGCACGAGCTGCCCGGCGAACTCTGGCAGCCTCGGCACCGCGCTCACCGTGTGCCCGTGCGACGCCGGCTTCACGGGCCCGGACGGCGCGTGCGAGGCGTGCGCGGTCGGGACGCACAAAAGCGCGCCCGGACCCTCGGCTTGCGAGGCCTGTCCGGAAAACACGACTTCGGCACTCGCGAGCAGCTCCTGTGTCTGTGACAAGGGGTACTACGACCTAGCTGCGCTGGAGTAGGCCTACGCGCAGCTCTCGCACGCGACGCACGTGTCGTTCACCTGGAAGTTTTTTTCTGCACACGACGTCACGCAGCCCGCCAGCTGCGTGTCTTCCGCCGTGTCGCCAGGGCAGACCTTGTATTCATTCGTCTGCAGGAGACCCGCCCCCGAACACAGCTTGCACTGCGAGCAGCACGCGTTGTTCCACTTGTCCAACTTGCCTTTACAATACGCGAAGGAACTGTCGAAGAACCAGCCGGGTGGACAGAAGGGCGAGAGTTCCGTCTGCAGGTCTGCAACAAACTGCATGCACAGCCCGGTCGGACCGAAGAGCTGAGCTTCCAGGCCATCGTTCACGCACTGCGTCTCTGCCTTGTCGTTGGCAGCACTATCCAACGCACAGCAGAAACGTCTCAACGGGCGCACCACCTCCAAGACCGATACACGCAGGGTCGGATGCCACGTCTCGAAAGACGCCTTGTTGCCGCAGCGGGTAACGAGGAATGGAACGTCGTCCACGACCTGCACGTTTTCGCATGCGCTGCATAGCGCCTGCTTGTACCAGTAGTTCATGTACGGCGCCATCCCTTTGCCGATTTCATCTAGCCGGCCGTGCCACGCCTCGTTCGCCCCCGTCACGCGCAGTGTGCCGTTCGACCAGCACGAAAACTTGGCGATCGTGAAGAAGTAGTCCTTGTTCGGGCACGTCCTCGCACATTCCCCGCACGTGCCGGGACCGGCCTGCGTCACCGCGTCGTCCGACAGCAGAGCGTTGTACGTCGGCCCGCAGTTTTGCGTGAACTGCGTGCCCGGGCAGTACGTGCAATCCTGCGGCTGCCCCTCGCGGCGAATTTCGTAGTGACAGTCCACGCTCGGTGTTGCGAGCGTTACTTCCGCCACTCGGTTGAAAGTCCCCGTGTTTACGTGTACACGTTCTTGCTTCAGGGCGTATCCGTTTATGGTCGAAAAATTAAACAGATCCTGCAGGGATATCGTGTCCGGCACAGAGACGCTCGCGCTCGAACTCGTGCTCTTTCTCGGACACTCCAACAGCCGTAACTGTGCGTTTGTGGATCGCAAGATTTCCTCGTGGCCACACCAACGCCGGTACTGTATCCGCGTGTAGTGCACGTTGCGCGTGAAAATGCCTGCGCTGGAATCATTCACAGAGAAGAAACCACTCTCTGCGCACACGCTCGCCTGCGTGGACGTATTCCACGCGTTGCCATAGTCCATCAGGTTACGGTACTGTCTCGCGGGCACCCTCTTTCGCGTGCTGATGCCTTCCACCACCGACATGAACTCGTCGACGGCTGCCGCAGAAAACGACACGGGCGAAAAAGACAGCCCGTCGGCGACAGACTTTAGGTACATGCAGCCCGCAGGCTGAGACACGTCAAAGTACTGCGTGTGCTCGCACTGTGTGCACTTTTCGTCGCCCACGCGTCGCGTGGGAATCAGCGGCGGGCATGCTTGGCACGATGTACCGCGTGGGTCCAGTTTCTGTTCCGTCCGATTCTGGTGCTTCGGGCACTCGACGCACGCGCGAGATTGCACGGTTGCGTCGCACAACCATCCGCTGGATAAGTCGACCCGCTGCCACGCCCCGCACGCGACGCACTCATGCGGCTTGCCGCAGTCTTTGTCTTTTAAGGCATATTTCGGCGCCTGTGCATACTCCGGACAGCCACTGCACGAAAACCCGCTTTGCATGCTCACAACCAAGCGGTCGGTCAATGCCACCGCTCTCGCCGTGCCGTCCCACGGCACGGCACGGTTTAGGCCGGACACCGGCAAGCCGGACACCGACACCTCTATGTGGCTGTCTTTGACATTCATGACGTACATTCCGCCGCCATAACTCTTGAAATTTGCAACGTCACTTGAAAGCAACTCCGAAAGCAGATCCTGCAGGATTACTCCGTCCTGTGGCTTCGCCGCCGATTTTTTTGCCGCGTCCACCCACTGGCACGCTTTCCCGAAAAGCGAGAACGCGTTGTCCAAGCACGGTTCTGTCACAAAGTCCGGGCAATCCGCCGTGATTTTGCCGAGCTTATAATCGTAAAATTGCATCTTTCTTGTTTGTACTTCCACTGGCACGAGATCGTGAAAAAGGCTCACAAAGGGGATATATTTCATCACCTCTGCAGCTGGGTCGCGCCCCATGTATTGGCAGTAAGCGAACTGCTCACCGACAGTGTGCGGGGTATACCCAAGAGTGGAGATGTCATATGAGGCGGCGGCGCGCATTTGGACCTTGGCAGTTTCCTGAGACACGGTGCAGACCTTCTTGTTTGCGCTCGATGCATAATTGAATTTATACTGTGGTTTCAAGACGATCGTGCTGCTGTCTTGGTGCCAACACGCCAGTCTCGAGAAACTGATTCCGGTATTGACACATTCACTGACCGCGGCGTTGGGGTCGGCCTCGAACGACAAGAACTGCTTCCGAAAGTGTGTCATCGCATCGTTCTCCTCCCACGGCATGCATGTTTTGATGCGGTTCTTCACGTTGGCACTCTCTATTTCCGTGAGACAGTCGGACATTCGCATGATCTTCGTGCCGATTTGTGCATAGCCGCCTATATCAGGTTTGTAGTCTTTGCAGCCTTTAGGGCATTTCCATTTTATTATCTGTCGCATAAGACTTGCATCGGTTGTGGGACAGAACCACACATGAGGTTGTGTTTTACCTGTGGCGACTCGCAGGCCATAACTTGTGCGACTTTCCTGCCACGCGTACGGCAAGTCAAATGGTATCTCCTCACTCCGAACGAAAATTGGTTCTATCAATTTGTCGTCGCAATCAGGCTGAATAGACTGGCCGTTCACAGCCAGGATACAGAGCATCACGACGAAGACGACGTCGCGCACGGCCATGGTGTCGCGGCGCGGCGCATATAAACGATTGCGTACAATCGTCGCAAAAAAATAGGCTTCCAATTCACGCACCGGCGCTCGCGGAAGCGAACTTCGCCGCCTCGAGCGACACGAGCAGCGCCGCGAGCGCCAGGCCCTTGTTCGCCGCGGGCAGCGGCGCAATCGACGCCTTGAACTCGGCGACGATCGCGCTCACCAGCAGCAGCAGCAGAATCTGCGCCGCGAGGCCCGCCAGCGCCCAGCGAGTCTGCAGCTTCCTCGTCGCGAGCAGCGCGAACAGGCCACATATTGCGACGACGCCCGACTCCACGCGCAGGCGCCGCAGGTACGCCGCCAGCACCGCCGTCACGCGGTAAATCGCGTACGACTGCGTCTCGTCTAGCGCGGGGTCCACGCTCTTGCACACCTCCATCACGACCGTCAGCAGCAGCAGCATCGCGCAGTGCCCGCCCGGCGTGGCAGACGTGTCCTGGATCAGGTCCAGCAGCCAGTTCACCGTGGCCATGAAGAGTGCCCGGCTCAGCACGCTCAGCCCGGGCACGCGCGCGTCGAGCTGCCTCGTCAGCCACGGAGCAGCGGTGCACACGACCGCGGCGACCACGGGCACCAGCACGCCGTCCTGCGCGGACTCGAGCAGCCCCTGGATCGAGTCCGAGAATACGAACAGCGAGATGCTCACGAGGTTGTACTGCCCCGGCACTCTGTGCAGCATGATGCCCAGGAACACCAGCACGCAGCTCACCGCCGCGAGCTTCGGCACAAGCAACCGCGTGCTGCTCGCCCCGGCCTGCGTCGGCGCTATCTGCATGCACGCCAGGAACACGCAGCCCAGCACGCCCACCAGCACCACTTGGCAGCGCAGCAACACTTGCCGCTGCAAGCCGTGCCCGGCATACCCGACAGCCGCCTGCAGACAGCCGTAGAAAATGAAACTCGACATCGTCAGCACCGGCGCGCCGACCGGCCGCAGCTGCTCGTACGCCAGCTGCACCACAATGACGCTCAGTGCCGCTTCCAGTCGATCGTTCACTGCGACGGACATGCGCAGCAGCGCCTCTTTATTTATACACGAGCGCACGAGAACGGCAGTCTAGCGTGCCGTCAAAAAGCACGGTTCCGGTTGCACGTTTATTAAAAACGTGCGTTAATAAAACGTCAACAATTCGTCGCATGTTTGGTGTCCGTTGTAGTACAGATACCTCATGTAATCGAAAGCCGTCCACGCGAAACCCCTGCCGATGCTCCGAAAGACTGCATCGTACACCCGCAGGTGGTCTAAGAAGAAAAGGAAGACGAAAAACGCGTGCAACAGCGCCCAGCAGCACGCCCTCCGTGCGCCGATCCGAGCTTCGGCACGCCCTCTCTTTGGACAAAACTTTACGTACAGCACGTACAGCGGCACACACGCGCTGTAGAACGCGACGACATGGCCACTGAACACGAGCGCCTCTTCAAGAAGCTGTCCTCTGCTCTCGATACCCAGCGCCTCCTGCAACTTTTCGCTGCTGCACCAGAACCGCACGGCCTTGCACTTATCCATGTGCATGGACCTGCCCGCACTCTCCACCCACGCCTTGCCCGGGTACGGCGGCTGGTACGGCGGCAGCGGAGTCGTCAATATGTCGACGATCGCACACACGAGCACGCTCACGCGCCGGCAGTACGTGCCGATGCTCAGCGCCAGTTTGACCACCGCGGCACCCACTTCCCAAAGCGGCATCGCCCAAGTAGGCATGCAGAGGCGGAAGAGCGCATCGACAATCTCGTGAATGTAGACGCTGATGGCCATCACCAGCAACGTGCCGACCACAAAACACACCGTCCGGACTTCGACCATCGTGCGTCTCGATACGGCACACGTTACTGTCTTATATATCCGCCGTTGCGTTCCCCGCCGTTGTCATTTCCATCCATTCCCCGCCGGTGGCATTACCGTTGGTTGCGCGCTGCAATCTATGCTGGTTTGCGCTGAAGAACCACCCATTTACCTGCCGTACCGTAAGTGTCTTCGGACAACTGTTCTTGTCGTACGTCGCCGTCTGCATAATGCACTTCCCACATACCATTTCCTTTGTCTGAATCCACTCTGCCCTCATACCACGCGAAACTCCCTTGGTGCTTTATCCTGTATGCAATTATTTTATCGGTTAAATCGCTGAAGTTAATTTGATCTTCCGACAATGCGATGACGTTTTTTGAACAAACGTATGCTTTGACAGCTCCAGTTCTTTTGATATTTTTCGATGCCTGAAGTACATCCGGTTGTCGGTCCGGCATTTCATAAAGCTGATCTTTTAGTCTTTTCACTTCCGCCGTTAGACTATTTTTCATCTTATTGAAACTTGCCTCGGACACGGCGCCGTCGCGCTCTATCGTCTTGTCCTGAACGAAGTAATAGTGCCTGCACAGGCACTCGACGGCGTAGTCAATTTCAACCTGAGCGGCCAATGGAAATGTTGCTTTTATGTCCTCAAATTTGCTTGTAAGCGGAGTTTTACGTTGCAGTTGCCTCGCGAAGCTATGCGCTGTTATGAGATTACTAGCCCCGATCATCTTGAAAAATACAGCGGGTGACGACGCACTATCAGCGTTTGTCCATCCACATGTTTGTGTCAAAAACGTTTGAATGTCAGCTTCAAATGCAGTGTCTTCGTTTCGCTTGATACACAAGTGTGCGAATAGAGAACTACTCCCCTTCCCAAACATTGTCATCGAATTTTTGACGCTCTGTCGGCTGTGGATTTGGCTCGACGATTTGCGATAGAATGTTTCGTATAACTTGATCGTGTCGACGGCATTCGGCGATACCACGTAATCCAGTGCACGTTTCAATATACACAAAAACCCAATATTGATCCACAGCCACGGTAGCGTGAATATAACGTGTCCGAAAATGTCCTTTTTATATTTGTTAAAGCGTGTCTCTATGAGAATGTTCTTTTTTGAATCTGTAAACGGCAGGTCGCTCAAGGGCAATGTGAATGTAAGCTGATCTGCCAAATTATCTGGTACGAGAAAATTGTCCCACGTTGCATCTGCTTTGGCCTGCATTTGTGTCACGTAACGATCGATGTGCATCGGATACCACATCCCTGAGCATTCATGCTTTTTGTCTGCCACTACTGCGTCTACATCCTCTTGTTTGACCCTTGGTACAGCCATTATTAGCACTGGTATGTCGCTGTCTGTAAACTTTATTATTTTCGCATTAAATTTATTGTGTTGTAGGCCGTCGTCGACTTCGTCCGTTTCTTCCTCTTTCTCTTTTTTTGTCAACCAGTCCTCACCGGGTGCATAGTATATAGTTCTCCATTCCATCATAGATTTGAATTCGTGTCCATGGACCTGAGAGTCCCTGTCATTCATACCCTCGAAACACTCGTCAACATCCGACGTAACAATTTCTGGGCCATTACGTACAGCATTAATCCAGCAATAAAAGTCGAACTCATCGGTGTCCGTGATTCCTGGATCGATAGCCTGTAATCGTCGAAAAATGAAGCTCGACGGTTTGTCATGAATGTAGTGCAACAACCTTTCAATCAACCGGACGTGCTCCTTCAGAAACTGTGTAGACCAATCCATGAAACTTCCGAATTTGATTGGATCGTGTCTCCACAAAACGGAATTGATGAAAATCGCAGGCACGTGTGCATTCACGTCGTGACACAAGGCTGCGTCCTGAAACATTTTCTCGTACAGGTACATGCCGCCACTGTCCTTGTCGTCAATATTGTGTGCGTCGCCCTCGAAGCAAACGCAGAATGTTGTCGTTATTCCATTTGCATTACCCGTCAAGTCTAACATACTAATGCTGTCTGGTTTTTGGGTCCCTTGCACATGAATTTTGGCACCGTCTTTTTCTAAATCGAGATTTTTCGTCAGAAAATACTTCCCGAAATTTTCTGCCGCAAAAGAGATCTTGTTCTCTCTATAAAAGGTATTCATCTCGCGGTCGCGCGACACTGCGTATTTTCCGCCGTCACTGTCGTTTTGCTTGAGTTTGAATGCCTGCTCATCCTTGTCCGCCGATCGCGCGACTATGCCGATCGCGCGCTCCAGGACGCCACTGAGCCATTGGTCCTTGCTCCACCCCTTGTGTATCGTGTCCCGCGCCTGTTCGTCCCAGTCACTTTCGTGGACCTCGCCAACCGCCGTTTCTCGCGCTGGCACTGGCTCCGCGACTGCCGCCATCAACGGCGCACGTCCTGCTTTTATACACGAGATCCGGCGCATCTCGTCTTCGTCTGCTCTGCCAGGCCCTTTCTTTGTCTAACTACTTCATCTGCGCTCGCCGTGCGTGCGAAAGCTATGTTTTGCATTTCGTTTGCGGAAATGATGCGTGCCACGTGCCTCTTCGCGGCGCCCTTCCCGGCTGTGATGGTGACCAGGATTCCTAGCAAGAAGAACGGAACAGTGAAACAGCGTGATAGGCCCCCCAAAATAAAACGAAAGTTTTGTCCAAAGAAAGAAAAAAAGTCCCTCCGCACTGACGCGCCACGTTAGCTTGTTTATTCAATAGCAGACACCTAAACCTCGAATTCGAACATTCGAATATTTCACACGCTTCGTTTTAGCGGCATAGTACGCAATCGCGACCGCCGCCTTTGCGCCGCAATGCGCCCAACGCTCGCCGCGCTAGGCCTCGCGCTCGCCGCGCTCGCCGCGTCCGCCCCTCCACCCGTCCCGCGCGACGACGCGCGCGCCTTCGTCGCCGTGCCGCCGCTCCACGGCGTCGCGCGCAGCACGCACACACACACACACACACCCACACCCACGCACGCGCGCGCCGAGAAGCTGCCGCGCGCGCCGCCCTGGCACAACAACGCGACACGGCCGCGCCCGCCGCCCGCCGACGATGACACGGCCGCGCCCGCCGCCCGCCGAGATCGCCACGAGCGCATGCTCGTCGAGCTCTTCTCCGCGCTGCTCCAGGCCGACGACGTCGCCCTCCTCGAGCGCGAGGCGCACGGCATGGGCTTCGTCTACCTCGATTCCAACTTCAGCATGTTCCGGGCCCCACTCCTCCTGCGCAACAGCGTCCGCGAGCTCATGCACAGGTACGACCTGCCCATGATCCCGGTCGAGCGCAAGTGGAATCCCGTCCCCGGCAATCACACCGTGCGCCAGGATCCACAAACTGATTTTTACAAGGAATAAACTGCATCACCGTTTCTTTAGCTTTGTCGTCTCACGGTACTATCGGATAACCTGCGTTCTGACGGGACGGTCTAACTACTGCATGCTCACGATAGTCCAACCCGTCATAACTGCTGCCGTCGGCTACCAGAGGTTTATGCGTGGTGTCCATTTGCACCAGGTACACTGCACGAACGCATTGCCAGTAATGCAAAGAAAGTTTCAAGATATCACCAAGCTGTTGCGCGTACTGATCTGTTTGTGGTGCATCCGTGAATGCCGGTTGTGACACGTGATGATACAGAAGCCTCATCAAACAAACAACCAAAAACTCAACATTCCACACATAAGCCGAGCTGTAACACGGTGCCAATACCATTCCTCCGATCGGCAATGTTTTGTGCGAAGCAGTCAGTTTTCCTTTTGACTTGAGGAGATTATACTCGACTCTATTCACAAAATAAAACTTGTCATTATGACCTCTATGAGGTACACCAGTGCTTGGCCAAATGTCTCTGAAACAATTCTTGATGAAAGGGCGTTCTCTTTTTATGATATATTGTGGACCAGTCTTCAATGACTCCAATCGACCCAATATTCGCTGGAGTGACCGGTCGGCTTCAACTGCCACTGCAAATGTATTGGATATGTGCACTGGCACAAATACTTGATTCACCATCTCCGAAATTATACCTTTGTATATTGTCCATCTACGTGCTTCCATTTTTCGCAACTCACGCCCCATTCTCATGTTGCCGCGATTATTGAAAAATAATAGCTTTGGCGGTACGTTCCGTGCGTCCAGATCTGATGCCAATAAATCGCGTGTGCGCACGTAATCGTCGGACCAAAGAGTGTCGCTGGATTTGTATCTCCATCCTATATTTTTCATGTACTCTGTATCCAAAGACCATTTGACAAACCTGCATAGACTGGTCAAAGCAGTCAACATACGACCAACCATTACGAACATTGTTACAGTCAACAGTTGATTATCCAGCTGAACCTCCGAAATATGCAACAAGAATCTCATAACACAAATTCTTGTATAATTCAGGTTCCACGCATAAGTTTGGCTCAACTTATTCTCATGCGAGGCCCGATGGTCTTCGTTCGCTCTAAACCAATTCAGCACTGTCTCAGCGTAAGGTATTCCCGTCGCTGCCGACGTAGGCCAAGAATCTATGAAAGATACGGTCCTCCTATTCGTAACGTGTTGTGGTTGTGTACGTTCTTCGGTCTTGATTTGTTTTGTAACGGCGTTTTGATTCAACTGATCGAAACCGCGGTATACTTGCTGAGCACATCCGATCATCCTTGCTGCATTACCACTGTCATTGAAATCATATTTTTCATCGAAAGATTTTTGAACAGCTTCATTAACCATCCTGCAATACTCATTTTCAACAATTTCTTGTCCGTCCATGCGCACGACCGCAACACCTTAAATACAAAACACAAAGATATCATATATTGCGCGTTTCTAATAATCCGGGACATGCTGGGACACAACACAGCAGGCACAACACAAACGGCGGCTACTACCGCCCCGCCGCTCGCCGACGACACGTTCCTCGCGACGGTCAGGATCAACCGGCTCTGCGCGCGCGTCGTCGCGTGCCCCGCCGGCGCGCACCAACGGCCGCAGAGTCTGCACTAGAGCGACGCGGTCTTCGCGCGGCTCGCACGCACAGGTTCGCACGCACACGTCAAATTTGGGCTGCTCGTTTATTACATGAAACACATGCAAACAAACAGCCGCGTAGACGCCTGCCGCGCCTACTTGCGGGCACCGTTACCGGCGGGGCTTGCGCTGCGCTTGCGCTTGCCGTCCTTCTTCTCGGTCTTCACTTTCTTCTCAGCTTCCTTCTCTATCTTCACAGCATCCCGGTGTGTTTTTAGTTGCTGGCCGAGGTTCTTCTCGACCTTGACGCGCAGATCCTTCGCCATTTGTTCCGCCGAGAGGCGCACGGCGTAATTGTGATTCGCTAGGTTCTCCTCCTTCACATCTTTCTTCACAAATGCCTTCTCCGATTTGACCCACTTCGCCTCGACTGCGTCCATTGCTGCCGTGATACGCAGACACATCTCGTTACAGTCGGCAACAGAAATACCTCCAGTTCCTTGCCGAATGCTCGGTTTCGCGAAAATCTCTAGCAGGGTGAGGCAGTATTGCCTAACACCAACGGGTGTCTCATTTGAATTCATCTCCAAAAACTTCCTCGGGTCTTTCTGTGCATCCGTCACCGACGATTCCATCTTCGCGTTCACAAAGTCCTTTGTAGGCACAAATTCGGCATGCATGTTCGAGCGAATCTTGATATTGGGTTTGTACGAGTGCATGATCGGCTCTTTTGAGCCCTTGTTCCTTGCACGCAAAAGCTTAATCTGCTCAGGTGCCAAGCGATACTGACTCGCGGCGAACTCATGCAGCCCTGCATCTGCCTGCTGGTTGGCCTTGAGATCCATCTGCTGTGAGACGGCCGAATTTAGCCATTTCTGTGCTTTTTTTTCACTTGCACCGAAGCCTTTCACGTCATCATTGAACATCGCCAAATCTGCCGCATGCTCGTCCTCGTTGCGATCTTCCTGTAAGAGCTGATCGAGCATCCATTCCCCAAACTGACGGTCATTAGCCAGGTCACCCGGCTGCATGCCGAGTGCAGGCTCCATACAATCCGTGACATCCAGGATGCAGAAGTCCGTGCCCGTGGACATAGATCTGATCGTCATTGTCATGCGTTTCCTGTACCTCTCGAACTGGTAGTTGCGATTGAGTGTGAACATCTCATTCTTCGTTTGCTTGTGCACAATCGTCCTCTCCTCGGCGCTCAAAATCAAATCAGTAAGCTTTTGCCGATCCCATTGAACGCCTATCTGCGTGAAGGCCGCTTCGATGTTTTGCTGCTCTGTGACAAGTTTAGCATGAACGTCGTCCCTAACCTCTGCTTCCGATTTCCCGTCTAAATTGAAGTCAGAAGTGACTCGTCCGTTCTGGTCCTTCTGAAGGGGCAAATATTTCAAGCACGCACGTATCTTCTTGTTCCAGCTGTCTTTTGATACGACTTCGCTGGAGCAAACAGTATTGTCATCCTCAATGCGTTCGTCATACGCAATCTCGGCTTCATCAGCATCAATTCTCACAACTCGACCTTTTTCCCATCTACCCAACACTTTCAATTCAACCACGTTGTTTGGAAATATAATGCAAGGCCCACCATGCGCGGCAATCGAACGCAAAGCGGCGCCGGACACCTTCATGTCTTCAGCGTGCACGGAGACTTTCGCTGCGGGCATCTCTTCGGTCGCTGCGGGCATGGCGTCGGCTGCTCCTCCGGCACGTCCAGGCACTTCGACTCGGCCGCTGTGGGCAGCCAATAAAGCTACACGCGCTTTGTCGAAGTCAAAGTTGTGACGCTCCAGCATAGTTGCAACTCCGTGCCGAGACACTTTCAAGGACAACGATTTGGCATGCGCACACAATGCATCAACGCGTAGAAGCTTAAGTTCTTCGTCCACTTCGACCATTGTGCAATCGATGGTTGATATACACGCGTCTTTTATACCACGCGCAGGAACTCGAGCACATCACGATGCATCTAAAACACGACAAGAAAGGGAAATTCGGTGCGTGACATGTTTAATCAAACGTACTGCCACGACAAACATGCGCTAGACACGGCGCTACTGCGTGCCGCAAGACGCAGCTTCCTGTGCGCTCGGCTGCGTCTGCACCGCAAGCAGCGCGGCTTCGGCGGCCGCGCGCGCGGCTTTTAGCTGCGCGACCTGCGCGTCCCCGGTTGCTGTCTGAACCTCTGCGACTGAAGATGCCAACGCCTGTGCTGGCACCTCTTGCGCAATCGGCCGCTCCGCCACGGCGGCTGGTGCGTCGATCTTTGTCCAAATGCCTGCAACTTGTATCCACGTCGCGGACTGCCTCGCTGGGCCCTCCACTCTGTCGCGCTTCGGCTTGCTACCGCCTTGAGCACCGAAGGCACGCGGCAGCACTAATTTCGGACGCGAGACTGAAGCTTCTCCTTGTTCGGGCGAAGCATGGCGCTCGCCCGTGCCGCCGACGCCGCCAGCGGCGGCACTCGGCATGCCGCACGTCTTGCCTTTGCCCTTCTCGCTCTTCTCGCGCTTCTCGCCCTTGTCGCGCTTCTCGCGCTTCTCGCTCTTCTCGCCCTTCTCGCGCTTTTTGCTCTTCGCGCATTCTGGCGCCGGCTCTTCCTCACGCTCGTCGTCCTCATCCTCGTCGGCGTCGTCGTCCTCATCGCCGTCGTCTACATCCTCATGTTTGCGGCGCCTCTGCGATGGATTGTTGAAGTACTTGCTCGCGTTCTTGACCGGTGAGCCGTCAGCTGTAGGCAGCAGCATGTCCTTGTTGAACGTGATCTTGTCCGAGTCATGATAGTTTGCCATCCTCTTAATCGGCTTTGTCTTCCTCGTGCTGTGAGTCCGAGTCTCTCGTTCCCTCAAGTCGTGTGCCCCAGACCCTGCGCCGCCTTCTTCGTCCGGCGGTTGCGGTGGCTGTCCTTCCTCATATGCTCCGGCCATGGCTACTCGATGCTGCGGACACGTGCGTCTTTTATACACGGCAGGCGAAATCGAACAAGTCGCCGGGTGTGTGCACGACAGACGCGTCAGACAGGCGCCTCGCCCATGAGCCCGCGCACGGCCCGGTCGTCACAGCCCAGCAGCCTGCACAAGATGACCGCGCACGCGCACGCGTCCGTGCGCGCGTTGTGGTGCGTCAGCAGCGGCGTTCCGGCCACCGCCTCGTACACCGTCGGCAGCTTGAAGTTCTTGAGGCTGCGCCCGCACGCGCCCGCCATGAGCAGCACCGAGCGCTGCCACGTGCACGTCCACCGCCGCGCGTCCTGCAGCTCGCGCCGCAGGCGCAGCAGCCGCGCGCGGCTGCCGTCGCAGCCGCAGCAGCCGTCGAGCTGAGCCGGATCCAGGACGCCGCCCGCCGCGTCCGCCGCGTGGTTGTCGATGCCCTGCAGCAGCACCCCGCGGTCGTGCGGCGCGTAGTGCGCCACAAACACCACCGCCGGGTACCGCTCGATGATCTCCGACAGCCGCTCGTACAGCGCCGCGACGTCCGCCCCCTCGCCGAGCGCCGCCGCGTCCAGCCCGTGGATCGCTCGCGCCACAACCGACGCCTTGTGCTCCGCCGACGGCCGGTACACCGCGTAGTGCTCGCTCAGCACCTGCATCGTCCGCTCTCGCGCGTCGTACGCGCACAGCACGATGCCGCACGCCACGATGTCCGGGCTGAAGAAGACCCGCAGCACCTCGCTGACGTGAGCCGCGTTCGCCGCGTCGAACGGCGCCACGCAACCGTGCGTGCTGCCATCGCGACAGAAGCGCCACGCGCCCTCCGCCCGCGTCATCTCGATCGGACGGCCTTCCGCCGCCCGCTGCCGCGCGAGGTAGCCCACCGCGAACGTCGTGAACGTCTCTTTGTGCTTCTTGTTCAGGCGGTCCAGCCCGCCCCAGTACGCGCCGAACGTGCCCTTGCCGTAGTGTGCCGCGCACTGCTCTGCGTTCGGTATGGCTTTGTGCGCGTTCTCCGCCCGCCACGTGCCGTGCGCCAGCAGCGCCCCGACACACCACGCGCACGCGCCCTCCCGCTCCTTGGCAACGAAGCCCTCGCTTTCCGTGTCGATCACAGCGTACACTATCGACATCACCACACACACACACACGTAAATACGACGGAGGGCGACAATAGTTACCTAGGTTGTCCTTTCCTGTTCGTTTTGCCTGCCCTTCTGCCAGCGGGTGCATCGCCGTAGCCGGTTCCACCCTCCTCTCCACCTCCACCGTCGCGTCCTGCTGCAAATGGTAAATCTGCTTCTGCTCGGGCCGCTGCCTCAGCAGGATCATCCCAATTGATCTGCCAGAAATTGGCCTCTTCCTGTTGATCTGGTGTCAAATAAGCCCAATTTTGCCTATACCAGTCGCTCCAATCTGTTCTTTCCCATTCTTTCAGATTTCCCGGTTCGTTAAAATATGAACATCTTGGGTCATATCGATGTGCAATAATATTTACACCACCCAATACAAGTAACTGTGAAAGTAAATGTTGCATTTCTACACGTTTATACTCAGCACGTGAACGGAATATTTTGATCTGTGATTTCACTTCATTTGTGCGCGGGAGTGTCCAGTTGTTGTATGCTCTGATATCACGCGTCAGAATGTGTGCTTGCTGAAATAGCTCAGTTTTCATCAATACCAACCTTCTTCCATAGGCTTTCACGTCCTCTGCATCTTCATTGTAAAATTGAGGTGCGTTGAAGTTTGACATGTAATTGAAATCAAAGTCCATAACCATCTTTTTTATTTTTTTTATTTTTAGCTCCAATGTTTCTTTCGACGCGGGTACGTGCAATGCTTTCTTGTAGGCTCTAAAAATACCTATATACCGAAGTATTGTTTGTATGTCCACGCAAATTTTCCTTCGCACCGGACCAACTTTGTAGTAAAGTCTTTTATCGATTTGCAAATTGTCATAATCCGCTTGAATAATAACGGTTGGATCGCGTTGAAGTATAGCGGCTGGATCGCGTGCAGGCTGCCCATTGTATGGCCGAACAAAAGTTGACGATTTTACATATACTGCTTGTAGTTCCCTGTCGCCATGACGCAACAACGGAGCATACCAATGCGGGCGACAACTCGCAATGTATTCATACTTGCGATTCACGGTCTTGGAAATCCCCGTTTTCCGCTCGAAAAAAAGAAAATGGCATTCCCCTTTCACGCCTCCAGAAATTTCACGATTTTTCGGTTTGGGATTCTTGCTTTCATCGAAGAGAATCCATTTTTGTTGCTGCTTGTCGAATATCATAGATTTGTCCGATGCATGCGGGATGACCTGCATAGCCCTGACAAGTGTGTATTCTTGTCTCAGAATAGAGCTTGCATCTGTAACTGCATGCAGGTCATCGGGATGTACTCGCAATTTGAGCAGGAGGACGTCGTGCGTTACATCGTACATTCTCAGGGGTATCAAGACGGTTTCTTCGATGAATTGAAACATCATTTGTGGCGTGGCTTCATTTTTCGGTATTTGGTCGGGAACAAGGTCGGCCTCCACCACTGTCTCATCATTTCCAGTGACACCGTCCGTTTGCATCTGCATAATTTTTGCCAAGTACCTGCGACACCACGGAAATTCAACATGCACCACATCGAGATGTTTTGGCTGATTTATTCTGTCTTGTCGTTCTGCATAATCCTTGATGAACTCGCAGGACAGCATTTGGTGCACGGACACCCGACTTTGCCACAATTTGTCGTCGTCGAGATACGCCTCGCGTGTTGCGTGCTTCCAACCGACCGTGACACCTTGGCGTGCCTCTCCTGAACCTGAAAATAACTGTATGTAGTTTTTCATGTTGGTGCACGCGACTACTAGTTCAGACCGTGGCTGCAAGTCGACGCAAAAAATATTTTCGGGGTAGTTGTCGAATAAGTACCCGATGGGGTTCACGCCGCCGGCACATCCGATACTCAAAATTACCGGACGCGCGCGAGTCACCGATCGAAGCACTGCTAGCATTTGCCTGATAAATTCGAATTCTGTGACGAGGGGCTGTGCTTGTTGTGTTAACTTGAAGTCGAACGTTTTGCCAGTGACGACCCTGAAATTCGCCATCCACTTTTCCGCAAAGTAATCGCACCACGTTTGAGGCCAGTCGCCGGTTTCGATGAGAACCTCGGCTTCGATATTTTCCGAGGTTGTTTCGTGCACAGCACTGTATTCGACCGGGACAACCCTGGTCTGGTGTGCGGTCGTAGTCATACAAACAAGATTGCTATGTTATATACTACACAAACTCGAAAGTACAACACCAGATTGTTAGAGCGATTTCTTCGCCCTGTGCGCTATCCTCAACCCCCCGCCGCACACAACTTCTCGAGCTTAAAGTTGCACACAAAATCATCCAGTTTGCGCTTGTCCTCTGGTCGAATGGTCTGTTTGATGTATTGGATCTCGTCTATAATGTAAGGAATGCATTTCCCGTCAATTATTGGCTCATCTTTGTTGAGCGCTCGCAGCAGTTGCTCGACGCCTTCACAACGGCACTGTGGTTCTCGACTGATGCAATATATGATGTTCATCATGACCAAGGTCACGTGGTCGTGGTCGCGGCGCATCTCCTCTCGGACTGCGGACGCACGCGCGAACGTCGACTTGTACCTTTCATCGTTGGCGAGTTCGTGGCAAAGTATGTCACGTGCGCTGTACGACGTGCTTTGCTCGAGCAGCCGCCGGACTACGGCCACGGTATCGTCTGTGACGCCCTTGAATCCCACGCCCACGAAACTCGCGAACTCGGCTTGGATGCGCGGGTTCGCGTAAATATAGACATTTTCAAACGCACACGACAGCAGCGACACGAGGCCGAGCGTCTCCGTCGTCTCGAAGATGCGCACCTTCAGCACCAACGTGCCGCCCGTCTCGAGGAAATCAAGCGCGTGGCGCGCCATCGCGATGCAGTACAGCATGTTCCAGTGCTCGTGGCGCGCCCACCCCTCAACCGTGTGCCTGCGATCTGGCGTCCGCGTCTCGTAGTGCGAGATGCAGCCCCAGTGGAAAATGGCGTGCACCTTCTCGTTGATCTTGCTCTTGGCGACCAGCTGTGAATACAGGTCTTCTGATACCGCAGACCACGTCTGCGGCGCCGCTTCCTGATCGTACGTGATGCAAACGTCGCCTGCTTTCGTCTCGTGGTCGGTTCGCGCAGTATGACCCGGAGTATGCTTATCACGTCCCATCCCCAGTACGGTTTTGAACACCTGACTATCGTACTGCTTGCCCAACGCCTTCCAGAACACGACCCACTCGCCGTCGTCCGCGCTGCCGGCCGTCGCCACCGAGGTCATGACTTTCGCTCTGTTTTCTGGCAGCAGACTGCTGCCGGTCTCTTCCTTGTACTTGTACTCGAGCAGGGCGAGCTCCACAGTCGGGGTGCCGAGGTCGTGTCTTGAAATTCTTGTCAGATTCAGTTGATGTCCACGGCATGTTTCCCGCAGAAATTTTTCAAATTCGGGCGAGTTCTTGTATTTATCTATTCGCCTGTGTCGTTCTGCTACCATCTGCACAATCTCTTTCAACTGTTTTATGTTCAGGAAATCGCACGCATATCTCTCGATGGTGCCGAACCCGTACTCTGGTAGCACGTCACCGTTGCTCGAAGCATCGGGCGCGATTGGTTCTGCATCTGGTAGCACGTCACCGTTGCTCGAAGCATCGGGCGCGATCGGTTCTGCATATTTCATTAACACGGACAACAGTGCTCGAAGATCATGTGTATCGCATGCATTGTCCATGCACTGCTTTTATCGTATGTTTTATATCACATTCCGTAATCAACGACGATGACAATCACATCACCTAAACCTAAACCGTTAATATCGTAATCAATGACCATGACGACTACGCCGACCCTGCGCTGCTGGGCCTTCTTCGTCATGTCCGCGACGCACAGCTTCGTGACGCATCTCAACAAGGCGACGCTCCAATCGCTGCTGATGTGCCTCTGATTGTCTTTCGAGTCTACTCGCTTCTTGTTGGTTTCTAACCCGTTCTCGTGTATCACTATGCGAACGGTGTATAAAATTTGGGTCATAGTCGTCGTGTCTAAACCGTGGTCCTGCACTATGCGCGTCGTCGTAGTCGTCATAGTCGTCCCCGTAGTCATAGTCGTCATCGTCAACACGCTCAGACTGCCAATTGCTGACCGGTGCATTATCATCGAACAAAGAGTAGTCGTACACATCCTCTTCTTCGTCATTTGGCATTGGCAAACTCGCGAACTGCTCGACGTCGGCTGGGCGGTCTCGTCGACGACGTCCACCAGTTCGCTCGTACACACGTTGCCGAAAGTTTTGTCCAAAGAGAGCGTCACGCAACAACCGCTCATGATTTGCCAAAAAGTCGCCCGCTTCGCCTCGCTGCTGAGCTTCACGCAGCAACCGCTCACGCCCTGCACGCACTCGCTGTATTTGCAAATCGACTATCGGATCCGAGAAATCCGTGCGAAGTTCGTCCGATTCAGTCCCATGCGAGATTTCCCGGATCTGGTCCGGGGACAGATGTTCAACAGTTTGGACGTCCCTCCTGCAGAGTGGACATGTAATCCTGTCTAATCCATGATGCAACCCGTTAAGCATCCTGTCGTAGCAGGGACGGCAACATGCGCCATGTCCGCAAGGCAAGAACAAGACGGTAGGGGACTGGCTTAAACAAATACAGCATTCGTCGCCGATGTCCTGCGACTCGGAATCCCACGCGTCCTGCGCAGGTTCCGGTGAACCCGCGTACATGCCAAGATTAGACTTCTTTATCTCAGTGTCTGCACCCAACTTTCTGAGTTCCACAAGCAAAGATCCGAGACTCATATACGAAGATTTGAGTTCTTAAATATGAAAATATACATAGTCGCATGCAACTTTATATCTACATGTGGTACTTGTTCTATTGCGTCAGTCCTATATATGAAAATTCAAGACTACCCCATAAAAAAATATAAAAAAACACGTCATCAATAAAAGCCCCAATTTTCCGGTGAACCCAAAGCACATTCTCAGCATGAACACGCACGACATCCACGGCGCCGGTGGCCTCAAGCGCGCGCGTTCGCAGCCCGCAGCACTCGCCGACGTCCCCGGCGCCGAGAGCAAGCAGTCCTCGCCCACGGAAGGCGAGGTTTGGTCGAGCTCTGCCGAGGACGCAGATTGTGGCTTCAGCGCTTTGATCGAAGAAATCAATATGAACAGCACACACAACTACTTGCTCCGCGGCACGACTCACAACGGCACCAACGACACCTGGCCGCTCGTCCGAAACAACCGGCTCCGCGATGTCGAGGCGGATGCCCTCGGGCAGGCCCCTGCTCCCACCAAGCGCAGCAGCACCGAAAAAAACGACGGGCAGGCCCCTGCTTCCACCAAGCGCAGCAGGACCGAGAAAAGCGACGGTGCTGCGTCCGAAGCACCCACGGCGCAGCCCGCAGGCGAGCACGGCGGCAGCAGCACGCACGATTCTCTTCAGAGTCGTAGCTTCCTCGTGCTGTTATCGGAACTCGAGGCGCAGTTCCTCGCCCGCACCAAAGCGTCGCTCGGCACGCACGACATTCCCGACAGCGTGAAAGAAGAACAGCTCGCCAATGCTTTTGTCGCAGCCCGTTTGGCCATGGCAGTGCACGGCACTCGCTGGATGCCGTGCTAGACGCCGATGTGACGCGCGAGCAGCGCGAGCAAGCATATGACAGACAAGGGTTTACACAGTTTATTCAGTAAACAACTTGAAATGACACACCACACTACATGACTACCACGTGACTCACGTGCCGCTGCGGGCAGTGCCGCTGCTGCTCGGGCCGGGGCCCGCCTCGTCGTCGCTGTCGTCCTCCACGATCATGCAGTCACTGTCCTCTGCATACACCAGTGCCAGCCTGCCGCTAGGCTGTTGCGACGTGATGCGCATAGCCTCGATCTGCTCGCACATGGCGCCATGGCCCGTGCCGTGCTCGCAGCCGAAGCAGCAGCTCTTGTTCGCTTCTCCGTTGTACGAAAACCTTGCGCAGCCGAGGGTTGAGCAAACGTGACCGAGTCCTGCATCGTCAGCCGCAGCCTTCCCCGTGGCTCCCGGCCCGGCTGGCGCCGGCGCGGCTGGCGCTCCAGCAGCTACAGGCGCGTTGACCGGCGCGACATTGCCCGCTCCTCCGACCGCAGAGACCTCGACGTACCTGCACTGCACCAGCAATTCGTCCTCCTGCTGCCTGTACGCCACGCCAGTCGTCGTGTTGATGAACGGAAAGGCGCCTGTCTTCTGCGACAGCTTGTTCTGCTGCACAATTTTGCTGCTGTGCGTCGCGTCCGACATCACGACCAGCAAGTACATCTTCTTGGACTTCTTGAGGACGTTCACGACCACCGCTTTGTTCCCGCGAGTGTCCGCATCGAGGCATTGCTTGTACGCGCTCGGGACCTTCCCACGCTGCACGCACACTGAAGTGCCCTTGGCAAACACCTGGCCCTTGTATGACACGCCGGTCGCAAACACAACCACGCCCGCCTGGCCAGCGACCGTCGCGGCATGCGCCTTGGACGCCACAGCAGCAGGCCGAGGCAAGAGCAGAAGACGAGGCGCTGCGGCCTTGGACGCCACAGCAGCAGGCCGAGGCAAGAGCAGAAGACGAGGCGCTGCCTGCGCAGCGCCCATCGCAACTGCCGCAGCAGCCACCACTGGCGCAGCTGCCGGAGCTGCAGCTTTCTTCGCCGCACTGCCGGCGGGGAAATCACTCGGCACGACGCGTTTCGCCCCGCCCGCCTTGATGCCGGCGACTTTCCGCGACGCGGCCTTTGCCGCCTGCGCCGTTTCTTTTGCCTTGGCCACCTCCGCCTTGGCCGCCGCTGCGTTTTGCTGTTGCCTGAATACACGCAGGTCCTCGTTGATGAGATAATTGCTGGACGTGGACGGCATCAATGCAGCAATATGCTCCGTCATATCCTGAAGACCCAGCCAGCGCACCTCGACCTTCGCCAGGATTTCATACTGACCCGGATGTCTCACGACGAAGATGTTGGGCTGAAGTAGGCGGTTGGTGAGGGCATAGTAAGGATTCCCATTATCGTCGGCGCCAAAATCCATCTGATTCTGCTTCCCAACCGTCGTCACATCGCCAACGTAGGCCTTCATAAACACAAAGTATATGGGGTCCGTGGCCTGCGAATTCCACCGAGTCTCTCCGGTGTAGGCGACAGCCGTCAGGAAAAGGCCACTGTACGCGCCGACGCCGTACATGTTGACGGTGCCACTCTTGGGGCCTTCTTCGCAAATGTTGGAGATCGCGGCCTCGGTAGAGCCATGCCAAAGATTCTTCTTGGCGCCACCCTCCAGATTGAACTGCTGTACAATAAGCCTTGTCTGCGCCGAGAGGAAGTCGTTGCTCACTTGCCACGCACGCGTGACGAGCATGTTCGAGTTTGTCTTGAGCTTTGCCGCGGAATTATCAATGCTCACGAAAGATTTGCTCCCCGTTTGGTCTTCCGCATAGTACATCAGCTGGCCGACTAGCTCTTCGGCACCTGCTTTCACGAATTGGGTTGCGTTGGGCGTCGCAGCCTCGTACACCAATTCCAGCCGCCCTTTCCTTGGCGGCGCTCCCGCCACTGCACTCATTCCTTAAGAAGCAAACGAGGCCAAACGAAAAAACCCGACAGGCCTACCGAAGGGCCAAACAAAAAATACGAGAATCAATTTACTGAAAAAAATCTTACATCAACAACTACAACACGCGAACCTAAACCCTAAATCGACAGTATATAACGACGCTGCGTAAACTCGAGGAAGAGCTCGCCGAGTTCTTCGCCTCACGATATAACCGTGCTCACGAGATAACCCGCTCGTAATGTTTTCATATTAAACACACGAGCCACCGGGTGTAGCATGTGTCGGATATTGCCTGCGCCGCGAGCGCGCACGAAAAGAGCATGGTCCGATCCGCAGGTGTACACGCACGCGGCGTTCCTCCCCGCACTGTGGGTTGCCCTCTGCAGAGACCCGCCCATGTTCGACCTCGTCTTGCTGCAGGGCACCGTGTGTGTGCTCTCGCTCGTCTACCACCGCTCGCACGAGCACGAGTGCGGCCTCGCGAAAATCGAGCACGCGTTCGCGCACGCGCTCTTTGCGTACGGCGCGGTGCAGACCTGGTACAGCCCGAGCGTCGCCGTCCTGTGCATGCACCTCGCGTGCGCGTGCGTCACGCTCACCGTCTACGTCGTCACCAACCTCAAGCGCGAGCTGTGGGAAACGTGGCACCCGGTCGGCCTCCACGTCATCCCGGGAATCTGGTCGCTCATCATCGCGCGGTATCACGTGAGCTTGTTGGACCTGTCGTGATGTGGGGCAGCCGGGCTTCCGTGCGTTGTGAAGCTTCGGTTCGCGCAGTTTATTCAATAAACGCTAGCAAGCACGCGCGTGAAATCGCAACTACATCAGGTCGGGTCTGCCGATTTGCTTTGCACGAGGAAACAGTCTTGAGGACTGTGCAAAGAAATAGTCTCGAATGACACTCTCGCCCATCGACCGGTCGCGCTCCGTGTACGAGCACACCTTGCGCACGACGCCGTCCACAAACTGGTCGTGCAGCGAGGGCGCCTCACCGTACTTCTCGGTGTACCGTTTCTTCCACATTTTGCCGATCGCGGGCGCGTCCCCTTTCTTCAGACGCATCCCGAGGTCCTGCGCCAGCGTGCCCACATCCACGCTGCCCGTGAGCGGCACCTGGGCCTCGCCGTTGGTGATGAGCGGCTGTCCGGGAGTGAAAAAGGCGTTCTTCATCGAGTCCTGCAGCTGAAGACAAAGCCTCGTGTCTTTCTTCCAGTCGGGATTAAAGGACGCCATGACCCCGGCGAACATCTGCACGTTCTGCATGCTCTTTTCCTGTACCTCCGCGGGCATGCGCGATTTCCTCTCATCAAGCGCCTGTTTCCTCTCCTGCATCTCCAGCTCGAACAGCGCTTCCTCTCGCTCCAGCCTGCGCTTGGTACCAGCCGCGTCAAGCACAGGCTCCTGTGCCAGCGCCTGGCGGTAGGCCTGCTGGACCGGGGCGTCCGACGCCGCGTTTGCGCGAATTTCTTCGATCATGGTGAGATCCCCGGCGCTGAAGCGCGTGAAGGTGCCCTCGACGACCACGCGGAAGTCGGCGGCAACCTTGCCACCCAAGATCATCACGAGCCGCTGCAAGCCTCGGAGGGTCATGGCGGGTGTGTCGTAAGGCTTATTGTTTACAGCGTTACGAAGTGTGACGCTGTAAACTAGACCTTCAAGTTCTTCCTTGTATTCTGATTTTTCGGATATCAAACGCCACCATGTCGTTCTGGCGTAAGCTTCACTTTTTTTACCACAAAACAATGAAATGCTGTCGTACACCGAGAAAACTTGTTTTGAATCGTATGTGGTTGCGCCCCGGACAGTCGCATCTCCCGCGAGCCTCAGCACCAGGTCGGACATCTTGCTGCTGTGTAAAATCCGGGCACGAATGACGACTTTGTATTTTTTTATTACATTACCTCATTCAAATACAGTTGAATTCTCGTGTGTTTGCAGCATATCAAATTGATATGCTGCAACATTGGTACTCACCAAAACATGAGATAAGCCACTCAATAATCAGAGCTGAGTTCAATTTTCATTGACGCGTGTCTGGCAATTGCGTGATATGATATTCGCGACATACCACGGGTAGATAGTCCTCGCCGCTGGTATGTGCCGCACCCGCTCGAACACCGCCCGATGTCCAGGACCCCAGCCCACAGGTCCGGCGTGCTGCGGCGCATACTCGGCAGCATACCACACCTGCTCGAGCGTATACAAAGTCCATCCGTGTGCTTCCAAGAGCTCGATGTAGGCGAGGGGCAAAAAAACTGTTGTCAACGAGCGCTGCAGTTCAGACATTCGATGAAGCAATGCGTCCTATATATAGCTGCCGTGGCTGCATGCAAGAATCTGAATCGAGTTTCAACAAACAAAATAGGTACACTATAAATCATAGTCGGCCCACACACATGTCTCGAGACGAATTGATCGCAAGAAACCATTTGATCCACGACTATTTTTGGGGGTATAACGACGTGAGAAGAATGAATACAATAACAAATGCAAATGTAAAGTGTGTCGCTACACTAGAGTCAGGAAGCGGACTAGACGAGTATGGACAGGCGCGTGTTGGCAGTAAGGTGTGGTTTTCCCGGCATTGGAACATATTGAATCCAGAAGTAGACACGGCCATGGCCAAGAGACACAGAGATGGCTTCTTTGAAGATATGAAGAAAATGTTGAAACTCAGTGAGCATCAGCATTTTGAGGTTCACGTGGACGACACCCCTGACATAGCAAACCCAGTGGTATTTTACATCAAGGAACTATTGACTGAATTGGCTGGTAAATATGGCATGACACTTCCCAAGGCCCTACAAACGATACATGACGCGGCATTGGGACAAAAAAACATGGGTTTCATAAACCAAGCATTTGACGATCCAATTGCTCTCCGAGCACAGGACCCAGCCCCACCTTCACGTCTATCCAATTTACTTGTCCAACTCAAAACCGTAAACCGTCAAGTCAAGTAATAGAGCTTCCAGCCGAATCCTCAAGAAGCATGTATATACTTGGATGTATCTTTTATATATGAAACGAGTTAGACAGTTCGAAAGCAGTGAACTAGCAGAAGTAACGATTTATTATAGCATGCAACGCCTAGGCCGGTTTAAGGTCCGGTCTTCACGTTTGCAGACAACTTGACCCGCTTGTACGGTCCCGTCTTCACGTTTGCAGACAACTTGACCCGCTTGTACGGTCCGGTCTTCACGTTTGCAGACAACTTGACCCGCATGGGCCCGCCCCCAGTCGCCGCCTGTGCCACGGGCGCAGCAGCAATCCAGGACGGTCCGTACAAAGACCAACACGCGTCATGTGGATCCCACCCCCGTGCAGGCGTGGGCTTCACCGGCCTTGGGCTCGATGGCTGTGTAATCCATGGGCACCACTTTATGCCCGGATTCGCAGATAGAAATCCACGAAGGCGGGCCTGCAGCTCTGCCTTGCGGAGGCCTCTAGACTTAACCCCGAAGGATTGCAGACGCTGCTGCAATTCCGTCACTTTCATTTACTGCACGTGGTTTAAAGAACGGCCTCACCGGCATACGACAGGCACAGGGCTCCAGCGCCACGGAGAAGCTCTGCCCAATCTCAGCGACGGTCTCGGCGGTGTCTTGCACGATTTGACCTTGCAACATCATTCACAGCACAAGAAACAAGTACCGCACTTGCACCCAGAGAAGCACACCCTAAATTTGACCAGACTGGTCAGAGGTACCAGATGGGACTTCAGCATTTCGCCCCTTTTCATGACCTTTAAATTGCGGAACATGGGGAGCCCCGAAGATTCCCGCCAAAATCTCAAAATCTCAAAAAATCTGCGGGGATTCCCGCCAATTTATTAATGCATTTCCGCCGGCCCCAATCATGCTTAGGCTTCTGCACCCGGTCGCAATACGAAACAAATCTGCAAAGGCGGGCTCAAGCAGCACAAACATGCAGCATGGACACGGCAAAGTGGGTGTCTGCATCGTGGCGAACTGCGAAGTGGCCGCAACAGAGGGATGGGCCGACCTGCAACGCGCGGGCATGCGCAGTGCGGAAATCCTGAAACAGTACTATCAGCGCGGCGAGAAGGACGCGGCTATCGCACTGCACCTCATAGACCTCAAGCACGCCGAGCACGACGGGTGGCTTGCCCTGCATGAGTACGCAGGCGCCGCAAAGTGCAGCTTGATGATCGAGCAGCTTAGGTACGAGCTTGGCGACAGCAGCGCCGTGCAGATGACTGCGCTGTGCGCCATATCCGATCACGAGATTGAGTTGTCTGACGCCGAGTACAAGAAAATTCTGCACAAGTGCCGCGATAACAACCGCTGGGTTCGCCAGCTGCCTGTGTGCTGCAGCGCGCCCTGCTGCAAACCCCTGCCCACGCCCCTGCGCTGTGCGCAGTGCAAGGTCGCCGTCTACTGTGACAAGGCCTGTCAAGTGCAGGTGTTAGACCCACATTTGCGAGTATACACATGCTGTTGCATGCTGTCATTCCTTTCCCTTTGCTGTCATTTTAGAGATCATAACTAGCTTCACGTTTATTGAGCCATGCCTAGGCTTGGAAGGCCGGTCATAAGCGTGAGTGTGTGCCCTGCGCGCCGCCGCCACCGCCGGCTGTTCCGGCAGTTGTCAGGATTCCGTGGCAGTATGCTGCGGGTGGGGACCTGGACCTGCCGGAGCCTGCAGAGCTTGCCGGTTTCGAGCTTCCTGGGGCTCCGTGGCAGTATGGTGAGAACCTTTCGACTGGGAACCTTCCGACGGGCTATGAAATCCAAAGCGTCGGCCAGCGAGGCCTGTTTGATATCATCAAGAAGAGCAATGTGAAAGGTCTGTCGCCGTCCATGATGAACATGTTTGCGAGGCTCAGCTGTGCCGAGAGGGCGCCTTCTGTGTTCGAGCCGCCCGATGGGCATCATCCCGAACTCGAGCAGGTTCGGTGCTTGTCCTATATTTATTTACACACACGCCTATATTTTCACACACATTTTCACACACACACACTGGCATCCCCGTAATTAAGGGCCACTTTTCCCCACCATACCCTAAACCATATCCCGCTAATTACACCCTCTCTCATCGGCAAGTAGGTCTCATCAGCTAGGATAGGATCAACTAGCATAGGATGAGGCCTACTAGCGGCTAAGGCCTACTAGCGGCTAAGGCCTACTAGCGGCTAAGGCCTACTAGCGGATAAGGCCTACTAGCGGCTAAGGCCTACTAGCGGCTAAGGCCTACTAGCGGCTAAGGC
>Ga0114978_10000646_pt1 | contig 29679 bp, 18 predicted proteins | sample S_140212_EF_Meta_FD_87027 | JGI IMG/M metagenome (GOLD analysis project Ga0114978, IMG submission 87027) | Freshwater microbial communities from Lake Simoncouche, Canada to study carbon cycling - S_140212_EF_MetaG | ecosystem: Environmental > Aquatic > Freshwater > Lake | place: Lake...
CACACGCCGAAGCGACCGCGAGGAGAGCGCACAAGATCGGCGCGAGAATTCGTGTCAGCATGGCGGCTCCGAGGTCAGGGCGAGTTCATGAGTGTAAACCAACGCGTTACCCGTTGGAAGCATCATTCACGGTGCACGGCACAGGCCGGGCACCGGATCAGAACTCGCGCGCCTCGCGCTTCGCGCTCGGCGATGCAGCCCTAACTCTGTTGGGGCAAGTTGATCATCCGTGGTTCGGAAGGGTAATCAAAGGTCAAAAGAGAAAAGGGTAAGAGGGCAAGAGGGAGAGAGGTTTAGCTGGCAGTCCTCGCGACACGGAACCCGACGTGGTGGTTCGTGCCCCCGGGGGCGCGGGCGCGGTCGGCGGTGCGGCAGCCGGATGCGCCGTCGTACCAGCCTCCGCCGCGCAAGACGCGCGTCCCGACAATGCCGGTCGATGCTTGCTGCGTGCTGGACGCGCTCTCCGCGTATCCATCCTCGCACCACTCCCAGACGTTGCCGTGCATGTCGTACAGACCCCATGCGTTGAGCTTGCGCTGCTTCACGGGGTGCGTGCTACCGCCGCTGTTGTCGCGAAACCACGCCATCGACGCGAGATCGCCCGCGTACGCACCCGTCGTCCCCGCTCGGCACGCGTATTCCCACTCCGACTCGCTCGCAAGGCGCAGGCCAGACGATAGGCAGAAACTCTGGCAGTCGTTCCACGAGACCTGCTCGACCGGGTTGTTTGCTAGCTGGAACTCCGACGGATTCTCACCCACCACCTTCTGCCACGACTCCTGCGTCACTTCCGTCTCCGAAAGATAGAACGCCTTCGTGATCGTGACGGAATGTTGCGCTTCGTTGGCCTCACGTCCCGCTTCTGACGCGGGCGAACCCATCGTGAACTCCCCCGGCGGGCAGAGCAGCATCACGATGCCCGTCATGCGGTCGCGCACCTTCCATGGAAGCTTCGTCGCCGTCATCCGCGCGCGCGCCTCGGCGTCGGTGACCACAGCGGGGTCGGGATCCTGCCGCACGATCTCGTACCAACTCGACGCCGCGTTGAGCACAGGCGCAACAACCACGGGATCAGACTGCTGATCACACGCCGAAGCGACCGCGAGGAGAGCGCACAAGATCGGCGCGAGAATTCGTGTCAGCATGGCGGCTCCGAGGTCAGGGCGAGTTCATGAGTGTAAACCAACGCCATACCCGTTGGAAGCATCATTCACGGTGCGCGGCACAGGCCGGGCACCGGATCAGAACTCGCGCTCGGCGTTGTGGACTCAAGTTCGGCGCGCAGACTCGACTCGGTCGCGTGGATCAGGATGGGCGGAAAGGGAATTTGAAAAGGAAAGAGGAAAGAGGGTAAAGGAAATCAGAGGGGGGCCTTCGCGACACGGAACCCGAAGACGTTGAACGAGTAGTCCCGCGTGCTGCCGATGCGGATGGAGGAACGCACGATGCCCGCGCTGTAGCTCCACGCGCCGCCGCGAAGCACGCGGTTCGACGAATTCCCTTTCACCGCGTCCTTCGTACTCGATGCCGTCGCCTGATACATGTCCTCGCACCACTCCCAAACATTCCCATGCATCTCGCGCAACCCCCACTGGTTCGCAGGCAGGCTGCCGCACGCGACAGTGCCCTTTCGTGATGCGAAGTTCGCCTGCTGCTGCGTGATGCTCGCACCAAACGAGTACGCCGTCGTCGTCCCCGCTCGGCACGCATACTCCCACTCCGACTCGGTCGCAAGGCGCAGGCCAGACGACTGGCAGAAACTCTGGCAGTCGTTCCACGAGACCTGCTCGACCGGGTTGCTGTCTCCCTTGAAATTCGACGGATTGGCACCCATCACCTTCTGCCAAACTTCCTGCGTGACCTCCGTCTCCGACAGATAGAACGCCTTGGTGATCGTGACGGAATGCTGCGCTTCGTCGTTCCCACGCCCCGCTTCCGACGCCGGCGAACCCATCATGAACTCCCCTGGCGGACAGAGCAGCATGACGATGCCCGTCTTGCGATCGCGCACCTTCCATGGCAGCTTGGTCGCCAGCATCCGCGTGCGCGCCGCGGCGTCGGTGACCACCGTGGGATCGGGTTCCGCCGCGACGACATCACACCAATCGAATGCGAGCTTTGAATCAGCAGGCTTCGGTGGCGTTGGCACGGGCACCAGCACTCGCACTGGTGTTGGCACCGGCACCGCCAACGCCGTCAACGCAATCAACTCGACCAGGCGCACCGTCGTTCCATTCGCCTTCGACTTCGCCGCATCGAAGGCGGCCTTTGACTCGGCGGGCTTCCCGCGCCGCGCGAACGCCGCGCCCAGCACGGCGTGCCCCTCGCAGCGGTCATCGTCGAGCATTGTCAGCGCGAACGAGACCTTCTCCGCCTCGACCGCATCGCCCGATGCCAACGCAGCCAACGCCTTGTCAAGGAGCTCGTCGTACTTGTCGACCGACCGCTGCGACTCCGCGTGCCCAAAGGTCGACGCCATCGCGACGGACGTCAACAAGAGCGACGTCGGCGCAATCAGTATCGCGGCAAGCATCGCGACGGTTGCGCACGCGATATTGCGAATATGGCCAAGGCAGGGATGGAGCGCGGTTGGTGCTTGCATGGCGATTGCGATAAAAACTAGGAGATCGAAAGCATCACTTGGATGATGCGCGAGACGACTGAGGGGCCCTCGCGACACGGAAACCGTTGTTGTTCCAGCCGCCGCCGCGCAAGACGCGCGCCCCGTCGCTTGCGATCGCTGCCCTCTCATTGCACGCGGGCCTCGCGCTGACGCGCTCGGCCTCGTGGAGTTGAGGCTGTTGGTGATGACATGCAGTGGGTGATGGCATCACGATGATCGATAGAAGAAGGATAAGGAGAAAGAAAAATTGCGAGAGGGTAAGAGGGAGAAAGGGTAGAGGATTACTCGGAAGTCCTCGCGACACGGAACCCGACGTGGAGCGTGAACCCGGGGGCGCCGAAGTAGCGGCCGGCGGAGCGGCAGTAGGACGCGACGTCGTCCCAGCCGCCGCCGCGCAAGACGCGCGCCCCGTCATTGCCGGTCGATGCTTGCTGCGTGCTGGACGCGCTCTGAGCGTATCCGTCCTCGCACCACTCCCAGACGTTGCCGTGCATGTCGTACAGACCCCATGCGTTCGGCTTGCGCTGCTTCACCGCCTGCGTGCTATTGCCGCTGTTGTCGCGAAACCACGCCATCGACGCGAGATCGCCGGCGTACGCACCCGTCGTCCCCGCTCGGCACGCGTACTCCCACTCCGACTCGGTCGCAAGGCGCAGGCCAGACGACTGGCAGAACTTCTGGCAATCGTTCCACGAGACCTGCTCGACCGGGTTGCTGGCGCCCTTGAAACTCGACGGATTGGCACCCATCACCTTCTGCCAAACTTCCTGCGTGACCTCCGTCTCCGAGAGATAGAACGCCTTGGTGATCGTGACGGAATGTTGCGCTTCGTTCTTCAAACGTCCCTTTTCCGACGCCGGCGAACCCATCATGAACTCCCCCGGCGGGCAGAGCAGCATGACGATGCCCGTCTTGCGGTCGCGCACCTTCCATGGGAGTTTCGTCGCCGTCATTCGAGCGCGCGCCTCGGCGTCGGTGACCACCGCGGGGTCGGGATCCTGCCGCACGATCTCGTACCAACTCGACGCCGCGTTGAGCGCAGGCGCATCACACGCCGAAGCGACCGCGAGGAGAGCGAACGAGATCAGCGCGAGAATTCGTGTCAGCATGGTGGCTCCGAGGTCAGGGCGAGTCCATGAGTGTAAACCAACGCGTTACCCATTGGAAGCACCATTTCACAGGCAACGCGCGAGGCGCACCAGGCTCGCTGCCGGCAAGTCCGCCGCGACTCCTCCGCTTCCCGTGCACGCGGCTGCCGCGGCGAAACCCGAGCGCGCCGCGCCTTCCATCGTGCTTGGCCAACCCGTGTCGGTCCACTCGCCTGCGAGAAACAGATTCGCGACGCCACCTTTGAGATCCCCCGCTTCGACGCGCGCGCGCGGGCGAATCGCGTCAATTCCTGGCGTGCTCGCAAAGGTCGCGCGCTTCTCGAGCACGGGCCGCGACCACGCGATGTCATCGCGCGTGACGCCGGGAATCGCCCACGCGATATCCGCGAGCACGCGCGCGGTGATCTCGTCTTCGCTCAATCCGATCCACCCGTCCGCCGCGCTCACAACCGCCTCGATGCGCTGGACGAATCCGTCGGTTGCGCCCGCACCCGCGCCATCATGCGCAAACAACCAATGCGTCGCGCGGCCCGGGAGCGCGAGGTTCGCCGTCTGCATGACGCGGCGCTTCATCGCCAGATGGACGCCGAGAATCGGCGAAAACGCAAACTCGTCAAGATGCGCAAGCCGCTTGTCATGCGCGCGCAGCGTGTCGCTCGACAGCTTCGCGAGCCGATCGGGTGGGACCGCGCTGATCACCGCCTGCGCGCCAACCACGCCGTCGTCACACACCACGCCCGTGATCCGCGCGCCGTCAAACGCCAACGCCTTCGCGCTGGTGCGCAGACGCAGCTCGCCGCCCGCGCGCACGATGATCTCCTCGGCCGTGTTGTACAGGCGCGCGAGCGGCACGCGCGACACGCCGACCGCGCCGGCAAAGCGATGCGCGAGCATGCCGTCGTCGAACACCTTCAGCGCATGCGCCGCCTCGCAGCGTGCGCTCGGAAGATTGCACGCGCTCAGCACCACCGGATCCCAGAACAGCTCGACCACGCGCGCGGGTTGGCGCGTTTGCGCGAGGAATTCACCAAACGCACGCCCCTGCCAACGCAGGCGTCCGCGCGGACCCATGCGCAGAATCGCCAGAAACGCGCGGGAAATCGCCAGCTTCTCGCCGAGCGTGAACAGCTTCATCCGCGCGAAGCTCGGCCCGTAGTGGAGCGGCGCGGGCAGCAGTGGCGCGATCGAGAGTGCATCGCTCGCGCCGTTTGCGCGCGCGAACCACAGCGTCTCGTGCCAGTCGATCTCACCGAGCACGCCCAACCGGTCGTACAGCTCGAGGATGTTGGTGCAGCAGCCCATCACAACATGCTGGCAGTTGTCGAGCTCGATACCGGTACGGACATCATCGAAACTCGTCGCGCGGCCGCCGAGCTTGGTGCGGGTTTCAATGAGTATCGGCCGCCAACCCGCGTCGGCCGCACGCACCGCCGCCGCGATTCCCGCCACGCCGCCGCCGACGATCGCGACGGTTCGCACCACGCTCATGCGCGCGCTCCGAGCAAACCAAGTCGCGCGCGCAGAGCGATCCATGACTTCTCCAATGCCGAAAGTCGCACGCGCTGAGCGAGGGCGCGACGCGGATCGACGGCGATCTTTCGCAGGATTTCTCGATAGATCGCGCTCATCGCGCCAATGGTCGCAACCGCATCCGGCGAAACCATTGTGTCGAGCGCCGCACTCTCGGCGAAGATCCGTTGCGCGCGCGCGCACTGAATGTGCATGAAGCGCGCACAACGGGCGTCGGCGTTGTTCGCGTCGCTCCAAGCCAACAAATCGTCGACGGTGATCCCATTGGCCGCGAGTTCGTCGGCAGGCAGATAGCAGCGGCCGCGCGCGTGATCCTCGCGAATATCGCGCAGAATATTGGTGAGCTGAAACGCGACTCCGCGTTTAGTCGAGAGTGCGCGGGCGATGTCGACATCGACATCAGCCTTCACGCCCCACACATCAAGGCAGATACGACCAACCGTTGCCGCCACTCGGTCGCAGTAGAGTTCAGTCTGCTCGTAATCGGCGTAGGCGCGCGGCACGAGATCCATGCGTTGACCTTCGATGGCGGCAAGAAACTCGACGCCATGCACGGGGTAATCGCGCAACACGGCGCAAAGCCCTTGAAACACCGCGTCTTCACGCTGTTCGCCGTCGCCAGCGCCGAGCGCGATATCGTCAGCGCCGCGCGCAATATCGTCAACAGTCTTGCGTGCAATCACCTCGCGGGTACGCGCCTCAACCCGCGCAAGTCCGGCGCTACGCTCGCTGTCGTCAACGCCATCGGCATCGGCGATGTCGTCGATCACGCGCATCCATGCGTACACCGCGTAGAGCGCGGCGCGTTTACCCTTGGGCAGCAGTCGCAATCCGTAGTAGAAATTGCGCGCCTCGCGACGCGTGATCTCGGCGCAGCGCGCCAACGCGTCAGACTCATTCATGAAACGCGCTCCGTCAGGAGCGGCTTCGGATACTTCGCCGAGTCGGCATCAGGTTCGGGATCGATGATCCACGCGCTGGGCATCGGCAGCGGCGGCGCGCTCCATCCAAACTTCTGCATCAACATCGCGCGCGTCACCATCGCAACTTTGCGCGGCGCGCTGAGCTTGGGCCGCTCGAGCACGGTCTCGCAGTTCCAACGCTCGAGATTCCGTAGCGTGCCTCGCCCGCCCGCGGCGAACAACCACAGAAGCGGCTGCGCCTCGCGCGATGAAGCGCCGACCAACGGTTCCGCCTTCTCGTAGACATCCCAGGTTCGCGCGACCAGCCGGCGCACCAAGCGTCGCGACTCGCCGAAAAATGCTTGGTCGGACGAGTAGCCCTGCTCGATCGTGCTCGCCAAACGCGCCTCAAAGTCGTGGATGTCATGCATGTCGGCGGGATCATAAATGCGCCCGCGCTCAGTCCAGTCGCGCTTGATGTCCTGCCAGTGATTGGTGAGCTGCAACGCCGTGCAGAGCGCGTCGCTCGCGGCCAGTTGCGCGCTCTGATCGCCCTCCGCGCGGCGATCTTCTCCAAGCACCTTGAGCACGATCCGACCCACGGGATTTGCGCTCAGTCGGCAATACTCAAGCGCCTCGTCCCAAGTGGCGTAGCGCGTTTTGGTCTGATCAATTTCGAAGGCGCTGATGAGGTCGGCGAACGGTTCGGTGTTCAGCCCACAACGGGCGAAGGTCGCACGCAAGGCAACGAACACCGGGTGACGCGCTTCGCCCGCCGCCAACGCCGCCAACTCTTCGCGCCACCAGCCGAGGAGTTCAAGCGCGCGCGCGGACGATCCCGCCTCCGCGCCCACTTCGTCGGCAAGGTCGTCGGCCCAACGGCAGAACGCGTACACCGCGGCAAAATCATCGCGGCAGCGCGCTGGCACCAACGGACTCAGCACCGAGAAATTCTCGCGACACGCATGGGTGAGTTTTTTGCAGTACGACCGCGCATCCTCGAGCGAAACCGCCGCGACCGAGCCCGAGCGCGCGGAGCCTTGTGGCCCATATCGAGGGAGATCGTCACGAATGATGCTGTGCGCGGCCATTGGAGGAGGAAAGGTACCGCAGGCAGCGCGCGAAGTGGGCGTGGTGGCCGTATCATCTTCGCCTCGTGAAGATCTTGCTTGCCAACCCCCGCGGCTTCTGCGCCGGCGTCTATATGGCGATCGATGTGGTCGACCAATTGATCGATATCTGCGAAGGCGAGCCGATTTATGTCTACCACGAGATCGTGCACAACCGGCATGTGGTGCAGCGCTTTCGCGACCGCGGCGTGACCTTTGTTGAAAGCGTCAACGAGGTTCCCGATGGTGCGATCCTTGTGTTTTCAGCGCACGGCATCAGCCCCACCGTTCGCGCCGAGGCGCGTGCGAAAAACCTGGTGTCGATCGACGCGACCTGTCCGCTGGTGATGAAGGTTCACGCCGAGGCGATTCGCTACGCCAAGCGTGGCTGGCAGATTCTGCTTGTCGGACACAAGGATCATCAGGAAGTCGTGGGCACGCGCGGCGAGGCGCCCGATTCGATTCAGATTGTCGAGCGTCCGTCCGACATCGCCAACCTCACCATCAACGACCCGACGAAGTTGGTCTACCTCACCCAGACCACGCTTTCGCTGGACGACGCCGATGTGATCATTCGCGCGCTGAAGCAGGCGTTTCCGGCGATCAACGAACCGCCGTCCAGTGACATTTGCTACGCAACCACCAATCGGCAAACCGCGGTGCGCGCCATCGCGCCCGAGGCGGATTTTGTGCTGGTGGTCGGCAGCAAAAATAGTTCGAACTCGGTGCGGCTCACCGAGATCTCCATCAACGACGGCACGCCTTCGCAGCTGATCGACGACGCCACCGAACTCGACCCCGCTTGGTTCACCGGCGTGCGCAATGTGTTGGTGACTTCAGGCGCAAGCGTGCCCGAAGACCTCGTGCACGGCGTGATCGAATCGCTCATCGACCGCTTCGGCGGCGAGGTTGAGCAACGCGATGTCTTCGACGAGCGCGTGGAGTTCGGCCTGCCGGGAACGCTGCGCGAACTCATGCGCAGCCGCGGTCTCGACCCAGATTCTCGCCGCATCCGCATCGACCGCGAGGCCGACACTTCGGCCTGGCTCGAGCGCAAACACATTCCCTCCCGCACCGTGCAAGTCACCGTGCGCGCGAGCGAAAGCGGACACTGAACATGAATGAATCCACGACCGATCCGAGCAACCAGCGCGAGTCGCTTTTTGAGCACGACCTCGCATCACTGACCACCGCCTGCGAAGCGATCGGACTTCCCCGTCGCACTGGCGGACAGGTCATGAAGTGGGTCTACGAAAAAGGCATCGTCGACTTCGCGCAGATGTCCGACCTCGGAAAGGAACCGCGCACTCGCCTTGCTGAGCGTTTCACTGGCCTGCAAGGATCGGTCATCCGCCATCAGGTCGCCAGCGACGACACGCAGAAACTCCTGATCGAATGGGGCGAAAATAGCGGGCAAAGCGATGGAAACGGACAGAGCTCCGATGCGCCGTCCGACAGCCTGTTGCGGCTGACGCAAAGTCGCAGCGACAAGCAAACCGAAACCGTGCTTATTCCCACCGACGACCGTCAGACCGCTTGCGTGTCGAGCCAGATCGGCTGCCCAGTTGGCTGCAAGTTCTGTGCGTCAGGCATCGGCGGACTTGACGGAAATCTCAGCGCGGGCCGCATCGTCGAACAAGTCTGGCGCCTCGGCCGATTGCCCAGCGTTGGCCGCGTTTCCAATGTGGTCTTTATGGGCATGGGCGAGCCGCTGGCGAATTTCGACAGCGTGACTCAGGCGATCCGCACCATCAACGCACCGTGGGGCCTCGGTATCGGCGCGCGCAAGATCACGGTGTCAACGGTCGGCATGCCCGCGGCAATTCGCAAGTTGTGCAACTTCGAAATCCCCGTGACGCTCGCGCTTTCGCTGCACGCGCCCTTCGACGAACTGCGACGAAAGATCATCCCTTGGGCCGAATACTCGACGATTTCCGAGTTGCTCGATGCTTGCCAAGAGTGGTTCGTCAAGACCGGACGCGAGATCACGCTTGAGTACATTCTGCTCGGCGGAGTGAACGATCAGGTCGAGCACGCCGAAGAGCTCGCGCGCTTGGCCCGCAGCATGCGCGCGAATGTGAACCTCATTCGCTACAACGAAGTCAAGGGCATGCCGTTCATGCGCCCCGGCAGCGAGGATGTGCGACGCTTCCAAGAAACGCTGCGCGAGATGCAAGTGAACAGCCACATCCGCGCCAGCCGCGGTCGTGACATCGCTGCGGCGTGCGGACAATTGCGCCACGAATCGCAGTAAAACCGCGTATTGGAGCGCATGCATTTGCGATGCATGCTGTCGAGTGCATGCGTTCGAGTGCATGCATCCGCCACCGTCGGACAGTTCAGAGGCCTTCGATACCCGCGCGCAATTCAGCCGCGGTGAGTGAACGCAGGCCGCCGTCGCTGGCGAGCATGGCGAAGCGTCGGATGCACATCGACCAGTGAGCGGGATCTTCGGCGAACCCGCGAGCGGCGCGCTCGGCCAGCGAACTTGCGTAGGCTCGGATCTCCTGCGCGCGCGTCTCGCCTCGAAACGACCATGGAACAAATGGGCGCACCAGTCGCACCACTTCCGCCGGCCAATCGCTCGAACGAAAATCCAGGCGAAATCGCCGCGCGCCAACCACCACCTCAAAACGGCTGAGAAACCTGCGTTTCAGCGTGTCACCGTGCGATGCACGAACACCCAAGCGCTCGCGTACTCGCCGACGCTGCTCGATGCTCGTTGACATCGAAAGCACATAGAGAATGTCGCGCACCAGCAGCGCGTCCGCGAGCGGTTCGCATGCGATCAACGCGAGGTGGCCGCTCGAATCGGCGAACAGCAGCTCGGCCACTTGCCGCTCGTACACCCGCATCATGCTGGTTCCGCCCCACACAATCGAACGGTGCAGCGAGGTGATCACGGCGCGAGTGGCGCGGTCGTTGGCTTCGCTTTCGCCGAAGCGCGCGAAGGCGGCGATCATGCCCGACGCACTCAGCGCAAACCGCTCCGCGCGCCGTCGACCACCGAATCGCTCGCGCACCAATTCCAGCGCAAGTCGTCGCACCAATCGCTCGTGCGTTTCGCCCTCTTCGGCAATGCGTCGGTAAAGCCCGCCTTGATCGATGCGTCGACCGAAGTTAAACGCTTCAACCGAGCGGCCGGTGCCTTGCGATTCCGCGTGGCGCAAAGCAGATTCCATTGCGTCCACCGAAACCGGAATGAGACCGCGCTGAAAGGCAAGTCCGAGCAGCGCAACATCAACAAGCCGCTCCGAGAGCAAGTTGGTGCGGCAGCGGGTGGCGAAATCGTCGATCACGCTGAGTTCGCTTCGCGCGCAGCGTTCCACCGCCGCGCGCAACTGTGCGCAGGCGGCGAGATCGCCATCGTTGAACTGGTCCTCGAGCGCTCCGCCGTTGGCGATGATTGCGGTGCGCGCCATCGACGCAACGCGCAACGCGGGATCAGGCCCGAGTGCGCGCAGCGTCTCAACCGCGTCGACCCCGATGAGTAAATCGGCCTCGCCATAGGGAATCGCGCCCGTGCGCGGCGCACGCGGTTCGATGCCGCGCATGCGCACGAACAACACCTGCGCCCAAGCGCGCCGTCCGCGCCCGCACGGCTCGTCACTCGCGCGCAACTCAACGCGATAGCCCATCGCTCGTCCCGCATCGGCAAGGATGCGCGCAACAACTCCAGGCGCGCCCGTGCGATGACCGGCAAGATGCACGCGATACACACCCTGCTCGCCGTGCAACGGCCTCGGCGCAACCAAACCCACCGAACTCAGCGAAATCGCGGTAATCGGCGGCTTCGATCGCACCACTTCGACCTGCTCGGAAAGAGCGCGGGCGGAGAACTGCAGACCATCGATGCGGGTGCCCAGATCCTCGCGGGTGAAGTTTCCTTGAATCGGCGTTGCGCCTTGCGCCTCGGCTTCATCGAGAAGTCCCGCAACCGCGGGCGGACGAATTTCGCACGCAATCTCGGCGTTCCACACCAACCGTTGCTGCGGTTGATAGCCCAACCGATCGCGCTCGAGAAAGCCGCGGTCGATCGCATCGGCGTCGATACGCGGCGGCGGGCCGTCGGTCAGAATCAGCACCGCGACCGCATCAACTGCAACCGCTTCCAACAATCGCTCGCGCACCGCGGCTCGATCGTTGACATCGACGCGCTGCACGCGCACTCGGCCACTCGCGCCCGACGGAATCGCCGCGTCGGCAAGTCGAATCAAGTCCGCTTCGCCGCCACCAACATCAACGCCGATGATCACGCGGCGCATCGGATCGCGCGCCGCTTGACGCACCGCTTCCGCGCCTTCGCGCAGAAATCGCCGACGCGAGAAGACTTCGACCGCAACAACGCCCGTCGCATCGCTGCGCGGCGGCAACGCCTCGATGGCAAGCATGCGCACGCGCGCCTCGCCTTCGCTGGCGTCGGGCCGCGCGCGAATTTCCTGATCAACTTCGATAAGCAGTTGCTGCACCGATCGCATCGCGCTGCCGAGCCCGAGAGTGGCGTCGCGGTCGGGAACCACGATCGACTCAAGAGTTTCGTCGGCGCCTTCCAGTCGATTCGCCACCGAAAGCGACGGCCGCACCGCGTGCAAAAGATGGATGATCTTGCGCACCAACACCGACGGATTGCACGCGTCGTTGGCGGCGAGCGCGTGAACGGCGCCGTCGAGACTGTCGGGAAGTTCGCGGAAATACAGCTCGGGCATGCGCGCGCCGCGACGACGCATCGACTCAACGGCGCCAAAGATTCCCGAGGCCGCGGCGCCCGGCCTCGGCTCGAGCACCACCACGCGCTGCACTCGGTCAAGCAGTCGTTGCAGGGGCGCCTCATCGACGGGCGAAAGCAAACCAAGGCGCAGCACGGGCACACGGCCCGCGAGCCCGAGATCCTCAAGCACATGCGCCAGCGCACGCTCGCAAACGCCGACGGCGATGAAGCCCACCACCTCGCGCTCGCCCGGACTGGGAAGGCTCGTTGTCGGATTCAACTCGAGCCTGCGCGCCACCCGCAACAAATCGCCAGTGTCGGCCGGCCGCGCGCCCGCACGCAATCGCCGCTGAAGAATGAGCTCGTCGACATTGGAAACAACGCGATTGGGATGCGCAAGAATCGTCTCGCTCGAGTTGAACAGTGACGCGTGCACCACAATGGCTACAGGCGCAACGCCCGCGCGCGAAAGTCGCAGCGCCTGCTCGATCGAGTCGCGCAAGCTCGAGAGATCCGCTGGTTCGATGACGGGAATGCCCGCATCGATGGCGATTCGGCGAGGGCAGAGCATCGGCTCGTTCTGCGGATCGTCCTCGAGAATGATGGCCAGTCCGTGCTCGGGATCGCGGAAACCCGCGCGTGCCTCGCGCAGCGCATCGACGGCAAAAACGAGGTCGGCCGCCGGAACCGCCGCCACTCCGCTGCGCCCGCCGCGCACCGACGCCAGCGCAAGCGCAACCGCACGCGCGCCGTCGCCACCAACGAGCACCTCGCACTGATGGCGCGCCAACAACTTCTGCGCCGCTTCTCCCTGCACTGCGCGCGCAAACGAGGCGAATCGCGGTGAAAGCGGCGCGGCCAGTGCGCCCACCGGCACCTGTGATTCAAGCATGCCCTTCAAGATCGCCTCGCAGGCATCGACGAGCACAGGCCCGTCGGCTGCATGCAGCGGTGTCGGCACAGCGGAAGTAGCAGCTAAACTAATCACCGTGACAAGATAGTGCAAGCGCGGGCGTATCACCCACCGAGTTCATCGCGCCCGTCCGTCCATCCGTCGCCCACGCCCGTGCCATCAGCACTATCTTCCCCGCGTGCGCTACAAACTCCTCGTCACCGATCTCGACGGCACGCTGCTCAACCGCAAGGGCGAGGTCAGCCCGCGCAACCTTGAGGCGATTCGACGACTGCAGGACTCGGGCGTCGAGGTGATTCCGGCGACTGGTCGATCGCTGCGCGAGTGCGACCACATCCTCGACCACATCAACCACGAGGGCCACGCCATTACCGCCGGCGGCTCGCTCGTTCATGATGCGCGCGACGGATCCGTGGTGATCCGCCGCACGCTTGCGCCCGAGGTTGTGGCCGAAATTGCGGGAATCCTTGCCAATCACGGCCACCTCGCCCACCTGCTGCAGGATCACACCACCGCGGAGATCGACTATGTGATGGTCGGCGAACAGCCTTTCGACCCCGCCACCAAGTGGTGGTTTGACCATCTTCCCGTTCAGTACCGCCGCATCGCCTCCATCACGCCTGGCGATGCGCAGGTGCACACGGTGCGGGTGGGCACGATTGCGCTCGGGTATGTGCTCGGGCCAGTCGCGGCGGCGATCGACCGCGCGCTGGGCGAGTTGGTGTCGGTGCAGCATTGGTCGGCGCTCACGGCCGAGCAGGCCATCGGCAGCGAAACCCACCTGCTCGAAACCTTCGGTCGCTCGGTGAACAAATGGACCGCGATCGAGGCTCTCTGCGCCCAATACGGCATAGACCCCGCCGAGACCGCGGCGGTCGGCGACGGCCTCAATGATTTCGAGATGATCCGTGAGGCAGGACTCGGCATCGCCATGGAAAACGCCGACCCGCGCGTGGCCGCCGTTGCCAAGGGCCGCGGCGGCCACCACGACCGCGACGGGTTCGCCGATGCGGCCGAACTCCTACTTCGCCTCAATCGCTGATTTCTCGCTTGCGTTGGCGCGAGCGTGCACTAGTCTCACCGCGGCGTCTGCACGCGAAGTGCGCGCGCTGCCGGAAATCTGTCGCCCCGTAATCTGTCGCCCCGAACTCCTCCGAGCCTTCATGCACGAAGCACCGAGCGAGCACGCGCCACTGGACCGAGATCAAGCGCGGCTTCGGCACGCGTCGATCGATTCAACTTCACTCGCATCCATGTTGCGGCCGGCGCTCGAAGCGGCCATCGAAGCGGCCACTGGCGAACGCGTCGAGGAGCTCTTCTTCTTCCGCACCGAATGGCAACGCGGCGGCGCAGCAACGGGGCGGGCTCGGACGGCCACCCGCGAGCTGGTGGTGAAATTGCCGGTCAACGACGCGGAAATCCGCTGGTTTCGTCGGCTCAACCAGACCGGCCACGATCCGCTTCAACCGAATCTTCCCGAGCACATGCGCCATCGGTCGCTTCCCGTTGTTGCGCAGCTCATTGCCAGCGGCGAGACGCTCGGCGGATTCGACCTCGCCTGGATCGCGCTTGAGCGGCTCCCGCACGGTCCGCTGGTTCGCACGCTGGGCGCCAACGACATCGCTCGGCTCGCGCAGGCTCACGCTCACTTCGCGCTGGCCACCACCGGCTTCGCCATCGATCGCGATGCGGTCACCGAAAATTGGAACGCGCTCCTCGATACCGCCGTCAACGCCGTCCGCGCCCACGACCTTCATCCCAGCCTGCACCACCACCAAGTTTGGGTGCAGTTACTCAAGCAGGTCACGCGCGACCTCGGTGCCTTGGTCGCGCTCTGGGACGCGCGCCCGACTCGCGAGTGGATTCACGGCGACCTTCATCCGGGCAACGCGCTCTCTCGCAGCGCCGAGCCCGATGCGCCGATCGTGCTCATCGACCTCGCCAATGTCCGCCCCGGCCACTGGCTCGAGGACGCCATCGCCCTTGAGCGGCTCATGTGGACCCGCGCTGATCTCCTCGCCACCGGCCGGCCCGTGCCCGCCATCGCCTCCGCCCGCCGCGCCCATGGGCTCGAGCTCGGGCCCGAGTGGGATCGACTCGCCCGCGTCCGCCGCGTCCTGCTCGCCGCCACCGCCCCCGCCTTCCTTCGAAGCGAAGGTTCGCCCGCCTTTCTTGGCGCCTGCATCGGGCAACTCGAGCGAAATCTGCGCGAATTAGGCTCCCTGCGCGCACTGCGCCCGAGCGCCCGCGCCAGTAACTCGGGCACTAACTCAGGCAGCACGCCCACGCCGCCGCCCCCCACCCGCGACTCCCCCACCGTGGCGTAGTTGCCAATGCTTTGCCAAGACGGATATTTGTCTCGGGCGCGCCTCTCGCTGAGTCGATAGATTCCCTCACCTATGAAACTGCCCGCCAACAACAAGACGCGCTCAAGCCAGGTCCAAACTCAGGATCTCACCGAGAGCCGTCTGAACGACGACTTTGTGTTCTGGCTAAAGAAGAACGGCATGAACACCCTGCTGGTGGTGTTGATGGCCGCGTGCGCCTTCCTTGGCTACAACTATTGGCAGCGTAAGAATGTCGACAAGACCGCTGCGGCCTGGTCGGACATGATGAACGCCACCCTTCCCGAGGCGCTTGAGCAGGTTGCCAAGGACCACGCCAATGTGCCGCGCGCCGCGATGATGTCGCTGCTTTCCGCGGGCGATCTTCGTCTGCGCCAACTGCAGAGTGGCGTGTTGAGCGCTGCCGAAGGAACCACCGCCGCAGTTGTGCTCGACGACGCCGCCCGCAAGATCGCGCAAGACGCTGCCGACGAGGACTACACCAACGCTGCCAAGATCGCCGTCACGCTTGCTGGCGGAAGCCAGGAGAAGGCCGCGCTCGTTGTTCTGCAATCGCTGTTCGGCCGCGCTGCGGTCGCCGAGAGCCGTGGCAACCTCGATGCTTCGAGGGCGCTGCTGGCCGAGGCGCAGAGCGTTGCCGGCGAGGATTGGGCGCCGATCGCCAAGCTCGCCAAGGCGCGCGTCGAGGGCCTGATCGCCATCGCCGAGCTCACCACCCTTCCGAAGAACGCCGACCTGCCCGCGCCGACTCCATCGGCCAGCACGACCAACCCCAGTGACAGCACCGGCGGTGGCGACACGCTGTTCGAGAACCTGATCAAGGAACAGCAGAAGCAGGAGCCGAGCTCCGCACCTGCCGCTCCCAAGTCGGGCGGCTGACCGCGCATGAGCGACGCTCCTGAAGACCGAATCGACCGCACCGCGGCGCTGCTTGGCGCGGGCGGAGCGGTTGATCGCGACGCGTTGTTCGCTCTTTACGAGGAAAACGCGGGGAAAGACGACGAGTCGCCCGTCACCGTCGAGTTCGAACTGCTGAAGGATCTCGAGAAGCGACTCGATCGATATCTCGTCGACCGCGTGCCGTTCCTCTCGCGCACGCAGATTCAGCGGCTCATCGACGAAGAGGCGGTCACCGTCAACGGTCGCGTGCCCAAGAGTTCGACCAAACTCCGCAAAGGCGACCGCATTGTCGCCAACCTTCCGCCGCCGCCATCGGGCTCGATCCAACCCGAGGACATCCCACTCGATGTGATCTACGAGGACGACGCGATCATCGTCGTCAACAAGCCCGCGGGCCTGATCGTGCATCCCGCACGCAGCCACAAGTCAGGCACGCTGGTCAACGCGCTCGCCTGGCGCTTCAAGTACATCTCCGGCGGTGAACTGTCGAAGCTTGGCGAGGAGTATGCGCGACCGGGCGTTGTGCATCGCCTCGACAAGCACACCTCGGGCGCCATCGTGAGCGCGAAAAACGACACCGCGCACTGGCGCCTCGGCAAGCAGTTTGAAATGCGCCGCACCGACAAGCGCTATCTCGCGCTCGTGCACGGTCACCCAGAAAAAGAAGTCGAGACCATCGACCTGCCGCTGGGCAAGCATCCGTCGATCAAAGAGAAGTACGCGGTGCGTCACGACGAAACGGGCAAGCAGTCGCTGACGATTGCTCGGGTGCGCGAGCGTTATGTGGTTGCCAGCGCAACGGCCGCCGTCGAGAAGTACGCGCTGGTCGAGCTCGAGCTCAAGACCGGCCGCACCCACCAAATCCGCGTGCATCTTTCGTACATCGGAACGCCGATCGTGGGCGACGACATGTACGGCGGCCGCCATTCGACCCAACGCATGCTCGGCGGCGACAACGACGCGATGCTGCTTGCGCGCCAGGCGCTGCACGCGACCACGCTCGGAATCAAGCATCCCATGACCGACACGCCGATGGCGTTCACCGCGCCAGTGGCGGCCGATCTCAAGCGCGCCATCGAATTGCTCCGCGCAGCAACGCGGGCGAGCGGCGCGGAATATGCGCCGTTGGTGACCGCGCCAGGAACGACGATTGATTTTGCTGCCGCGGGGCTATGAGCGCGGTTGCGTGCGATGGCGGGTGCGATGGCGGGTGCGATGGCGGGTGCGATGCATCAGCCCTCAATCCTCACCCACATCATCATTCACCAACGCATAGAAACCCTTGCCCTCACTCTTCAGCCGTCCCGCCGCGACCAGCGCGAGCCAGACGCTCGTCGGGTAATCCCTCGGCGCTTCGACGGCATCGATCTCGTTGCGCTTGCCGCTGGACATCGGGCCAACGCCCAAGCGCGACTCCGCATCGAGCCGTGCGTAACGCAATCGCTTGCGAAAGATCTTCATCGCCGCCCGCATCACCTCGGGCTCGACCACCGGGGCCGTTGGCGCGGGCGCCTCGATGACCTCCGCGATCTCTTCGCCGTGCAGCCAGCGCACGATGTCGCTGAGCCCGGCCGCGTTGCGATTGGCAACCAGTTTCATGATCGCACCGGGCTCGACCTTCGCCTTGAGCAGGAGCTTGTGCATCGCGCCCCACTGCGGACCGGCCGCGGCGGCATCAGTGGAGGCAACAGCGGCGCCAACAACACTCGCCTGCTTTGCGAGTTCAGCCAACAACTGCGGCGGGAGGTGGGACGGACGCTTGCCAAATCGTGCATTCACATCGGACATGCGTGAAGAGTAACGCTCGAAGCGCGCAAGCCAACATGTACACTCGCCGCATGACGCAATTTCGCCGTGTTCTCGCCCTCTTGGCCGCACTGCTTACGACATGCGCCCCCTCGTTTGCGCACGCCGACGACTTCCCCCGCCTCGCGGGCACGATCAAGACCCACGAATTCAGCGTCAACGGCGCCAAAGCCCAGTCGCTGCTCGTTCTGCACTACAAACGGCCCACGAAGGACTACGCCAACTGGAATCTCTGGTGCTGGCCCGAGGCCGGCGAAGGCGCTGAGTTCCGTTTCGACGGCGAGGACGCTTTCGGCCGCTACGCCATCGTGCCGTTCGCCACCACTCCGGCGCGCGCGGGTTTCCTTATTCGCCGAGGCAACTGGGAGTCGAAGGACTTCGACCAAGACCGCTTTGTCGCGCTCAAGTCTGGCGCCATCACCGAAGTCTGGATCATGTCGGGCGAGGGCGCGGTGACCGATGATCCGTCGCGGATCGATCTCAGCCTCAAAGTCGAGGGCGCGTTCCTCGACGATGCGCGCACGATCACGCTCGCGCTCTCGAGGCCGCTCGAGCGCAAGGAGCAGCAAGGCGTGGCCGTGTTCTACCGCGGCCTTCCCAAGCGCGAGGTGCGCATCAAGTCGATCGCTGGCGACAAAGTCGTCCGCATCACGCTGGCCAACGATGTTGACGCAGCTGATGTCGCGCAGCTCGAGGTTCGCTTCCAATCCGCGCTGATCGGCGACCTTCGCCCCGCGATCGTCTACGCGCGCGGTGTGCTCGAAAGCGACGCGTTCACGCCCGCCGCCGACGCGCGCTTCGGCGCCTTCTGCACGCGCGAGTCAACGCGCTTCGCCACTTGGTCGCCCGTCTGCGACACGGTCGAACTCCTGCTCTACGAAAACGCCGCTAACACCGCGAATCCCACGCCCACGCCCTCGCCCTCGCCCTCGCGCACGCCCACGCGCACCATCCCGCTCACGCGCACCAACAAGGGCGCGTGGGAAACCACCGTGGCTGGCGATCTTCACACGGTGGCGTACCGATACCGCTTCACCAACTACGGCCAATCGCGCGAAACCACCGACATGTGGGCCTTCGCCGCCAACGCTGATAGTTCGCGCACCGTTGTCGTCGATCTCGCGCGCGTCGAGCCTGCGGGCTTTCGCGACACGCCCGCGCCCACCATCGCCCACGCCACCGACGAGATCATCTACGAGACCCATGTGCGCGATTTCTCCGTGCGCAACGCGGATATCCCCGCCGCCCAACGCGGCACCTATCTCGGGCTCACCCATCCCGCGCATCTCGTCTCCCTTGCAATCACCGCGGTGCATCTCCTCCCCGTGCACGATTTCACCGCGCGCAGCGACGAGTACAACTGGGGCTACTGGACCACGCTCTTCAATGTGCCCGAGTCGAACTACGCGAGCGACCCACGCGACCCGACCAGCGCGATCCGCGACCTGCGTACTGCGATCACCGCGCTGCACGCGGCCAAGCTGCGCGTGATTCTTGATGTCGTCTACAACCACACTTCTGACGCGGGGCCGAACTCGCCGTTCAGTGCGCCCGCGCCCTACTACTTCTTCCGCACTACGCCCGCGGGCCGGCTGACCAACGACTCTGGCACCGGCAACGCCTTCGCCGACGAGCGTCCGATGGCGCGCAAGTACATCCTCGACAGCCTCGAGCACTGGCTGCGCAACTACAAGGTCGACGGATTTCGCTTCGATCTCCTTGGCACGCACATGCCCGACACCGTGCGCGCCATCTGCACGCGCGTGAAGTCGATCCGCCCCGACGCCACGCTCTACGGCGAACCGTGGACCGGCGGCGGTCCGACCAACTTCGGCAAAGGCGCGCAGAAAGGCCTTCCGATCGCGGTGTTCAACGACAATCTCCGCAACGCCATCCGCGGCGACCTCGACGGCAGCACCGTTGGCTTCGCGACTGGTCTCGGCGGCGACGATGGTGCGATCCGCCGCGGCGTTGTCGGCGAAATCGACACCTTCGCGCAGGAGCCCGGCGAAACCATCAACTACGCCGACGCCCACGACAACCTCTGCCTCTGGGACAAGATCGAGAAGACGCAGCCCTCGGCCACCGACGCCACCAAGCGCGCCATGCAGAAGCTCGCGCTGGGCATCGTGCTCACCAGTCAAGGCATTCCCTTTCTCCACGGCGGCAGCGAGTTCGCCCGCACCAAGCACGGCGACCACAACTCCTACAACGCCGGCGACGAAGTCAACGCCTTCGACTGGCAGCGCGCGAAGAACTACAGCGACATCGCCGCGTTCACCGCCGGCCTCGCCCAACTGCGTCGCGCCCATCCTGCCCTGCGCATGGCAAACGCCAACCAAGTCCGCCAATCCATCGCGTGGATGCATTGGGGCCGCACCGTTGGCTTCACCCTCGACGGCCGCCCGACTGGCGATGCTTGGGAGCGCATTCTCGTTGTCTATAACGACGAGCCCGCCCCGCTCACCATCGAGCTTCCCGACGGACGCTGGGAGGTAGTGGTGAACGCTGAAACCGCAGGAAACGCCACGAGTTCAGCCGTTGGCGGCAAGGCCACCCTTCCCGCTTACTCGATGTTGGTCGCGCACGGACACTGGCCAAAATCAACAAACTCGCCCGCGCCGCAACCATGAGGAATTCTCCCCATGTGACCGAATCGACCATTGGGGTAGGCTCAACGATCCCCCCGAGCACCGTCGATCGTTCCCCATGGCTGAAACCACTTTCACACCCGCACTTGACGCGCTTTCCTTTCGAGACTTGCTCGACCGCGTCAGCGACCTTGTGCAAAGTCACCAGCCCAACGGACAGATTCAGTTCCTCAATGAGTCATGGCTCAACCGCCTCGGCTACACCAAAGCCGAAACCTGCGGACGCAACATCCTTGACTTCATCCACGCCGACGGGCGAGACAACTACACGAACTATGTGAAGCGCCTGCTCGGGAACGAGGACATTGGCCCGGTGGAGGTTCTGTTCGCCACCAAAGATGGCGGACCGCTTGCGCTCAAAGGTCGCATGAGCGTTCAACGCGATGCCACCAACTCCGTCGCCATTCCCATCACCATTCATGGGCTTTTTCATGGTCATTTTCATGGCCACTTCCGCGACTTCGCCGCCACGAAGCTCGATCACTCCACGCCGACGCGAACGCAACGGCTGTTTGAGTCGGTGCTGGCGATTCTCCGTGCCAACAGCAGCCTCGATCGCACCGTGTTCCTTGACTTGGTCACCCGCAATGTCGCGCAGGCGCTCGATGTTGCGCGCGTCAGCGTGTGGCTCTTCGATGATGCGAGGAAGCACATCCGCTGCGAGTTCCTTTTCGCCGACGGCGCACCGCAAGATTGCGCTGGTTTAAGCCTCGCGCGCAACGATCACTCGGCGTACTTCGACGCGATCGAGGGCGCTTCCCCGGTTCGCGCCGACGACGCGCACACTCACATCGCCACCCGCAGTTTCTCCGCCAACTACCTCACGCCGCTCCACATCAGTTCGATGCTCGACGCGCCGATTCGCCTCGGCAACCATCAATTGGGCGTGCTTTGCTGCGAACACACGGGACCGATCCGCCACTGGAAGTCCGACGAAGAAGAGTTCACCTTGGGGGTCTCGGCGTTGGTGTTGATCTTCCTCGAGAATCAGCTTCGCCTCGACAGCGATCGCAAGCTGCAGGAAGCCAACCAGCAACTCGAGTGCCTGATCAACGAGCGCACCACCACGCTGGCGCAAACCGAACAGCGTCTGCGCTATGTCCTGACCTCGGCACCGACCGTGCTTTACAGCTGCGCGCCGTCGGGCGACTTCCACAGCACCTACATCAGCCCAAATGTCGAGGCGAAGCTCGGCTATCCGGTGCAGAGCTACTTCGATGATCCAAATTTTTGGATGGACCACATCCACCCCGCCGACGCGGCTGGTGTCCATGGAATGTACGAACGCGCCACTGAACTCGGAAGCGGTTCGTTTGAGTATCGCTACCGGTTTCCCGACGGTCAGTACCACTGGTTGCGCGATGAATTCGTGGTGCTGCGCGACGAGTCGGGCAAGCCGCTCCAAATCGTCGGCTCCTGCGTGAACATCGACGACCGCCGCTGCGCCCAAGACGCCGCGCAGGCCGCTGCCCACGACATCCGCCGACTGATCGACACCGCCAACGCCCCGATCTTCGGCAAGGACATCCATCATCATGTCAACGAATGGAACCACTGCGCCGAGCGATGCACTGGCTACATGAAGAACGAGGTGATCGGCCGTCAACTCACCGATTTCGTCGAGCCGCAATTTCGCACTGCCGTCGCCAAAGTGCTTGAAAACGCTCTTCTCGGAATCGAGACGGCGAACTTTGAGTTTCCGATCATTGCCAAAGATGGCCGCCACTTGCTGCTGCTGCTCAACGCCAGCACGCGACGCGACGCCAACGGAACCGTCACCGGCATGCTCGGCGTCGGTCAAGACATCACCGAACGCCGAGAGACTGAGCGCCGCAGCCTGCGTACCCAGCGACTAGAGAGCATTGGCACTCTTGCCAGCGGCGTCGCCCACGACATCAACAATGCGCTCGCGCCGATCCTGCTCGCGACTGGCCTCTTCCGCCGCCGCCATCCTGAATCCAACGACCTGATCGAGATCATGGAGTCGAGCGCGCGTCGCGGCGCGTCGATGGTGCAGCAACTGCTCACTTTCGCCAAAGGCGTCGATGTCCATCGCGTCACCGTCTCGCCCACCAAGCTCTTCAATGAGCTTGAGCAGATCGTCCGAAGCACCTTCCCAAAGAACATCAGCGCGCACTTCGAGCTCTCGCCCAACCTTCCCTTTATTCTCGGCGACTCAACCCAATTGCACCAGGTGCTTCTCAACCTCTGCGTCAACGCGCGCGATGCGATGCCGCGCGGCGGACGGATGATGGTCGACGCCACGCGCCACCATGTCACCGAAAGCGAGGCGCGCATCCACGGCGACTGTCAGCCCGGCGACTATGTGCGCTGGCGCGTGATCGATACTGGGTTTGGCATCGACCAACAAGTCATCGATCGCATTTTCGAGCCGTTTTTTAGCACCAAGAGCCCAGAACAAGGCACTGGCCTCGGACTTTCGACGGCGATGGGAATCGTGCGCAGCCACGGCGGATTCATGCGGGTGGATTCGCGGCCAGGCGAAGGATCGACCTTCGCCGCCTACATTCCCGTCTCGAACGATCCCAACGAAGAGCAGTCGCAATCCGAGCCGACCTCCACCTTCCACGGCAAAGGTCAGACCATTCTCGTGGTTGATGATGAGGCTGCTGTCCGAGCGGTGTTCGAACACGCCCTCGTCGCGCTCGGGCTGCGCGTGCGCACCGCCCCAGACGGATACGCGGCGCTTGCCATCCTGCGCGATCCGTCGCAATCGATCGCAAGCGTGATCACCGACCTGCACATGCCCGGCATGGATGGTCTCGAACTCACCCGCGAGATCAAACGCCTCCACCCCGATATCCGCGTGATTCTCTCCAGCGGTCGCGTGGATCGAGAAGACTCGGCGGCGCTCGAAAAGCTCGGCTACATCAGCCAACTGCACAAGCCGTTCACGGTGGAAACGCTGTCTAACGCCATCAAGGCTGCGCTGCAACCGGTGTGATCAAACGGGCGCGCAGCCGCTGTCGATAGGCGGTTGCGTCACCGGCTTATCGCGCACCAGCACCGCCATCATCAGCGGCACCACGATGATCGTGAAGATCGTCGACACGAGAAGTCCGCCCGCCATCACCGCGCCAAGGCCCCGGTAGAGCTCGCTGCCCGCGCCGGGCGCAATGATCAGCGGAATCAAACCAGTCACGCTGGTGAGGCTCGACATGAGGATCGGGCGAATGCGCGTGCGAACGCTCTCGACAATCGCCGCCCGCACCGGCAGCGCCACGCCAGGACCAACCTTCGGCGCGCCGGGAAGCCCGCGGAACGCAAGGTCCGACGGCGTCTCGTCGCCAGTGCCATGCATGAAGTTGCGCGCCTGATGCACGATCAGAATCGCGTTGTTCACCACGACGCCTATCAGGATCACAAAGCCGAGCATCGTGAGCACATCGAGCGTCTGCAGCGGCATAAGCGGCACGCTCATACTCCACAGGAACACAATGAAGAGCGCGGCAAAGCCACCGACCGACGCCAGCGGCACGCTGAAGAGGATCACCAGCGGCAGAGTGAAACTTTGGAAGAGCACCACCATCACCAAATAGCACACCAGAAGCGCGAGGAACATTGAGCTTGCGAGGAGACCGATGACGGTGCCGTCGCCGAGGAGGGTTCGCTGGATCGACGCGAGTTTGCTCGCGCTGCCCGCGACGCCCGTGCGCACGCCCGCCGGGATCGCGCCCTGCTCGCGCGCGTCCTTAAGCGTGGCGTCGATCTTGCGGATCGCCTCGTCGAGCGCCATCGTGGGCGGAGGCGTGACTTGCAGGCTCACCGAACGCTGGCGGTCGACATGGTTGATTTGCGTTGGCGCAGTGCCGCGCTCGAGTCGGGCAAGCGCGCTCAGTTGCACGGTGCGGCCCATCGGCGTTGCAACCGGCGTGTCGGGAAGTTGACCGAGGTCGCGCGATGCACCCGACCTCGAAGCCTGCGCCGCGCGCGCATCGACGACCTTGAGGTCGACCGACTCGCCACCGATGCGATACTCGCCCACGATCGCGCCGTCGCCAGCGGCCAGCACCGCGGTGCCGAGTTGCGCCGGCGAAAGCCCCGCATCAGCAAGCGCACGATGATCGGGCACGAGGCGCACTTCCGGCCCGGGCAGATTGAAGCTCGGCGGATCAGGCTGAATCGAACCAGGCCCAAACGGTCCCATGAGAAGGCCGAGCGTTGCCGTCGCGGCGTGGGTGACCTCGCCGAGATCGTCGCCCGTGAAGTCAACGCGCACTGCGCCGCCGCCCGAACCACCGGTTCGAAACAGCGGCACCTGGAACGCAAACGCCAGCGTGCCCGGAAGCACATCCGCGCGCGTTGCGTAGTTCATGAGGTATTCGTTGGCACTCGCGCGCGAACCGTCGGTGGCGATGCCGCCGTGGAACATCGTTCCCGAAAAACCAACGACGAAGTAGTTCTCCAGCGACGAAGGCTGAATCTCCTTGCCGACCTTCCACGCCATCCACGGCGAAACCGGCACCTTGGGCAGCGCCTTCTCGGCAGCCGCGCGTTCGGCCGAACCTTCGGTCATCCGCCCCGCTTCCCAGTACGGACGCACCTGCGACTCGATGCGCGTGGCCATCTCCTCCTGCTTCTCAAGACTCGTGCCCGGAGGCGCGAGGATGAGGCCGAACACGAGGTTGCGGTTGCCGCGCGGCAGATAGTCCTGCGGCGGCACCAGCGCGTACGAGCCAACGATCGAAACAAACATCATCGCAAGTGCAATGGCCAGCGCGAGCGGACGGTGCGCCGTGATCCGATAGAGCAGACGCGCAGTCCGCGTCGAAAGCCCGCCGAGCCAACCTGCCTCGGTGAGCGATGCGGTGCCCTCCTTCAGCGGCTTCAGCAACCTCGAGGCCGCGGCCGGGACCACGGTGATCGCCACGATCATCGAAAGAAACACCGATACGCCGAGGGCAATGGCGATATCGCGGAAGAGCTGCCCGACCTCGTCCTGGATCAACAGGATCGGCACGAACACCACCACCGTCGTGAGTGTCGACCCGAGTACCGCGCCCCACACTTCGGTGGTCGCATCGATCGACGCGCGCACGGCGCTCTTGCCCATTTCCATGTGACGCCAGATGTTCTCGAGCACGACGATCGAGTTGTCGACGAGCATGCCGACCGCGAACGCGAGGCCGGCGAGGCTGATCACATTGACGGTGCGTCCGAGGGTAAGCAGCACAACGATCGTGCCGATCAGCGAAATCGGAATCGCCACGCCGATGATTGCGATCGCGCGCCACGAACGCAGGAAAAACAGCAGCGTCATCATCGCCAGCAGGCCGCCCTGCCAGATGTTGTCGCGGACGAGCGCGAGCGCGTCGTCGATGTAGACCGTCTGGTCGTAGACCACGCGCAAGTGCATCGGCGTTGTCATGGCGCGCTTGGCGCTCTCGCTGGCAAGAATGCCGCCCTCGGAGTTCATTTCCGCCACCGCCGCGCGCACGCCGCGCATGACCTCGACGATGTTGGAGCCGACTTCCTGCTGCACATTGATCGCGATCACTGGCTCGCCCGAACTGCGCACAAAGCCAGTCGGCTTCTTGTAGCTCACCGCGACCTCAGCAACATCGCCCACGAGAATCGCGCGCCCGTCGCGGGTGGCAACCACGACCGCCGCGACCTGCTCGGGATTCTCGAACTGCCCGACCGCGCGCACGGCAACCTCGTTCTTCGCCTCGTGCACGGTGCCGGCGCTGGCGTTGCGGTTGGCGGCGTTCAGCGCAGCAATCAGGTCGTCGACCGTGAGCCCGCGCTGGGCAAGGCGTTCACTATCGAAGCGAACCTGAAGCTCGCGTTCGCTGCCGCCGAGGCAATTGACTTCGCTCACGCCGTCAACGCGCTCGATGCGCGGCTTGAGTCGGTCGAAGGCGAAGTCCTGCAGCGTGCGCACATCGAGCGGTTGGCCTTCGGCATCAATCGCGCCGCGGCCAGCCTCGAGCACGATCCATGCGATGTAGTCCTTGTTCTCGGGGTCGCTCGCCTCAACCACCGGCTGGTCGACATTGGGCGGATACGACTGCACCTGACGCAACTTGTCACTCACCTCGCGCAGCGCCGCATCGGGATCGGTGCCGACCGCAAACTCAAGCCGCACGCGGCCCGAGCCTTGGCTGGAGACGCTGGTCATCTGCTGAATGCCAGCAACGCCCTGCAACTTCTCCTCCTGCTTCTCAACGATCGAACGCTCGACTTCCGATGGGCTCGCGCCCTCCCAGAAAGTCGACACGCTCACGACCGTGCTCGACACCGTTGGCGTGAGCTGGATCGGCAGCTTGCGCAGCGCGAGCACGCCCGCGAGCACCACCAGCAGAACGCACACGATCACGGTGACTGGTTGCTTGACGCTTCCTTCAACGAGCTTCAATGCTTTGCCTCCGGCGCGGCAGGCGCGCTGATCGGCGCGGACGGCGCAACGGGCACGACCTTCGCCATCGGCATCAGCCGCTCGTTGCCCTCGACCACAACCTGCGCGCCCGCGACCAGCGCCGACGCGCCCTCAAGCGCGACCGAATCACCAACCGGAAACGCAATCCGCACCGGCACCGGAATCGCAACGCCCTTGTCAACCATAAACACGCTGGCATTCACGCCCTGATAGACGATTGCGTTTTTGGGAACGAGCGTCCAGTTCGCGGGCGCGCCCTGCGGCACAAACGCATTGAGCGCGAGGCCCGACGCGAGCGCCACTTCGTCGTCGCGCATGATGCGCAGCACGGCGTGAAATGTGCGCGAGCGCGGGTCGATCTCCGGCACCACGCGGATGCCGACGGCCTGCAGATCCTGGCCAGTGCTGGTTTGGATTTGCACGGGAATCCCGCGCGAAAGCTGCTTGTTCGACTGCGCGACCAGTTCCATCGCCGCGCCCAAGAATTCCTGCGGGACTTCGAACCAACCCTCGTACTCCTCGGTGGCGATGAAGTCGACGACCGCGCCGCCGTCGGCGATCCACGCGCCAATGTCGGCGTGGCGCGCGGTCACAACGCCCGCGTAGGGCGCGCGAACCTCGAGGTCGGCGATGCGCTTGGCAAGCATCGCGCCCTGCTGCTCAACGATCACCGCCGCGGCCCTCGACTGCGCGAGTTGCGCGCGCGCGATGGCAAGCCCGCTCCCGGAATCGGACATTTCGCGCGGATTGGTGCCGCCCTGCTCGGCGGCGCGCTTCATGAGGTCGAGCCCGCGCTCGGAGCGCTTGACCATCTCCTCGCGCTCGTCCACCGTCGCGTGCGCGGCAATGAGGCTCGCGCTATTGGCCGCCAACGCAAGCTTGATACGCGCATCATCGAGCCGCACCAGCACCGCGCCCGCCGCAGCTCGCTCGCCCTCGTGGACGACAACCTCACGCACAATGCCGCCTTCTTCCGCCGCGATCACCGACCGGTGCGCAGCCTGGAGTTCGCCGAAGACCTTCTTACGCGGCGCAAGTTTCTCGACGCGCACCGAAGCCACCACCACCGGCGTTGGCGGCGGGCCCATGGTTGCGGGCGCAGCAGGCGCGTCCTTCGCCGCATCTTGGGCGAAGGCGACTGGCTCGAGGAGGATGACGGATGCAGACGCTGCGACGGCGACGACGCGGATCAAGGCTGGCGACATAGGGCGCGCATGGTAGAGGGCAATCCACCGTTGGGAGCCCCCAGGCCGCTCCCATTCTCGCCCCTCAGGCCCCGTCCGGCACGGTCAGGGCGCGGTGCCCCAATTGTTCAACAGTGTGGCCAGGTCGGCGCCGCTCACGGTGTTGTCACCATTGAGATCGCCCACCGGCGGGTTCAACCAACCCCAGAAGTTGAGCATGATGGAAAGATCCGCTGCGTTCACCGCGGAATCAAGATTGAGGTCGCCGCGCGCAAGCTCGCAGGAATCAAGGTGACCGTTGCCGTTCTTGTCCAGGCCAGTCGAAGCCGCAATGTCGCACGAGTCCGGACGCCCGTTCAGGTTGCAGTCGACTTCAATTCCCTGCGAGAGCTCCCACGAATCGGGCACGCCATCCTGATCGCAGTCGGGCTTGCACTCATCAGGAATGCCGTTGGAGTCGATGTCGTGCGAGAGCCCCGACGCAATGTCGCAAGAGTCGGGAATGTCATTTTCGTTGCAGTCGAGCGAGGTCGTCGAAGCAAGATCGCACGAGTCGAGCACGCCGTTGGCGTTGCAGTCGAAGGCCGTGCCCGCGGCGATTTCATCGGCATCGCAAACACCGTTGCCATTGCAATCGGTGCCAATGATGTTGCCGCCGAGGTCGTTGATCGCACCCTGCAGATTGTCAGGCATGTTCCTGCACAGCCGTGACTGGAAGAGATCCACAGCCCCAATCCCCGCAACCACCGCGATCCCGCCGCCCGAAGCCGCAAAGTTCGCCTCGATCGAGCAGCCGGCCACGCGGATCGCTCCGCCGTCGGTCGAGTCCCATGAAATCGCGCCGCCAGCCCCCGTCGCGTGATTGCCGGTCATCGCGCAATCTGCAATCACGCCAGTCGTGCTGATCGCGTGCGCCACGCCGCCAACGCCCGCCGAAATGTTGTTGGTGAAATCGCAATCACGCACGATCCAGCCGCTGCCGAGTTCAAACTGAATCGCGCCACCGCTCACTGCCGCGGAGTTGCCCGTGAAAGTACATCCCTCGATCGTCGCCGCGCTGAGGATTCCATAGACCGCTCCGCCGACATCGGAATGATTGTTGAGAAACACGCAGTTGCGGACGGTTCCGTTCGATTGCACCAAGGTCACACCGCCACCGCCCAAGACGCCGAAATCGGAACCGTTCGGACCGTTTCGGATGGTAAAGCCGTCGAGCACCGCGCCGTTCGAGTCCGTGCCAAGGAAGCTGACGATGGATTGCGAAAGCCCTGCGCCGTCAAGAATGGTGGTGGCCGCTCCCGCCGCCGAACGCAGGGTGATGCGCCGATTGATGCCGATTAACTCGTGACGAACGCCGGGACCAACCACGATGGTCGCATCGATCGGGGCAGCGAAGATCGCCGCCTGAACCGTCGCAAATCCGCTTCCACCAACCACCAACTCGCCCGAGCAATCGTCGGGCCGACCGTTGGCGTTGATGTCGCTTGAGGCACCGCTGG
>Ga0114978_10000647_pt1 | contig 29678 bp, 19 predicted proteins | sample S_140212_EF_Meta_FD_87027 | JGI IMG/M metagenome (GOLD analysis project Ga0114978, IMG submission 87027) | Freshwater microbial communities from Lake Simoncouche, Canada to study carbon cycling - S_140212_EF_MetaG | ecosystem: Environmental > Aquatic > Freshwater > Lake | place: Lake...
ACATTCACATTTCCAAACACGCAGTCGATCATCGACTTTATCGAAGAAAAGCATCCCCGGGAGGAATACGGCCGCTACGGCAACCCGGGCGAACGCGTCGTCGAGGAGAAGCTCGCGGCCTTGGATGGGGGTCAGGCGGCCGTGCTCTTTTCAACCGGCATGGCGGCGCTCGTCGGCCTCCTGATGGCCCACCTCAACGCCGGCGAGGAGATCATCTTCTTTGACGAGTGCTACCACCGCAGTCGGGAGTTTTGCCGCAAGCACCTGACTCGATTTGGGGTGGGGTTCAAAGAGGTGCCCACGTGCGACTACGAGGCGATGGAAGCAGCAATCACTCCTCGCACAAAGTTTATCGTCAGCGAATCGCCGACCAACCCACACCTGAGCGTGGTAGATACCGCACGGTTTGCCGAAATCGGCCGCCGCCGCGGCGTGCTCACGCTGATCGATGCCACGCTGTGCACCCCCTACAATCTGAAGCCGCTGGAGTCGGGCGTTGACTTCGTCCTCCATTCCGCGACGAAATATCTAGGCGGTCACAACGATCTTCTGGCCGGCGTAGTGGTTGGCTCGCATGAACTCATGGAGCCGGTCCGGCATTTGCGAGGCATCATGGGCGGCGTGAACTCACCGCACAACGCCTATCTGCTCCAACGCGGCCTCAAAACTCTTGCCCTTCGGATGGAGCGGCACAATGCCAACGGACTGGCCGTATCGCGGTTCTTGGAGCGGCATCCGCGAGTGGAGCGGGTACTCTATCCTGGGCTTGAAAGTCATCCGTTTCACGCCGTGGCCACCCGCACAATGCGGGGCTTCGGTGGCCTTGTGACATTCATGCTCAAGGGCACTGACTGGCGGCAGACCGCGCAGGTAGTCGATGCGGTGCAGATTCCACGGATTGGCCCCAGTTTGGGTGGCGTTGAATCGCTCATTGAGCAACCGATGGTGATGAGCTACTGGAACTATTCCGCATCTGAACGGGCCACGTTTGGTATCCCCGAAAACATGATTCGGCTGGCCTGCGGCATTGAGGATGCCGCCGATCTCATCGCTGACCTCGATCAGGCGTTGGCAACCATCGCCACCACGAGTCGTCCGTCGGTTGGATAGAGATCGCTCGGCGGGCCCATCCGATGGGGAGGATCGCTTTGACCTTCGGGAACTGCATAAAAAGGCGACTGCCTCCGACACAATAGGCAAGGCAGGCAATCCTTGTGAATCGTGCGGATTTTGGCGGAAGTTTTGGTCGTACCGATGCCGATGAACCCTTCCGATTGGAGAAGTGCTGCCGGGCGACGTTCGCCTGAGTGGTGCCTATTCCGGAGGACAAGGTTATGGACGTGTCGTACAGCTTGAGGCATCTGTTGGCCCTGGTTTTGATTGCGGGTGTGAATGCAACTTGCGATGTGAATCGCGCTGCAATCGCTCAAACCGCTTCTGCCCCCACGGCAACCACCGCACCTACGGCAGATGCCTTGCGTTGGACTCCCCATCGACCGTCCTCTGCGATGGCAGATGCGGATGTGTCGGCTAGAAGTGGTGCCAATGCAGACGTTCAGTCAGGCGTGCCACAGCCCAACCTGCTGCCCACGCAAACCCCGCCGCAGCCATCGGCGACTCTTCCGCCGGCGTCTGTCAGCCTCTCGGATGGCATGCCATCAGCAAAGCGGATGGCCCTGAACGTTCCCAAATCCGCATCCGGAATGCCAGACGATAACTACGCACCCTTACGAGGACGGATGGGTGAGTGGATCAGCCCCAATCGCATCGCCGGCGCCTTGCGATTATCGTCCGACACACCTGCCAACTCAGGCCTCTTTGGCACCACCAGCATGCTGCGAGCACCTCAGGGCGAGCACGGGCGACCGATCCTGGGCATCGAAGGCGTTCAACGCCGTCCCACTGAAATGCAGGCTGCTGCTAAAATCCCTCTGGTGGGTGGTGGCGAAGCTCCGCGATTCAACGTCAACGCTGCCCGCATGGCCCAGGGACGCAACGAACGATTGGCCATGAACGCGGACGGACTGCCTTCGGTAATCAGTCGGGGTCCGCAGGCCGCCGCGGTCGACGATGCTGTCGTGCCGAGTCGAATTCCGTCAGGCAGCGGCACCGGCTCGCCCACGCTTCCCGGCTCCCTGCCTAGCCCCAGCCAAGCCGATGACATGGGCACATACTCCCCCAGCCAGTCGGTGCCGATCGAAATCAATTCCATGGATATGGGGATGGGGATGGGCGGCGGTAGCGATGTGGGTGAGTATGGCGAACAGATGGCATCCCCCGACGATCAAGGCGGTATGTGGATGGGCGAATATCCAGTCCACGTGCCATCCTTCTACGATGATCCCTATGCCTGCGAGGACGGTGAGGCGTGCGGTTGCATTCCTATGTGGGAATACAACGATGGCCGAATCTGTGCGTATCTTCGCCGGTTTGGCCGTCCGTATTACGGATGGAGATGGTACCGCGACTTCACCGCCAGTGCTGGTATCACGTCGTTCCAGAATTCAACGAATCTGGGTCTGCACGGCAACTACGGCACCAACGAATACGCCAACTGGTCGATGCCGTTCTGGAATGCATTTGGTATCGGCTGGCAACTCGGCGTGCGCGGCGTGCAAGCCGACTTCCAGTCGACTGAGCTCAATAATGCTAAGGGCGAGACGCTGCTCAAGCAAAATGCCCGCAATCAATTATTTTTGACGACCGGTTTCTTTACGCGGGCCTTTGAGGGCCGAGGCCTTCAGGGTGGAGTCGTCTACGATTATCTCCGCGACAATTGGTACGACGACGTCGATGTGTCGCAGGTGCGTGGCGAACTCAGCTACGTCTGGGGCTACAACGAAATCGGGTTCTGGGGGGCGGCCAACGTGGCCGATACCAACGGAATCTTTGGCAGCACCTCGACTGCTCCTACCAATTCTGCCAGCACGCTGGATCTCTATGCGGCGTTCTATCGACTGCAGTTTGGGGATGCCAACGAATGGAAAGTGTGGGGCGGTGCCACCGGCTCCAGCGACGGCCTCATCGGTACGCTCTTGCGGGCTCCAATGACCCGTAGTTTGGCGATGGAAGGTACGTTCACCTATGTGATCCCAGGACCTTCCCAGACAGTCGTACTGCCGAAAACAGGAGGCACGATTCACTACTCCGAACAGGCGTGGAACGTGTCGGTGAATCTTGTCTACTACCCGGCCTGCCGATCCCGAAGGAGCTTGGCCAGCCCCTATCGACCACTGTTTGATGTGGCCGACAACGGCAGCATGATTCGCTCCATCTCGATTCCAAAGCCGTAATCTGGGCCTCGCCTGAAACCAACCCGACGAAGAATCGCCGTCCGGGTTGAATTTCTAGCCGAGAGACCCGGCTCGACTGCCACTTGACTCCCGACTTCTGGTATTCTCGGGCCGCAAGCCGTGTGGCTGCGTTGATCGCGCGTCCCGAGATTTCCTCACACTGGAACAGCATATGTCGGAAGCAAAAGATCCATGGGCCTCGCTGGCTGACTCTCTTGGGGCGGCCCCCAAGCCCGAGCCCACGCCGAGCGCAGCAGTGCCCCCACGACAGCCTCCCAAACCCCGCGCCCAATCACCTCGCCCAAATCCAGCGTCTGCGGCGCCGAACTGGGGCAACGTGGCCGGCGAACTGGGCCTTGAAAATATTCGCGAACAACCCCCGGCACAGGCTCGAGATACAAGCCCGCCACCTCGCATGGAAGCCGAGTCTAGTGCGAGGCCTGCTGCTGCCAGGCCTGCCGAACCCGAACGCACAGATCGCTCATCGCGAGCCGATGCTGGCTCCCGAAGCATGTCCGATGAAAGTGCGTTTGGCGACACTGCACAACGCCCGCCGCGTCGGATTGAGGACGAAGGCCGACGGGACCGGGACGAAGGCAGGCGCGACGAAGGCCGACGCGATGAAGGCCGACGCGATGAAGGCCGACGCGATGAACCTCGACGCGACGAAGGCAGGCGTGACGCACCCAGAGCCGACGCACCCAGAGCCGACGAACCTAGGCGAGACGAAGCCCGAAGCGACGAACCCCGGCGCGATGAATCCAGACGCGACGAACCCCGGCGAGACGGACCTGAAGGTGCCGCGGACGGCGAAGGACGCCGGCGACGTGGCCGCCGTGGTGGTCGTGGACGAGGAGGCAGAGATCGCGGCGACGCTAGGCCACGCGACGAGAACCGGGGTGAGAGTACGGGCAGTCGCGAAAGTGCCACAGATAATAGAGCGGCCCTCGAGCGGGGCCCAGACGATCGGCGGGGCGATGCACGCGACAGCCGTCCTCGCCAACAAAACAGCACCGAGCGTTCCCGCGAGCAGACCGGCGACGAACGCCTCGATGGAACGGCACCCCGCCGCGAGTCTAGCGAATTGTCGGGAAACGACCGGGGCGACCGCGGTTCTGCCCGACAAGAATTCAACGATATCGACGCACAATCCTCGGGCAGAGGCGATCGTGAGGGCGGCATACGCGACAACGGTGATCGTGTAGAAGGCTCGCACGGCGAACCGTTGGGAGAACGCGACGGGGACGGGTTACCTCGTCGACGCCGGCGTGGCCGCCGGGGCGGACGCCGCCGTTCGGGAGGCACTCGCGAACGCCTGCCAGAGGATCAACTGCCGAGTGACCGAGACGCTGCTGGCCTCGGCGGTCCCCGTAGCGAAAGCGATGACCTCCCCGAACGTAGTCGCGGCGACAACAATCGATCCGATGAAGAGCCACTTCCGTCTGGATACGGCGTGCGCAAGCCCGCTTCACGCCCGGCTGACACAGACAGAAATCGCGGCGAGTCAGGACGCTCGAAATCCGGTGTTGGCCGTCCCGGTGAATCGCGAGATCGTCCTCGCCGTCGTGGACGTGGGGACAGTTCTCGCTCCGCGGGACCTCGTGCTGCGGGTGCTGCCGGGTCATCCTCGCGAGACGGTGGCGATTCGTCACGAAACCGCGGCGGTCGCGGACGTGGACGGCCAGTCGCAGAACGCTCCAGTTCCAGTACCGGCTTTCCTCGCGGCAACCGAGACGACTTCGCTCCGGTAGCAGGAGGCTACGACGAGGACGATGAGGGGCTCGATTTCCTTGGCATCGAGGACGCCGCAGAAAACGACGGTTCGCCCCGCCGAGAAAACCGCCATGCGGATGACGACGATGTGCTGGCCGAAAGTGGTCTTAGTTCCGTGCTTGACGTACCGAGTTGGGTCGAAGCCATCGGCATCGTTATCGCCGGCAACCTAGATGCCCGCAGCCGGTCGCCGAGGCCAGATTCCGGCCCTCGAGACCAGCATCGCAGCGGCCGTTAGCCACCTCTGTCCGTCCTTTGCTTGATTGAGACGCCGGGGGCGTTTGGCCCACAGCAAAATATGTCCCCGCGCGTACAGCCCCAGTTTTATACTTTGGCTCACGCCTCGGGCTTCTAGGACCGGATGACAGTGGAAGCGGCCTCGCTCAGGCAGAGGCCTGCCTTACTTCAACGCAATAGCGCGTGCCAGCGGGCGCAAGATCTGCTCGACTACGCAGGTATCGACCACCTCGCGAGCCAAAAGAGCCAGCCGATCGAGGGCCTCAACGTAGGTCATATGCGGATCCAGACTGCCGTACTGACGGGCGGTCACATAAACGCTCAACTGTTCTTCGGCAAATTCGCCAGTGCGCACTTGAAATGCATTGGTTCGCGTTTCCGTACTGACTCGAACCTGCACCCGGCAATCCTCGTCGAGAGAAATCGTGAGCGATGGCTCGTAGTTAATCACACGGCCGCCGGGCATTTCCGCCACGCGATCCATCGCTGGTCCCACACCGAGAGCCTCGGCTAAGAGGGCATTGTGATTCCCCGTAAAGGCAAAATCAAAACCAAACATTAAGTCGAGTGCTTCGCAATCTAGGGGACTGATTGACAGGAGTGCTGGAGCCAACTCTAGCACCAAGCGATGCTGATCCAGCACGGCATCGAGGGAGGGAGGATTTACCTGACCAGAGCAGAGTCGCTTCGACTCTACTGCCGCCCAGCGATACCGACCTTGGTCTTTCTCTTCTTCCAGAACAAAATCTCGCTTGTCTCGACAATAAAACTTCCGCATCGTGGGATATTTTTTCTGCACACACTCAAAGAAGTGCAGGATTGTCTCACGCTGGCCCGGCAATTCCATCTCCGTTGCCAGATTCATATTGATGTAAAAGTCGTCTGAAAGCGACGCGTAAGGCGTCATGCATGTGCGCTCCAAAGCCTAAAAATCGTAGAATCAACAGTATACGGCCGCTTTTTAACAGGTGTCAAAAGAGGAGTGTCTTTGCCACAGCCTGCCTGCAAAGCGACCCAGCAATCGGGCGAAGGCTTCGCCCCCCTCTGGAATCCATTGGCGGTCATGGGCATACTCTGTGTGAGTGCTGCGGTTTGGTGAGATCACGCCTTCTCACGTTTGCTCGCAGCACGCATCCCAACGCCCGCTTCCACGCCATTGAGCCCGCCAGATGACCTCCCCGACCGATCCCACCCGAATTCCGGATGATCGTATCACGATTGAACGCCGCCATGACGGTGCCATTATCGTTCGCGTACGGTCGGTGGATCTCTGTGGAAATCCTTTGTCGGATGCTGTGTTTGCGTTTCGCTGCGGCGATCCGCAGCACGCCTATTGGCTCAGCCGCCTCAACGCTGCTTCCACAAACACACCCTAGTTCAACACACCCTAGCTCAGTCATTCGCACGGGAGCTCGCAATCAGCGAGATAAATTCCCGATTGCTCTTAAACTTTGCCAGCTGTTTAGTGAGCTGCTCCATCGCATCGACGTGATGCATACTCGAAAGCGTCCGCCTGAGCATGCCCACTGCGTGGAGCGTATCGGCGTCGATCAGTTTTTCCTCGCGGCGTGTGCCCGACTGGGAAATATCAATAGCCGGCCACACGCGTCGGTCAGAAAGCTTTCGGTCCAGCACGAGCTCCATGTTTCCAGTGCCCTTAAACTCTTGGAAAATCAGCTCGTCCATCCGGCTGCCTGTGTCAATGAGGGCCGTTGCGACGATCGTCAGAGACCCACCCTCTTCGAATACACGGGCGGTGGCGAATAGCTTCTTCGGGATGTCCAATGCCTTGATGTCAACGCCGCCGCTCATCGTGCGGCCCGTGTTGCCGACCCACTTGTTAAAGGCGCGAGCCATGCGGGTAATCGAGTCCATCAGGAGAAAAACGTCCTTGCCGGTTTCGGCCATCCGCTTGCAGCGTTCGATCACAAGCTGCGAGAGCCGCACATGGCTCTCGACATCGCAGTCCAGACTGCTGGCGACCACCTCGCCCTTCACGGTTCTCCGCATATCCGTGACTTCCTCGGGCCGCTCGTCAACTAAGAGCATCACAAGCGTGAGTTCTGGGTGGTTGGTGGATATGGCCTGTGACACTTGCTGCAGGAGGATCGTCTTGCCGGTACGAGGCGGTGCCACGACCAAAGCTCGCTGTCCCTTGCCCAGAGGCGTCAGCAAATCCATCACACGGGTGGTAAGCGGTTGCTGGCCTGTTTCCAGTCGCAGCCATGTTTCCGGATTGATGGGGGTGAGTTGGTCAAATGACTTCACATTGACGTAGTCGTCAGGCGGCATACCCTCGACTTCCTGAATCTCTTTGACTCGAGGGCCCTGCTGCCGACGGCCCGGCAGCACCATCGCCTTGATCAAAACTCCTTCACGAAGTTTGTAACGTTCAATCATCGTGCCGGGCACAAATGGATCAGTGCGCTCACGCGGATAGTTGGATTCTGGATTGCGAAGAAATCCGTAGCCGTTGGGGTGCATTTCCAGCACGCCGCTGCCTGATTCGAGCGGAATCGGCTCGCCGTTTTCAGTGACATCCGACTCCATTTCGGGCGCACGCATGCCTTCTCCGTCCATGCCCACAGCTCCCGCGCCAGCGACGCTTCCAGGAGCCCCGCCGCCACCGCCGCCACCACGACGGTATCCGCCGCGCCGCCGACCACCATAGCCGCCGCCCTGGCCGCCGCCCTGGCCGCCTTGGCCACCCTGCGCATAACCGGCTTGCCCGCCCTGCTGGCTGCCGCCAGGTCCATATCCACCACCTTGGCCCCCAAAGCCCTGTCGGCCATGCGACCGAGATCGCCTCCGCTTCGCCATAGATGCAACGCACTCTTCAAAAGAAATGGAACTGAGAATTGATGCGCATCCACCCACGGCGAATAATCACACCACTCTTACTGAATCTTTCTGAGCTGAGCTGAGCTAACTGAAACAAGCGGCGAATGATGGACCACACCCGAAGGCCCACTTTCTCGAGGCCCGCTGCTGAAAGCCGACTGCTGAAATGATCGGAAAACACGATGCGAGGGAGCCGAAGCTCGACCCACCATTCCACAAAAGGCTCGTTCAAGAGCTTGTGGAGATAAACGCCTGTGAAAAGGCAACCCTGCGGAAATCCTGTGACTCAGACAAACCCTTGGAGCACACTCTAGGAATTTCTAGAAACGTAATGAATCTCTGAAAACCCCTAGAAATCTAACAAATCCAATGGCTGCGTAGAAGTATGCAAAAGCCAATCCTACTTGTCAAGCCACACCATATCAATCAGCAAACAGAGAGAAAAACAGGTCGCTAGGCAACGAACCGAGCGACTGGGATAGGGCTCTGGCGAGTCTTGGAGGAGCTTGGGCAGAGTGGGTAACTGCCGGCCAATAGACAGCGAATTTTTCACGGAATTCGGGTTGATTGAACGCAATTCCTACAACCGTTTCAACCGATACATCCAAAGACAGATCTCGCCCAACCCTACGCTTTGAGGCCACGTCATGTTTTGTATGCATACCCCCACCCGCTCTGGCGTGCCACGCATGCTTTTTCGTGTGGCTGGCAGCCTGATCGCCTTCCTCGCGTGGGAGAGTATCGGAGCCGCGCTTGTTCACGCCAGCGTGCCGTGGCATGTCGATCTGGCGCAGGCAAAAGCCGCTTCGCTCGTGAGTCATCGGCCTGTGCTGGTAGTATTCACAGCACAGTGGAGCGAGGCTAGCACGAATCTTGAAAAAACGTCCTTGGCCTCTGACGAGGCAATCGCACTGGTCACAGCCTGCTTCGAACCGGTTCGCATCGACGTTGATGCGGATGCTGAAATCACGCGGCGAATGGGCATTTCGCATCTGCCCACCGCCTGTGTAATCGACCTAGACGAACGAGTGCTCGTAAAGTTTGACTGCCCGGAATCCTCGGCTGGATTTGTGGCAGCAGCCGGTCGTGCCGCACAGGATGCCTCGCTGGCCAAGGGCCCGGCCATGCCGAGTACAGCTACCAACAACGCCATCGCAGCAGTGGCCGCAAAGGTGCGAGAGCAGTCCGACTTTGCCACGAACGCTCTGGCAGTTTCCACACTCGGCCCTGCAGCGGCGCCCGAAGCTCCAGCCGTCTTAGCAGAGCCCACTCTCCCAGCTGCCCCACCGGCATGGCCTGCAGAGACAGCCTCTCACCAATCCCCGCTCACCGCCGACCCGGCCACAGCCGCAAAGGCTGTTTCACAAAATCCGACTGGGAGTCTGCCTAGCAGTCTTTCAAACGGCCTCGCTGGATCACCCACACCCACACCTAGGCCCAGCGTAAATCCAGCCTCGGCTGCCGCCATGCCCGCTCCATCCACAATCGCGAATAAGACGCTCGGATCTATGCTGCCGTGGCTGGGTGCAACAGGCAGCCCCGTGGGTCCGGTTGCCCAGAGTGATGGCGCATCTCCCGGCATTCCATCCACCGCTTCTCCAATCGGTGCGCCGGCAGTTGCGTCAACGCTGGCCACAGGAAGCGCGGCCCCGAGCACGGTGGCCGCCGCCGTTCCTGACGACAAAACGGGAAAAGCAAACACACCAAATGCGTTTCTTGCGGCGTTGCAAAAGCCGTTTAGTATTTTCACTCGCACCCCATCTCAGACAGCCACGCCCACCGATCCTGCGACTCGGGCTCTGGCCAATCAAACCGCCGGTTCAACGCCCGCGGCAGCTACGACCGATCAGCATGGCTCGATGCCAGTCGGCCTCGAGGGATACTGTCCTGTGAGTCTCGTCGACAAAGGCGTGTGGGTGGAGGGTCGCGCCCAGTGGGGGGTGCGGCACCGCGGCCGCACCTATCTGTTCGCCACGGCCGAGCAGCAAACGGCATTCCTTTCCGATCCGGATCGCTACGCTCCAGCCCTTTCCGGTGATGATCCTGTGCTGGCGTGCGATGCCAGAAAGCAGGTACCAGGCCAGCGCCGCTACGGCGTGACCTATCAGTCGCGGATGTACCTCTTCTCATCGCCCGAAACTCGCACATCCTTTGCGGCGAATCCGCAGCGTTACACCACCAGCGCAAAAGTCGCCGAGCTTCCATCTCCAGCAAGCGATCTGCGCCGCTAACACTATAGCTTTCTCGACCGGGACTAGGCTGTCAGCCCAGACACGCCAAGGATGGATGCCCGCGACGAAACTGGCGGGCGATCAACGAGCATTTGGATTTTGTGACCCTTCTAAGCCCGTGACCGCCACAGAAGCCGAGCAGAGAAAAAGCTGCCGCGAGAAGACTTCTGCCATTCCGGGGCCAATCCGGTTGGATGCGAAGTGTTGTTCGATCGACGCAGCCGTCACGTGTGTAGCCACATACATTCCACTTCGGCTCACGCCTCGGGCATCCTCGAACGGGAGACGGGCAAGCAGAAACTGCAACAAGTGTGGCACGAGACCGATTTTTAAGCCCAGTCTTTGCAACGCTCAACGGCCTTGCGCCACCGCGAGAGGATTCGCTGACGATTTGTGTCGTCGATTGTCGGCAGAAACACTCGCTCCACACGCCGGGCCTCTGCGATGGCTGCGGATCCACTGAAAAAACCCACATGCGTGCCGGCTAAAAGTGCCGCACCCAATGCAGTGGTCTCCAAAACGGCGGGTCGCTCGACGGGCAACCCTACCACGTCGGCCTGCAGTTGCATGAGCAAATCATTGACGCATGCGCCCCCGTCAACGCGAAGCCGCTGCATGGTCACGCCGGCGTCTTGCTGCATCACGCCGACAACGTCGGCCACCGACATCGCGATTGACTCCAATGCAGCGCGGGCGATATGGGCCCGCGTGGTGGCGCGAGAGAGGCCGATAATCAACCCTCGCGCAGAAGGATCCCAGTCGGGCGAGCCGAGGCCCGTTAGGGCCGGCACGAGCACCACGCCCCCGCTATCAGCGACGCTCTTAGCTAACGGCTCTACCTCGCTGGCGTTCTGGATGATTCCCAGACCATCCCGCAGCCAGCTCACGATCGCACCGGCGATGAACACAGAGCCCTCTAACAAATAGCTCGGGCTGATCGCTGCAGCGAATTCCGCCCCCTCGGCCGGAGCGTTACAGCCCACCGTTGTGAGCAGTCCGCCTCCGCTTGCCACCCTGGAACCGCCCGTTGAAAAGAGCAAAAAAGAGCCTGTACCGTATGTGTTTTTAGCGATCCCCGACTCCGTACAACCGTGGGCAAAGGCACTGGCCTGCTGATCGCCAGCGCAGCCTGCAATCGGCACAGGCCCGCCAAGCCACTGACTCTGTGCCGTCCCAAAAGACCCACTCGATGGCCGCACCTCCGGCAACATGGCTCGTGGAATGTCAAATATCTTGCAGAGTTCGTCACTCCACTGCATGCGATCAATGTCGAACAAGAGCGTACGACTGGCGTTGGTAACATCCGTTGCGTGCACGGATCGCCCCGTCAGCCGCCAGATGAGAAATGTGTCGACCGTACCAAAAAGAATCTCGCCGGCTTCGCACCGGCTGCGGAGTCCGGGTACTGTTTCCAGCAGGTACATAATCTTGGTCGCCGAAAAATACGGATCCAGAAGCAGGCCGGTGCGGCGTCGCACCTCCTCCTCGAGCCCACGCGCCTTGAGCCGCTGGCAAATCGACGATGACACCCTGCTCTGCCATACAATCGCCGGCGCCACGGCCAGACCGGTGGCTCGCTCCCACAGAATGGTCGTCTCCCGCTGGTTGGTAATGCCAATGGCAGCCACCTGCTCTGCCCGTGTGCCCGACTGTTCAAGCACGCGTTGGGCGCAGGACAACTGGGATTGCCAAATATCCTCTGGATCATGTTCAACGACCCCCTGATCTGCTCCATCGACGGCCCGTACGTGCTGCGCAAACTCCTGGCTCGCGTGAGCCATCGGCGTGCCTCGCCTATCGAATAGGATCGCCCGACTGGAGGTTGTGCCCTGATCGAGGGCTAGCACGCAGGTCTGCCGCTGGAGTTGACTCGTATCACGAAGCATCGCTTTCTCCTTCGGCCATCCTCTGGCTTGGTATGTGTTTCCCGTATCGACGACTCAGCCTCGCGGCGATCGCGGCGACCTCAGCAGCCTTTTGCTCGCGTGGAAGCACATGCATGCCAACGAGCACTTCCGCCACATCGTCGAGCGTTTCATAGGTTAACTCTTCTGCAAACAAGAGCATCAGCCTCCGTTCAACAATGTCCTCGAGCGACGCGGCCCATTCCTCCCGGATACAGAATTCAATCGCTGCCGCCGGCAGGTGCGTGCCGCGAATGAGCACCCGGCGGGCCACTTCTTTTTCACCGCGACCGCTTTCGGCAAAGACATCCATCGCGCGCGCCCCAAACAGATCGACCGTGCATTCGGCGACCCGATGCACGGCAGCCTCGGGAACGCCAGCCCGCGAGGCCTCCGCCACCGTTTGCGCAATCAAGGCGGTCCTCGCAGCGTCTGCGGAGGCGCCTGGCAGCGGTCGGTTGCGCGAAGTGTCACGCACGGCGACCTGAAGACAGCCCAACACTTCAGCCGCTGCTTTCTCAGCGAGGCTGCGGCAGGTAGTGAGCTTGCCTCCAACGATCGACCACGTTGGCAGGGGTGCATCAGCATGCCGTACGAGCATGTGACGTCGCGTGACCGAGGCGGGTAGCCCCGATCCCTTTGCCTCGCCGTTCGAAGCGGGCAGAGGGCGCACGCCGCAGTAATGCTGCTGAACGTGCTCTCGCCCTAGGGCAACGTCTGGAAAGAAGCGAGCCGCCGCCTCTAGCAGATAGGCGATCTCACTGCCGTCGGCTTGAGCATCAGCCGGGTCACCATAAAACGGAATGTCTGTCGTGCCGACCAGAACGAGTCGCGGACCAAATGGCAGCACGAACACAGGCCGACCATCCGCCGCCTCGGCGTAGAGGCCAGCGCTGCCAATCGCCTTGCGAAGCGCCGTCGAACGGAGCACCACATGGCTGCCTTTCGTGCCGCCAATGAGACGACTTTCTGGCCGCGAGCCATCAGTGGACGGCAGGATGTATGGCAGCGTGCGATCCACCCATGCGCCAGTTGCATTCACAATTCCCGCCGGCACAAGCTCTGTTACCACACCCCCAGACGGCTCTGCTCCACGCCCGCTCGTTGGCTCAATGCGCAGCCGGCCGTCGGGCAGGAGTCGGGGGGTATGGTGCGTAAAGAGAGAGAACATCGCACCGGTTTCAGCCGCAATCCGCCTCGCGTCAACGAGCAATTCGACGGTGAACCGCTCGGGGTAGAGCAACTGTGCATCCCAGTAGACTCCCGCCAGCGGAAACTGCCCCGCATCAAAGCGAGGCAGTCCAGTGCGACCAGACCGCACCACGCGATGCCATGGCCAGCCAGAACCAATCGACAGCCAATCGTAAAACGTAAGGCCAAGCGATACCGTCCAACTGCCACGCCCGCGATTGCTGCGCCATCTGCGAGCCAGCGATTCCCAGCCCAGCAGCCGAGCGGCAGCCGCCCACATCCCGCCAAAGCGACGTTCCACCGGCAGAACAAATTCCAGCGGCTTCACCAGATGGGGTGCCAGCCGTACCAGCCTGTTGCGTTCTGCCAAGCTCTCTCGCACCAGACCGATTTCCCCGTACTCCAAGTAACGCAAGCCGCCGTGGATCAGTCGCGTCGACCACGCCGTTGCTCCGCTGGCGATATCGCTAGCATCCACCATGGCCACTGATACACCGGAGAGCAGCAACTCTCGGGCCAGTGCCGCGCCGTTGATTCCGGCCCCCAACACAACAACTGTCTGGTCAACGGTCAGTCTGTCAGTTGGATTCCTCTGGCTCATGTTTGGCATGGGCTGTATTCGCGACGGCTGCATGACGGCACAATGAATCCCTGGCCACGGCGTGGCGACACTATACTCTTTGACACTGTGGTGTGCCTCGAAAGCCATTCATCCGTGTTATCACGATGCTATGAAACATTCCGCCAACCCCCAACGCTTGGCCATCTCACCCAGTCGCCACTGGCTGTGGAACCAAAAAGTGGCTGGCGCGATCGCGATCACACTGGGTGTGGGAATCGGATGGCTGTGGAACCAAACCGATCGGTCGTGGAGAGTGTTGGCCGCCGACACACTGGCAACGAATTCCTCCCTGACCCCGGTGAGCGTCTCGTGGACTGGGTTGCCGCTGCGTCAGGTGGCGGATCGGCTCTCTGAGCTCGTGCGCCAGCCGATCATCGTTGACCGTCGGCTGGATCCAGACACGCGGATCACGCTGAGTGTTACTCAGCAGCCGCTTGCAGATGTCTTGCTAGCCGTGGCCAGTGCGGCCGATGGCGATCGAGCCATGCTGGGGTCTTGGATGCGACTCTGCCCAACCGGCCAAGCGACAGCCCTCGAAGCCGCACGCATTCAGCGTACGGCTGAAATTGCGTCACTGCCTGCCACCTGCCGAATGTTGGCCGCCAAACGCCGCGAGTGGAGTTGGCCGGAAGGAGCCAGCCCTCGCGATCTCCTCACAAAAGCGACGGACGAAGGAGGGATCGCGTTGGACGGCATCGCCGCAATCCCGCACGATCATTTCCCTGCCGCCAGCCTGCCCCCGCTGTCGCTAGCCGATCGGCTGGACCTGCTGCTGGCACATTTTGATCGCCGAGTGGCGTGGAAAAAAAGACCATCCCCCACAGGCGAGCACGAGTTGCCTCGGTTTAGAATCGTGGCGCTCCCCTCACCCACCGCCACAGCGATCGAGAGCCCAACAAGTGTTATTGGCCGCGCAGGCGCTGGCAGCCAAGCACGCCAGCCACCGCCAGCACTCTTTTCGCTGAGAGTTGAGGCCCCTCTGGAGGAAGTGCTCACCGCAGTGGCCCAGCGACTCGGACTGACGCTCGCGCTGGATCGCGAGTCGCTGCAGACCAGGGGCATCATGCCTGCAGAAATCGTGCGGCTCACGATCACCGACGCCACTCCAAAGGCATTGCTGGATGCGATTTTGGATCCCCTCGCACTGGATTGGGAGATCCAGGAAAAACAACTGCGCGTCAACGCGAGCCCCTCGCCATAACGCGACCCTCTCATTCTGGCTCCCTCACAATTGGGCCGGCCTGCCACACCGTTCCACTGCGTGTGGCTCACTTTTTTCCGATGCACCAGAGCGAATCGTGTGTTCGCAAAAATATCCGGCCATCCACGCACACAGGAGTGGCCACTGTCATCTCTCCCACAGTGCCCTCACCGAGCACCTTGAACGCACCATTATCAGCGATCGCCAGTGGCCACTCCAGCACACTCGACTCGCCGTCCTCGCGGGTCACAATGATGGTGCCGCCTACAATCACTGGCGAGGAGCTGTAGGCGTTACGGTTCTTCGGCAGGTCGCCCCGCCAGAGGGTCTTACCGGTGGCAGCAGCGAGGCACTCGATGCTGCCCTTGTCGGTGCAGACAACAACGCGACCATCCTGCGCTGCCGGCGTGGGCACGTCGGTGCCCAGATCGGTTCGAACCCAGGCGACATGGCTCTCCGTCACATTTCCTTTGCCGCCACGGCGGATGGCTGTGATCGTTTGTCCCCTTGCGTAGGGAGCAATCACGAAATCGCCCGCCACCACCGGCGAGGCAATCGAACGGAAAAATTTGTGACCTGTCGGATTGAGCCCGCCAGCCCGCCAAACCTCTTGACCCGTAGCGGCATCGTGGGCTGTCACATGATCGGCCCCCAACGCAAATAGGATTTCCGCAGGCTCTCCCTTTGTGATATCGCCCGGAATCACAACTGGCGTGGAATAGCTCTGGGCTGCTTCCTCAGGCGCATCGGTCATGCGACTCTGCTTCCAAAGGACCGCTCCTGTTGCCCGGTCAAACGCCACCAGATAACTCGGGCCGCTCTGCATCACAGCCACGATCACGGCTCGCATGGAGAGCACTGGAGACGTGCCCAGATCCCACCAGAGTGTGTCTTCGCCAAACTGCTCCTGCAGGTTTGACTTCCAGACAACGCTTCCTTCAGCCAGATCCAGACACGCCAACTCGCCGCTCTTGTAATAAACCCAGACGTATTTCCCATCGGTGACAGGCGACGGATTGCAGCCTGTGGCCTTCTTGTGCTTGCCCGGCTTCTCGACGCCGAGATCGCGCCGCCAGAGTTGCTTGCCAGTACGGTCCAGGCAGATCGCTGCGTCCTTCCCTTCAATCGCACATGTGACCACGATCCGCTCGCCCCATACGGCCGGCGTGCTGGCGCCTAGGCCCGGCAATGCGACTCGCCACAAAATGCCTTCCGTCGGACTCCACGACACGGCATAACCGCTACCTGCTGCGGTGCCGTCAAGGGATGGCCCTCGCCAGTTGGGCCAATTGTCGGCCGACGCACACGTGGGCAGCAAACACCCCAACAGCGCCCAGATTCCGACGCTGAACAACGAGACTCGAAAAGGAATGTATCTCTGCCTCATGCTGCTCTTCTCCCATGATGGGGCCATGCAATTCATGCAATCATTATGGCAAAATACCCGACAAGCGGTTGGCCTCATCGAGGTTGCGGCGTGAGGGTTCGTGGGCCGGATCGATTTTCAGAGCGGCCGAATACGACTCGATTGCATCTTGATACCGTCCCTGTCGAGCCTGTGCCACACCCCGATTGAACCATGCCCGCAGGTCTCGTGGGTTATGTCGGATCGCGTGATCGAAGTCAAACTCCGCCTTCCGCGACTCATCCGTCGCCAAATACGCCAAACCCCGATTGAGATAGGCAATCATGTACGTGCGATCGCGACGGATCGAAGAAGCGTAGGCATTGATCGCCTCCAGCGGGCGGTTGAGTTGGACCAGCGTGAGGCCACGCCACAATTCTGGCCGTGGATCATCGTAGGCGATGCCCGCTGCGTCTTCGAAATCCTCAATCGCAATGCCGTACAGCCCCAAATGAAACCATGCGATGCCGCGTCGCAAATAGAGTTCGGCATTCTGAGGATCGATTCGCAGGCCACTGGAACAAGCCTCAACAGAGCCTTTGAAATCACCGAGGCGACGCGAGACAACGCCCAGCGCTAGGTAGGCAATCGCTAATTCGGGATCCAGCCGTATCACCTCGCGGAGCATGGTTCTCGCTTCCTCGAGCTTGTCTTGCTTGTCGAGGCGTTCGGCCTTTGCCAGTAGCTTGACGGCCTCGGAAACACCGTCGTTATCATCCTCAGGCTCATCTGCCTCGGGGAACGGGCGCATGTCATCCCTCGACGGGGGCTGCTTGGCCCGCACTCGATCCGGCGGTGCCGGAGCATCGTCGAATTCCTTGGATGGTTTTTTCTGCGATGGGCGACGCCGCTCGGCGGGCTCCCCTGGAATAGTGCGATCTGGAAACGGCACCGCCAGCTGCAGCGGAGGCTTCTCTGGGACAGTCGGCCTAGTGGGTGAACCCGGTGGCCGCGTGGGCGTTGTGCGAGGCACCGGTGTGCCAGAGCCAAACGGATTGAGCTCATCGGCAAAGGGATCATCCTCTGGAATCCCTGGCTGTTGCCCGTCCTGGGCAACGACCTTCTGCCCACACATGCTGGCCGAGTCGCCGAGCCATACGATTCCGCAGGCTGCACAGAGCGTCAAAGCCCGCATGAACCGGCTCACGCTTGGAAGCATGCCCATTGCGTACAGGATGGATTGCTTTGGGAATACGTTGGGCATTGAATGCTTCACAGAAATCATGACTGCGAAAATCTACAATGACCTAGGCTTGTCACTCCCACCTCAATGCATTTGGATCGACACAACGGCGGCAGCGGCAAAAAATAACCGCCTGTCCACAGTCGCGATCGGCTTAACCGTCGCGACCCTACGCCTCCTGCGACCCCACCAACCCTCCCAGCTTTTCCTGAATGCCATCCCGAATCCGGCCGGCAAATAACCCCGCCATGCCTGGCAGTTCGAGACTCACAAACACTTCCTCAACGAGAATTTCGATCCGGCCGTTAAAGCTCATGCCCATCACAGCAAGCCGAACCCGCATCCGATCCTGCTCCTCCCACTCCGCCTCGATCGGGCCCACGGTGGCTGCATACTCCTTTTGTGCGTGTACAAGGGCTGTGTCGAGTCGTCGGCGGACCTCCTCAGGGCTCAAACCGTGCGGCACGCGGACTTCAAGTGATTTCACTGCTTTACAACTCCATAAAAAAGGAAACTCACCACGGCCGTAGGAGGCCACGCAACCTCACCGATTCGCCGCAAGCCCGTCGAGTGAGCTACAGAGTGTAGCAGCCCTGCGCACAAGCTGCCCGCATACATTGCCCAAGCGACCGGAGCCAAAGGCACCGTTGGAACATACCGCCGAGCGAAGTGCGACTACATCCGGCCGGAGCGCAACAGCCGCATCAATTTCATCGATTGTGATCCGACCGGCAAGCGCCACCTGCAGCCCCTCTCGCCGTGCCAGCGACAACCAGCCGCCGACTTGCCCAGCAGGCGCCAAAGAAAGCAGCCCTCTGGCCGACTTATCGGCCGTGTCGATCAGCAGCGTGGCACAGCCATTGGACACAGCCGCTTGAATGACTTCCTCGGGTGTCGGAGCCATCACGGAGGCCCAATCTGCATACGCCACGATGACTCGCTCAGGCCCCAGCGGCAGTTCCGAAAAGAGCGTCTGCACGTCCCGTCGCCAATCCGCGCCAGCCATGCCGGCCAGCCCGATTTTCACAGCCGCTGGCGGCACGGCCGATGCTGGCAACATCGCCAGCGTGCGACGCAAATGTTCGAGGATAAAAGAGCCGCCGTCTCGCAATTCTCCACAAGCCATTGTCCACGGCCGATCCTGCCCCACCACGCCCGCAACCTTAGCGATAACGTCCGGCGACGCGCAGCCCAGCGAGCCATGCAGCGGTTCTTTGACGTCAATGATCGTTGCGCCGCCGGCAATCGCCTCGGTTGCTTCCTCGTCGCTCCGAACGCTCACAAGTAGCCCGTGCCATTTCATACATGCGGCTCCATTGGGGCCGCGATCGTCGTATTGGCCACTCGCTTGGCTTCCATTAATTGTCCGCTTAAGCGAGTCACCAGTGCCACGGAGAGCGGTTCGCACCAGCGTCCATCAAACACAATAGCTCCATCCTGCCAACTGCCCCACGCCGGAGAGGTCGGCCTCGCATGCCACTCGGCGGACCGTTCGGCAACCCGCATCACCAGCGTGCCAATGCGGCGAGTAGCCACGTCTGCGGGCGGAAGCCCGCCTGCTCCCCTGTCAGCCGGCTCAATCAGGCTGGATCCCAGAAAAAAACATTCGATCACGGCCAGCGGCACTTCGCACACCTGCAGCGGCGAAAGTCGCACTCGTAGAAACTCGCCGTCCCTGACAAGCCGAGGCCGCGCGGCCGTGGCCACCAACCCGCCGACTCCAGCCAGAGCTATTCCACACATCACAGCGATCAGCGACTTCTGCCACACAGGCGGATCGGCCACGGCGACACACACCAGAAGGCCTGCAACAAACAATCCCACCGCAGCGGCCAACCCGATCGCGGGCCGCACATTCCCCCGCAACCAGACTTGAGTTGATGCAGAACCCACAGCTTTCATGCCGCTTTCATCAGAGACGGAAGTTTCTTACTATTCACACACATCCAGTCCACGCCGTTGACGCATGCCACGCAGTGGCGACTCTCTCCGCACAGATCTCAGGTCATTATGCCCGAATCGCAAGCCATGCCACCCATCGACTCGGTCCAGCATTCGACGCGAGTGACCTTGCTGACCATCGCTGCACTCTTGCTTCTCTATGGAGCCGCGGCTCTCGCCGGCTGGCCTCAATATGGTCGTGATTTGCTGGTGCAAGCACAAGCCACCCACGCGACCGCTCCGGAAGTTCACGCAGGCACATCCCCACCGCCGCTGACAGTGCTGCCATTTTGTCTACTCCTAGCATCCATTGCGATCCTGCCGCTGACGAACCACATGTCGCACTGGTGGGAGCATAATTCGAGCAAGCTACTCGTGGCCGGATCGCTTGCTCTGATCACGCTGGCCTACTATGCATTCTGGCACCGGCATCCCGTTGACGTTCACTTCCCAACGCACTCGGTTGTCGTGCCCGCAGCAGCAGGCCCCTCCTGGGGCATCGCTATCGCCGTGCTCATCAACGCAATGCTGTCGGAGTATGCGCCGTTTATCGTGCTGCTGTTTGCCTTGTACGTCATTACAGGTGGCGTGCGAATCGAAGGGGATCTCGTCGCCACACCGGGGGTGAATACGGTGTTTCTTGGAATCGGATCGCTGGCGGCCAGTTTCATTGGCACAACCGGTGCCGCGATGCTGCTCATCCGGCCACTGCTGGAAACCAACCGCGAGCGACGGCGGGTTGCCCACACGGTCGTGTTCTTTATCTTTCTGGTCTGCAACTGTGGCGGCTGCCTGCTACCCATCGGCGACCCGCCACTTTTCCTTGGCTACCTAGAAGGTGTGGATTTTCTCTGGACGCTCTCGCTCTGGAAAGAGTGGCTCTTCACCAACGCCACGGTCCTTGCAATCTACTGGACGTGGGACACATTCTTTGCGCATCCATATGAGACCCCTCGGGATATCGTGCGGGACGAGCGATTGGCTACGCCGCTGCGAATCAGGGGCCTGTGGCCCAATGCCCTACTCATGGCTGGTGTGATCGCCGCAGTCGCGCTGCTGGACCCCGCAAAAGCCCTGCTCGGCACCCAGTGGCATCCGTGGATCTTTTTACGCGAGTTCGTTGTGCTCTGGCTGGTAGCAGCCTCGCTGGTGCTGGGTTCACAAACCGTTCGCCGTCAGAATAACTTCACGTATGGTGCCATCCTAGAAGTGGCAGCCCTCTTCCTGGGAATCTTCGTCTGCATGCAGCCGGCGCTCTCGCTTCTGAGCGAACATGGGGCTAGCCTCGGAATCAATTCCCCACGGGCTTTCTTTTGGGCGACCGGCTCGCTCTCCAGCGTGCTGGACAATGCGCCCACCTATCTTGTGTTCTTTAAAACAGCCCAGGCCCTACCTTCGAGCGACGCCACGATGGCCGGTGTGGATGTTGGCCGATTGGCCGCCGTGAGCCTCGGGGCCGTATTCTTGGGGGCAATGACTTACATTGGCAACGGGCCCAACTTCATGGTGAAGGCCATTGCCGAACAGTCGGGTGTGAAGATGCCCAGCTTCTTCGGCTACATGCTCTACAGCTTCGGAGTACTGCTGCCTGTGTTTGCCGTTGTGTCGTTCCTGTTCCTGTAGTTCGTTTTCTTTTCTGTCTGTTCCGTCGAGCTTTTCCCCGAGGCTTTTCCATTCACCCAAGCGGCCCGAGTGTGACCCACGCAAAAACTTCTTCTAGTTCCTTTGATCACATCACGACCGACTCCCAACTCGCGGAGTTGGTCGCACGGTTGGCCGGCCATCCATACCTAGCGTTCGACACCGAGTTCGTCTCGGAGCACACCTACCGCAGCCAACTCTGCCTGATCCAAGTGGCTGCCCCAGATACTTTGGCCGTCATCGATACGCTCAAGGTGCGCGAACTTGATTCCTTCTGGCGGCTGCTCACCGAGCCTGGCCGCACGACGGTTGTGCATGCCGGCCGCGAGGAGATGGGCTTTATTCTGCATGCCATTGGGGCGAGGCCATGGTTGCTGTTCGACGTGCAGGTGGCCGCAGGACTCGTCGATCACGACTATCCGTCTGGCTATGCCACGATCGTGCGTCGGGTACTAAACGTCGCAACGAACAAAGGCGAAACTCGCACCGATTGGCGGCAGCGACCGCTTTCGCCGGCACAGATGGAATATGCGATTGATGATGTGCGGCACTTGGAACAAATCTGGCGGAAGCTCCAAGCCGAACTGGAATCGTTTGGTCGAACTGCCTGGATGCAGGCCGAGATGGCAACGTGGCAGGATGACGTCGAGGAGTCGTTTGTGCGGAAGCGATGGCGTCGAGTTTCTGGACTCAATGGCCTTTCTCGCCGGGAACTGGCCATCGCATGCGAGCTCTGGCACTGGCGAGATTCGGTTGCCGAGTCGCGAGACATGCCTCCAAAACGCGTGCTGCGAGACGATCTGCTCGTTGAACTCTGCAAACGCAAAAGTGCCGACGAACGTCAGATCTCGGCGATTCGAGGCATGCAACGGTCCGACTTAAAACACATTCTCAACGGCATTTCAGACGCTATCGACCGGGGCCTTGCCCTGCCCGAAAATGAATGCCCCGGCGGCGAACGGCATCGCGCCCCGCCGCCCCAACTGGCCGTACTCGGACAGTTCCTGTCCACGGCTATCGCAGGGGTGTGCCGTCAGATGAGCATCGCTCCAGCATTGGTCGGCACGGCGTCGGACATGCGAGATCTCTTGGCTCTCAAGCTGGGGTATCACGCGGGGGATCGCGAACCGCTCTTGGCATCGGGCTGGCGTGCGGAGGTGGTTGGTCCACTCGTGGACGACCTGTTGGCTGGCCGGGCCGCCCTGCGGATTGGCGACGTGCGGGCCCACGATCCGCTCGTGATCGAGCGTTTTGGGGCGGATCGCGGCGTCTGACCAGCCACGAACGTCGGCAGCACAAATAGGGGGCCGCCTAGATCGCCTGCGAATCGAACGAATGCCCCGAGTGCCTCCAATGCTCGCCGCTGGATTCGACTGCGTGTTGCAGTGCGGCACGCGCCAAGAGTCGCGTTGAATCCAGCGTTGCCAAACCTTCTGCCGCGACTACTTCGGCAATGTGAAGCCAAGGCAAAGGACTACGCGGCTCGACGTAAGAAAAAGCTTCGTGAATTGTGTTGTCTGAACAGATAAGAAAATCCGCACCCGCGTTTGCCAATATCTGCGCCGATCGAAGCATCAACTCTCCACCCCCTTGAGATCGCCTCGGTCAAGGAAGTGCACATACTTGGCAAAAAAGGGTGTGTGCACCCAAAAGTGACGCGCCTTCCGAACAAATGGTTCAATAACACAACGCAGCGCCTTCAGCCGAGCAACCGACGATTCCAATGTGTTTTGACATTGCCTCAGCATAGCTATTTTTGATGGCGAACAGATCTACTACAGCCCGAGTGTTGCCTGTTTCATTGCGAGAGCATCATTCGATTCAAACGCGATACCGTCGAAAAAGATAGGATCTATGACTTCTTTCTCCCACTGTCGGAGTGCCTCCTACGCAACCCAATGCAATCATGGTAATCGCGACAACTCCCAACCCCTGCACGCCCCACAGGCTCGATGCTTCTCGCGGAGTGCTCCTCGCCGCTAGCCAATGGCTGCTTGAGCATGCCTGCCACATCGCTCCTGGCGATCTCTCGGATGTCACCGTTGTGGTGCCCGGTCGAAGGGCGGGCAACCGTTTGCTGGAGGTGCTTCTGGATCTGACTGCATCTCGGTCGCTGGTGCTCGTGCCCCCGCGCACCGCCACGCTCGGCACACTCCCCGAAATGCTCTACACGCCCGTGCAACCGCTCGCCGACGACGCGATCGAAACGCTGGCGTGGGCTGCTGCGCTCACCGCCGCTAGCCCACGCGATCTCGCACTGGTTGCCCCAGGAGTGGGGAGCCACCTGGGGAAGCCGCTTCAGGGGCCGCTCATCGATGCCGCACGGTCGTTTGTGGCGGTTCACCGTGAACTGGCTTCAGTCGGTCTTGGCTTCGATGCGTTTGCCGAACAAGCCGACACGCTCATGCCTGGGTTTGGCGATCACGCCCGTTGGAAGGCAATGGCACGCCTCGAGCGAACCTATCTGGATGGGCTGGCGGCGGAGGGTTTCTGGGATCGGCAGACTGCTAGACGCGTGGCCATCGAACGGAATGAAGTCGCGTTTGACAATCGAATCGTACTCTTGGCGACTGTCGATATCGATCCGCTCCAGCGGCAGCTGCTTCAGCAGGTGACAGGCTCGATCGACGCTCTCATGGCCGTGCCCCCGGAGTTCTCGGCAGCCGATGTTGACGCCTGCTTCGATGCGTTTGGCTGTATTATGCCCGACGCATGGCAGGATCGCCACATTCCGATCCCACTGAACACAATCGCGTTAGTGAATGACACAGACGGTCAGGCTGCGGCAATCATCGATTGGCTCCAGCGGTTCGCTGGGCGATATTCAGCCGACCAGATCACCATCGCGGTGCCTGATGATCAGGTTGCGCCGGCTATCGAACAACACCTTTCCGCCGCTGGCATCACAGGCCGCTACGGTGCAGGCCGCACCGTGCGTCGCTCAAATCCATGGCAGATGCTCTCCGCTGTTTTTGGCTGGCTGTCCCGCAGCGACTTTCAATCGCTGGCAATGCTCCTGCGCTCAGCCGATGTGCTGAGGCTGGTGACTAGACAAACGGGCATCGCGATGCCCATCGCCTTGGCCGATGCGGTCGCCGCTCGGCACCTGCCGCTGACGATCGACCGAGAACACCTCGCCCGAGCCGCCGACCGTCCCAGCGACACTCAGGAAAACATCGAGTTTATCCGCGTGCTCGACGCGATCGACAGTTGGCTGGCCCCGCTGCGTAAGGTGTCGTCGTCCGGCGATCACACCGCACCGGCACGGCTCTGGACAGACGCAGTGCGAGCGACCGTTGCCACTGCGCTCGACGGTGTTTTGCTCGACCGTGATGCCCCGCACGATCGCGTGACAGCCCGGTCGCTGAAAACGCTTGGCGAAACGCTCTCTGATATGGCGACAATCCCAACGCCGTTGGCTATCGGCTCCACTGCTCTCTCGCAACTCCTGATGACGACGTGGGGCAAGGAGCCCGTGCCTCCCGTGCCCATCGCCGAATCGATCGACATTGTCGGTTGGCTGGAAGTGGCCCTCGACGACGCACCTTTGCTCGCGATCACCAGCGCTGTCGAAGGCTCGCTTCCCACTAGCACCGCCACCGATCCCCTCCTGCCAGACCCGCTGCGAAAGGCTCTCTCGCTCGAGGATACTGGCCGTATCGCCGCACGCGATGCTTGGATTCTTTCGGTGGCGGCCTCCTGCCGCGAGAATCTCTTGGTGATCGTGCCGCAGCACAAAGCCGACGCAACGCCAGCCATCCCCAGCCGACTCCTCTTCCGTCGCGAACCCGATGAGATCGTGACGGCATCGCGACGTTTTTTTGCGGCAGTCGAACCGGAGGTCGCCGTAATGGCTCCACCTGTGATAGCCTCCCGCCTCATCGTGCCCCAGCCGTGGGCCTCTCCAGCAACGACCATGCGGGTGACCGAGTTCAAAGACTACCTCGCCTGCCCCTACCGCTACTGGCTCCGTCATCGGCTCCGACTGGCCGCATCCACCGACTGCGCATTGGAACTCGGACCTGCCGATTTCGGCACGCTCATTCATGAATGCCTCGATCGGTTTGCAAAGCAACAAGATCTTACCGCCTGCACCGATACCACACTCCTTGCCACAAAGCTCTCGGATATCTTGGATGCGTTCGTGCGATTTCGCTACGGACGCAACGCTGCGGCTGCGGTGGCCGTTCAAACCGAACTGGCCCGCCGCAGGCTGCATGCGTTTGCCGCCGTGCAGGCGCAGCGAGCCACAGAAGGATGGCGGGTAGTGATCACCGAACACCACGTAAAGGGCGCCACACTCGATGTGGATGGCGAGCCTCTGGCACTCTCCGCACGGATCGACCGAATCGATCACCATCCGAAATCAGACCGATGGCAGGTGCTCGACTACAAAACATCGGCAAAAGCCAAGACGCCGGACAAGACCCACCGGAAGCGGGATGAGTGGATCGATCTGCAACTCCCGCTCTACCGTCACCTACTGGCAGAGGTGCCCGGCTTCCCGTGCGCAAAGAGTGCGGGCTCTTGCCTTGAAAACGTAGAAGTCGGCTATTTCAACGTGCCAGCGAGAGTCGAGGAAATCGGCATCCGGGTGGCCACATGGACCGAGGGCGACTATGCCGATGCCGACGCGGCAGCCCGATGGGTGGTGCGGCAGGTGCGCAGGGGCATCTTTTGGCCCCCGAGTGACGGGGCCTCAAAATCATTCCCCGAGTTTGATGCGATCTGTCAAACACATGCCATTCTCGAAGACGCGTCCAGCCAAGACGCCACTGACGATGGCGAAAGCGAGGAGGGCTCATCGAATGAGCATGGCATCTAAGAACCAGTTGATAAAGCAGTCGACGGCCATCGCTTCGGTGGCGACCGTGGAGCCGTTTGTCACGGTTCGAGCGAGCGCAGGCACCGGCAAGACACACGCGCTCACCACTCGCATGATCCAACTGCTGGCAGATGGCGCGGCGGTCGAGGAGGTGTTTGCGGCCACATTTGCCCGCAAGGCCGCTGGAGAAATTCTGGCCAGAGTGCTCCACAGGCTCGCGATTGCAGCCGATCTGCAATCACCAGATGCCACACGGTCTCTGGCAGCAGCTATCCAACGGCCCACCACTGATTGCATTTTTTTTCGCGATCTCCTCGTGCGGGTGACGCAGTCGCTCGACCGCCTCGCCATTGGCACGCTGGACAGTTTCTTTGCCACCTGTGTCAACGCATCGCGGTTCGAACTCGGCCTGCCTGCAACGTGGACGATTGGCTCTGCGGCTGAACTGACAGCCCAGCGCCGCTCAGCCATCCACCAGTCGATCGCCAATGGAGTCACCTCGGTCGATAGCCCTCTATCTCATTCTCCTGCCGCCACGATTGCCGATCTCATGGTGCGAGCCACCGGCGGTGCGACAACCACCGGCTTGGAATCGTTGATGGATGGCATTGTGGGGGATCTGGCCAGCATTCATCGGGAGACCGAACCGGGGGCATGGGATTGGCTGCCTGTGCCCCGCCCTCCGTTGCCCGCTGCCATCGAGGAGGCAATAGCCGAACTTCAGGCAACAGTATTCATAGACAAGCGATTTACTGGCGCGAGGGACGGCAACCTAGATGCTTTTCGACAGACACGGTGGAACGACTTTGTGTCAAAAGGCATCGCAGCAAAAGTGATTGCCGGAGAATCTTCCTATTATAACAAACCAATCCCAACGAATACCGTAACGGCCTACCGTACGCTCCTAGCGGTTGTTCAATCGGTGATCCTCGGCCGGATCGTCGCGCAGACCCGTGCGATTCGCGACATTCTTGGCCGCTATGCCGAAACCATTGACCAACTCGTGGCCGCCGAGGGCATCGTGTCGTTCAACGATGTCACGCGGTTGGTGGGTTTGGCTGCCAGCGACGGCACGCTGGATGCCGCACGGTGGCGGGGTATTCTGTTTCCAAAACACCTGCTGCTAGATGAGTTCCAAGATACGTCACTGGGCCAATGGCGAGTGCTCGAGCGACTCGCAGAACACGTCGTTTTAAATGGCGGCACCTTTTTTGCTGTCGGTGATGAGAAGCAGGCAATCTACGGCTGGCGCGGTGGCAAAGCCGAACTCATCGATTCGCTCGTTGACTTTTTCGCCCAAACGTCCACGCCGCTGGCCACGCGGCACCTTAGTGAAAGCCATCGATCGAGTCCTGCGGTGCTCGAGGCAGTGAATGCTGTTTTTACTTCGTTGGGCACGTGCCTGCCCCTTTCCGACTGGTCGGCTGTAGCCACGCGTTGGGCCAACGCCTTCGTGCCGCACGCGGCAACGGCGGGCAAACAAAATCTACCCGGCTGGGTCCGCCTGCGTACATCGCCAGCAGTCGGGGAGGATGCCAACGCTTCGGATAGCCTTCTCGCCGAGGCCGCATTGCGCGCTGCAACGATTTCGCTGGCCAACCCAGGCGCACGAATCGGCGTGCTGGTGCGCACAAACCGAGCGGCAGAGCAAGTGATTGCGAAGCTCAAGGGGCCCGCCCTGAATATCGTGGCCAGTGCTGAGGGGGGCAATCCTCTCGACGATTCGCCCGCCGTCGAGCTCCTGCTTTCAGCGCTCACGCTCGTCGACCATCCATCCGACTCTATTGCACGGTTCCACGTCGGCACTTCTCCGCTGGCAGCGTCTTGTGGCCTATCGGCAACGACGGCCGCCGCCGCCGAAGCCACACCCGAATACCTCGCGGCGATCGACGGACTGCGACGCGAACTGGTCGACAGCGGCTACGGGCCGGTGCTGGAACGGCTTGCAGCGGTCATCGCACCGCTGGGCTCGCAGCGAGACGTTCGCCGGTTGGAACAATGTGTCGAGTCGGCCCGCGTCTGGGATTTATCTGGCGGCGTGTCGCGCCGTGGGTTGCTCCGCACTGACGATTTTGTGGCTGGTTGCCGGGCTACAAGCGTGGACGATCCAGTGCCTTCACCCATCCGCGTGATGACGATCCACAGGGCGAAGGGGCTGGAGTTTGATATCGTTGTGCTCACCGATCTGGATCGCATGCTGGTGCCGTATCAGCCGCGACTGGTCATCGAACGGCCCAGCCCGCTGGCACCGATCAGTCGGGTTTTGGCAGCGGTGGCAAAAGAGTTTCGAGCATTCCTACCGGCCGACTGGCAGACGGTGAGCGAGGAGGTATCGCATCCGATCGTGCGAGAAGCAATCGCCACACTTTACGTGGGCATGACCAGGGCCATCCAAGGCCTGGAAATCATCATCAGTCCTGCGAAGCCGACCGAAAAAACGATCCCCAAAACGCTCGCGGGCATCCTGCGCACAACCCTCAGCGATTCGCTGGCCGCACCACCCAATACGATCCTGCACATGCGAGGACACTTCGCCGATGCTGCGTTGGACGCACTCGTGAAACCCCATCCCAAAGACGACCACGGCCAAGCTCCACGCGACCACATGGCGGCCGACGGCATGGCCGCATCACGCGTGGCAACCACTCCCTCGCTTTCGCTCAAGCCGCTGACCGGAGGAATGCGTCGGCGAGGGATGCCGCTCCGCACGCCCTCCTCGGCCGAGGGAGGCCGCACCGTCACCGCAGCAGCCGCTCTCGACACAGGTTCACGCGAAGCCAAGAATGTCGGCACTCTCTTGCATGCATGGGTTGAGCAGTTCGACTGGTCAGGCAGGATTCCTTCGGACATCGAACTTTTAACCATCGCCAGACAGCATCCGCTCTTGGCAGCGCAACACGCCTCGCTGCTGGTGACTTTTCGCATGATGTGTAGCAACCCAACCGTAGCGGCCTTGCTTGCGGAGCCAAACCAAACGCTGCCCGCAAAGTTTTCGGCCAGTGGTGCTGAGGCTGGTGCGGCAAATTCTATTCTCAAGCGAGAGCATTCCTTCGCACTCAAGGACAAAGAAGGCCTGCTCGTCGGCATCATCGATCGACTCATCATTTGGTCGCGAGACAGCCGCCCCATAGCCGCCGAGGTGATCGACTTCAAGTTCGATAACGTGGGCACTGGCCCCGACTGCTTGGCGGCCGATCACAGACGGATACTCAAAGAGAAAACAAACTTTTATTCGCCGCAACTCACCGAATACCGCCGTGCCGTCGCACAGTTGCTGGGCCTTGACCTAGCAACTGTTTCGGCCGACATCGTCTTCATGCGATCAGGCACCGTTGTGCCTGTGACATCGGGTTTGTAGGCGAAGGAAACAGTCCCGGCAGACAGGACAGC
>Ga0114978_10000649_pt1 | contig 29665 bp, 28 predicted proteins | sample S_140212_EF_Meta_FD_87027 | JGI IMG/M metagenome (GOLD analysis project Ga0114978, IMG submission 87027) | Freshwater microbial communities from Lake Simoncouche, Canada to study carbon cycling - S_140212_EF_MetaG | ecosystem: Environmental > Aquatic > Freshwater > Lake | place: Lake...
CAGTTCTTTAGCAGTCAATGGCAATGGCAATGGCAATGGTGCTTAAGACTTTTAATCGGTTGTGCAGTGGGGCGAGTTGGCAAGAGAATATTGAGCTGCAAAAGGATTGCGACCCTTTTGAGGGTGAAACTTCACGCCTCTATATGTTCATGCCTTAAAGTAGAGGGGTCAATTTTTAAGAAGTCAGTCCCTATGAATTCTTTCAACAAGTTACAATCGCAACCCAGTACGTAGCGTTTTTGATTTATGTCTATTTTGAGTTTGAATTCTGTGGGTCATGCCTATTTGCCAGAGGAGTGGTTGTTTAAAAGCCTCGACTTTGAACTTGCTCAGGGCGAGCACGTTGCCATTCAAGGCACCTCGGGCTGTGGCAAGTCCACCTTGCTCAACATCATGGCTGGCTTGGAAGTGCCAACTCAGGGCGAGGTTTACTGGTCTGACAAGCCAACATCAGCTTGGTCCACTGAGAGCAGAAGATCTTGGCGTCAGACAGAGATGGGTTTTATCTTTCAAGCGTTTCATTTATTGCCGCACCTGTCTGCGCTGCAAAACGTCATGGTGCCGTGTTTGTTGGGTGGACAATCTGGAGAAGCCGGTTCAGCGGCCGCTCGCTCAATGCTGTGCGACCTTGGAATGCAAAAGCGCTTGGATGCCAAGCCTACAAGCCTCTCAGGAGGTGAACAACAACGCGTGGCCTTGGCCCGTGCCTTGGTGCATCACCCCAAAGTGGTGTTTGCCGATGAGCCGACTGGCAATCTAGATACCACGACAGCCGCCAGCACCTTGGCCTTGTTGATTGAATTGTGCACTGTTAGACAAATTAGCCTGGTTGTGGTGACCCACTCTGACGATGCTGCGCGCACCATGGGAAGAACCTTGCACTTGACACCCCAGGGCTTGGTTTGCTGAACTTGAAGGGCCATCAACTGCTGTTCATGTGGATGCTCAAAGGAGCCTCTGTTCAAGCATGGATGCGATCCTTGGTCGCACTTTTGATGGTCTCAGTTGGCGTGATGCTTGCAGTTGCTATTCACACCGTCAACCATTCTGCGCTTGCCTCATTCGGGCAGGCTTTAGACACGGTGAATGGACAAGCCTCAGCTCAATTGGTAGCACCTTTAGGGGACATCGATGACCTGCAAATCGATGTCTGGGATGGCCACCGCTCTGACTTGGGCATACGCACCATCAGTCCCGTGCTGGTTGTGCAAACCGATCGTTTGACCGTGCTGGGCCTTGATTTTTTTAAGGCCGCAATTGTCTCTGCCTCATTGATGCCAAGCGTGGCTGACAGCACGGCAGACTTATTCAATGCAAGGTCCTTGTTTTTATCCTCTGCTGCCTTGAAAGCCTTAGATGTTCGCATGGGCGACAACATTCTTTTGCGACACGGTGGTGAGTCTGTCTCTTTGGTGGTGGCGGGTGAAGTGCCAGGTGCGGCTTCTCAGGTCATAGGCGTGATGGACATTGGCAGTGCCCAATGGGCGTTCAATCGGCTGGGTGTGGTGTCGCGATTAGACCTTCGCCTTGAAGACTGGCAAACTCCTGAAGGGCTGAGGGCAACATTAAAAACGCAGTCCGAGTCGCTGCAGATGGTTGCCACGCAAGACCGTGAGCGCCGAATGTCTTTGCTCTCGCGGGCCTACCGTGTCAACCTCTCTATGCTGGCCATGGTGGCTTTGCTCACGGGTGGTTTTTTGGTTTCAACGGCGATCAATTTGTCGATTGTCCGCCAGCGCTCGGAGCTCGCGTTGCTTGGGGTGTTGGGTGCGAGCGAAGCCTGGCTTCGCCGATTCGTTTGGGCGCAGGGCGGGTTGATGGGGTTTTTGGGCGGTTTATTGGGTATGGCTTTGGGCCTTTTGCTCGCGGCAGTTTTGATGCAATGGTTTGGTGGTGACTTGGGCGGCAATTATTTTGCCAGCACCCAACCACCAATGGTGGTTGACTGGTTGGTGATGGCTCTATTGTGTCTGGCTGCAACGCTGATGGGCCTGGGTTCAGCGTGGTTGCCCTTGTTGCAAATCAATTGGCGCCACCCCATGGCTGTGTTGCGTTCGGGCCAAGCTGAAACACTGGTGTTCACGCCTCCCACGCTTCAATGGAGCTTATGGGCAATGGTCGTTTCAATGGGTTTGCTGCTGATGCCAAGTTTGGACGAATTGCCTTGGGCTGCCTACGGCTCCATTGCCGCTTTGCTTTATTCGGGACTGCTCGCGATGCCTTGGATCTTGAGCCATCTTTGGGGTGGACTGTCTAAAGCTTTGGTTCATTCGCGTGTGCCTGCTTTTTTGCGTTTGGCTGTTTGGCGGCTTGCACAAGCGCCGTCAGCGACCACGCCTTTGATCACGGGAACGGTTGCCGCGTTTTCGTTGACGGTTGCAATGATGGTGATGGTCACAAGCTTTCGCACCTCGGTTTCAGATTGGTTGGGTATGGTGTTGCCAGCCGATATCTACACCACCAGTCAAGGCTTGTCCGATCAGCCCGGGTTTAATGCGGCCGTGCAAGAGATGGTCGCCTCTGTGCCTGAAGTCCAGAGGGTGCAAACCAGTCGAATCAGAAGTCTGCGTTTGTCTTCTGAGCGTCCAGAGGTGGTGTTGATTGCAAAGCCCATCGACTTGCAAGACCCCATGCAATCTTTGGCTTTGGTGGGCTTGGCAAAGTTACCGCCGAAAGAGGGTCAGAAAAGATGGGTTGTGTTTGGCTCAGAAGCGATGGCCGATTTGTATGGCTGGCGCGCAGGCCAAGAGGCCTCATTGCCTTTGGCCGCTGAGGGTCAACAAACGGTGTGGGTGGGTGGTCTCTTTAGAGACTACGGTCGACAGCATGGCTCGGTTGTGATGTCGACGCCCGACTATGAGCGACTCACTGGTGACTTCACCCGCTCCAGTGTCTCGGTGTGGTTGGCAGACGGTGCGGATCCAGGCAAAGTCATGGCGGACATTCAAGCTCAAAGGCCTGAGCTGGCCCACTTGAAATGGGTCAGTGCAAGAGATGTGCGGCAGCTGTCACTTAAAATTTTTGACCGAAGTTTTGCAATGACTTACGCCTTGGAAGCTGCTGCCTTGTTTGTAGCGCTTTTTTCGGTTGCTGCAGGAGTCACGGGCCAGCTCATTTTGCGTCGCCGTGAATTTGGTGTGCTTTCTCATTTGGGCATGTCCCAGCCAGACCTTTGGCGCTTGGTGTCTTTGGAGGTGGGTTTATTGTTGATGGTCGCACTCGTGTGGGCCAGTTTGTTGGGGGGCTTGATCAGCCAGATATTGATTCACAAAGTCAACCCCGAGTCCTTTCACTGGAGCATGAACACCCATTTCGCTGTAGGGCAGTGGGCGCTGATCAGTGGGGTGTTGTTGGTGATTGGTGTGCTGACTGCAAGATGGGCGGCACGTCAAGGACTCGACCCCAGGAGATTGGCTGAAAGTTTGCGAGCAGATTGGTAACACCGATGTCCCATTCAATCTCGCCTCGTCGCATCGCTATCCAAACAGCTGCATTGTTGTTGGCAGACCTGACTGCGTGGCCGACCATGGTGTCTGCCACTGAAAACAAGAATGAAACTGACACTGAGTTTTATCCTCAAGCCAAACCAAGAAGACTGGTTTTTCCAAGGGACTTTGGTGCGCATCCGAGTTACCGCACCGAATGGTGGTACCTGACGGGGTGGCTGGGGCAGGGGCTCACGGCCATGGGGTTTCAGCTGACTTTTTTTCGCAGTCGAACGCAACATGCATCTGAAAACCCCAGCCGTCTTGCACCTCAACAATTGCTTTTTGCGCATGCAGCCGTGTCTGTTGCCAAGGAGGACGTTTTCTTGAGCGCAAATCGCGCGGGCCGGCTGAGCGGGACTCGCTTGCGAGCTGAAACCACAGACACGAATTTACAGTTTGAAGATTGGCATTTAAGCCGTGTGCAACGCGCAGCATCAGAAATCTACGAAGGGTATTTTGCGGGGGAGGGGTTTGCGCTGTCATTTGAAGCGCTCGCTACACAACCTGCCATTTTGCGCGGGCAGATGGGATTGTCGCAAAAAGGCCCCCAAGCACAGCAAGCGAGCCACTACTACAGTCGAGCACCTTTGAGTGTGAAAGCCAGTGTGAGCTTGGGCAGGCAAACACACATGCTGGAGGGCAAAGCGTGGCTAGATCACGAATGGTCCAGCCAAATGTTAATGCCTGGGGCTGTGGGGTGGGACTGGTTAGGCATTAATTTGCTAGACGGTGGAACGCTCATGGCTTTTCAAATCCGCAACAAACACTCACAGCCTCTCTACGCTCATGTCGATGCGCGTGATCGACTAGGCCGACCCGCGAAAGGCTGGAGTGCACTGAGGTGGCAAGCTCATGGAAGTTGGCGCTCAAAGTCATTGATCCATTACCCGATACCCATGGACTTGGTGGTGGGTGGGCAAAGCTTTCGTCTCGTGCCGCTCATGCTGGCACAAGAGGTCGATGCGCGTGCCAGCACAGGAGGCTTTTACTGGGAGGGGGCAGTGAGTTTGATGCAAGAAGAACGCTTGCTAGGTCATGGGTATTTAGAGCTGACTGGATACGGTGCGCCTTTGCGCATGTGATCACGTACAGGTCGAGTTGACCAGCATTGAGCGCTTGATGGGGAATGTTGCCTAGGGAGCCTGAGTTCAGTTTTGAGCAGCCATCCAACGCTTAAAGAAAATAAAGGAATGCAACAAAAGCCTTAAGCGGGAATGACCTTAATATTTTGGGGTCACTACCAAGCGCTGCTGCAAGGCTCACCCTTGAAGGGGCCAGAAAGATCAGGCGTGATCCAGCCACCGTAAAACCCACCTGCCTGAGCAACAACTGGGGCTCCATCCACGCTGCAATCGAGATGGTGTGAGTAAAAAGCGATACAGTCAGCCAGCTGCTGCGCACCAGCCAAGGGCTTAAGATAGCTCCAAGCGACCTTTGGCAAGCTGCGCTTGTCGTCTAGAAGATCCCAATAGTGTGCAGGTCCTTTCCACTCGCAAAAGGAGCCTCGTCCCGCAGGCCGCAAGAGTGCACGCTCTACGTCGGCCATTGGAAGGTAAAAGGTCGGCGGGTGCGAGGTCTCCCTCACCGCCCAGGCTCCTCGTGTGCGAGCCACCAGCGTCTTGCCCCAAAGAACCACAATCTCGCGCTCGTCGCGAAAAAGTTCCGGTGGGCGCGGAAAATCCCACACTGAAATTTGTCCTGGCTTTGGAGCGTGCGCAAAAGGGGGGCGGTCCTCACCTCTTTCATCGCCACTGCGCGCGGGCTTGCTCCAATGAATCAAGATCTTCTATGCTCATCTGTACCTCTGGTGTGGGCAGTTGGCACCCTTAAAGATGGATGCCCCCAATCTGCATCACAAACTGCTCGATCAGTGGATAATACACATTGATAAAGATGTGCCTCTCGTTGGTCAATCAAACCGATTCACATCGGTCATATTGCCATGATCGCAGCGTTTGTGTTCAGTTTGGTCTATGGCCTTGAAGCATCAAAGGTTATTTTTTGAATCGCATATTGAGTTTACTGCTACAAGCCGTTCGCGTGCCTAGCTTTCGCACGCCACTGAAACTACTTTCTTTGCTGACTCATTTTTTTTCGAAGGCATGCCTGTGCCTGTGCCTGTGCGTGTCGTTTGCATCTCAAGCGCAAAGCCTTGACAGCCAACTTCGCTTGAAGGAATCCAGGATTTTTTTACTGGGTGAAATACACGACAACCCAAACGGTCACAGCTTGCGCCTAGATCTTGTCAAGCAGTTGATCGCCCAGCGTGAAAAACCAGTCCTTGCGATGGAGCAGTTTGATCTTGAAAGCCAACAAACGCTCGACCTGGCATTGAGCAGTTGTACAGAGGTTGATTGTGTTTTAGCCAAAGCCGCAACGAAAGGCTGGGAGTGGCGTTTTTACAAGCCATTGGTGCAATTGGCGTTGGACAAAAAAATAACGCTGCTTGCCGCCAATTTGTCCAACGCCGATGTGCGCAAAGTCATGACTGAGGGTTTTTCAAGTGTATACAGTGCGAGTGTGATCGCCGAGTATCAGCTCAGTCAACTTCCCACCAAGTTGTTGAGCGCTCAAAGAAAGGCCATTCAAAAAGGGCATTGCGATATGTTGCCAGCACAAGCCATTGACCCCATGGTTCAAGGCCAAATTGCCCGTGACATCGGGATGGCTCGTGTGATCAATGGCTTAAAAGACCAAACGGTGATCCTGGTCGCTGGAAACGGTCATGTGCGAAAGGATGCAGGCGTCTTTCAATGGCTCTCCCCAGAAAATCAGGCTCAAACTCAAGTCCACGGGTATGTTGAGCAAGCTGAAAAAAGGGATGCCGATTGGTTTGATCACGTCCATGTGATGCCCAGCATTGATCGCGAGGATCCGTGTGAGGTGTTTGTCAAAAAACCGGCTAGAAAATAGGATGTTTCCTAAACCTTGGATGAGATCTCTAAGGCGCAAAAGCGTTTAAGCTTTCAGCCATTAAAGAAGATGACCAGCTTTGTCAGCCTTGGTTTGCAAATATTCCTTGTTGTAGGTGTTTGAAGCAAATAAAAGGCTAACCCGCTCCTTTACAACAATGCCATGATCGACCAAAGATTGGACTTTGGCGGGGTTGTTCGTCATCAGTCTGACTTGATCGATGCCCAGCAGTTTGAGCATCTGTGCGGCGGGCAGGTAAATTCTCTCGTCTTCATCAAAGCCGAGTTGTAAATTTGCGTCCACCGTGTCAAACCCCGCGTTTTGGAGTTGATAGGCGCGAATTTTATTGACCAAGCCAATGCCACGACCCTCTTGAGCCAAATAGAGCAAAACACCTGAGCCCTCTGCAGCGATTGCAGAAATGGAACCCCTGAGTTGGCTTCCGCAGTCGCAACGCATGGAGCCCAGCATATCGCCCGTAAAGCACTCAGAGTGCAGTCTCACGAGCACGGGCTTTGAGGTCTGAGGCTCGCCGATGACAATCGCAAAGTGTTCAACGCCTCCGTCACTGGGCCTGAAAGCGACCAACTTGGCTTGCTCAGCATCTTCTAGTGGCACTTTGGCTTGGCTCACAATGCGCAAGGAGCGAGCGGCTTCTTTGGCGTATGTTTCAATATCGCTTGAGTTGACCACCACCCAGTCATCGGACAATTGAGCAGGATAGCCCAAGAGCGCAGAGGGTAAAAGTCTTGATAGCTTGGCCAACTTCAGGCACGCCTTTTCTAAAGAGCTTGCCACTGTGAGTTTGAGTTGGGTCAAATCCTCTTGTCTAGAAACCGACACAGGATCACAGAGAAACTCTAAGGTCTGCGCTAAAAGAGGGCGATCACCCTGAACCAGGTAAGCTTGCCCAGGGTCATCGCGCAGGCCCAAGGCTTGCGCGCGTCGACCAGTGATGGCCACACTCACTCGCCCTTGCACGAGACTTTGAAAGTTTGACAGTTCTTGCGCTCCAAGACCTTCGCTTGCCACCATCAAGACGCTATTCTTGCCATCTTTGACAACAAGCTTTGCACCTCTTCGCAACTCAGAGATGGCCCGGTCCACGACTACAAGCCTTTGAGTTGTGGCTGCATCGCTGTGATCACTAGAAGACAAAATTGAGTACTTTCAGATAAGTTTTGAGATCGCTTAAATACCGATGGTAAAAATCCAAAGGAAGCTATTTTAAATTGATTTTATGTATTTAGGGAATACCCTGTATTATGCCAGTATTATGAAAAATAAATTCAACAGCGCTCCAAGTGATGCCGAATGGCTTGACTTTCTCAAGTCTTTTCTGAGCCCATCAGACAAGCCTCAAGGGGATTTGAACTTGATGTTTGGACCCCTGAAGACTGCAATGGGCGTGACGGTGATTGGTCAACTCGGTCAATCATTGGACGGACGAATTGCCACAGTCACGGGTCAATCCAAGTACATCAATGGTCAGGCTGGTTTAAAACATTTGCACCGACTCAGGGCACTTGCCGATGGCGTGATCATTGGTGTGGGTACAGCCATTGCCGATGACCCGTTGCTGACGGTCAGGCTCGTGCCCGGACCACAACCCGCCAGAATTGTGATTGACCCATCGGGTAAGCTCAGTAAAGGCGCCAAAGTATGGCAAGAAGACGGTGTGCGCCGCATGGTGATCACTCGACAAGATGCGCAACCAGACATACCCGACGGTGTAGAGCATCTGAGCTTTTTGGCGCCTGGTGGCGATATTTCTCCCATCGAGATGATCAAGGCGCTTAATCAGTGCGGCATGCGGCGCTTGCTGGTTGAAGGTGGGGCAGACACCATCTCTAGGTTTATGGACGCGGGTTGTCTTAGCCGCTTGCACTTGATTGTGGCACCTGTTATTTTGGGTTCTGGCCGCCAAGGGATTAATCTGGCTGAGATCAAAGAATTGAACAGCGCAATCCGCCCAAGCGTCAACTCGCACCCCTTGGATGACGAGATGCTATTTGATTGTGACCTGAGCGAGCAATGTATCGCTTTGAACCTTCTGGCCACAACGACAGAAAACTTGACCCTCAAATAGCAAGCACGACATCGGCAAATGCAGCCCCAGCAGCTTGCCAGCTTGGTAATAAAGAAGCGGTTTTCAGCGCTTCTTTTGCATACATTTGCCTGCTCATGGGCTCACTCACCATCTTGGTGATCGCATTTGCAAGCTCCACCACATCATCAGGGGTCACAAGAATGCCCGCTTGATGGGGCACCGTATCGGGAATGGCGCCCGCAGTGGTGCCAATGATCGGTAAGCCATGCGCCATGGCCTCAGTGTAGGCCATGCCGTATCCCTCAAAGCGCGAGGCCAGCACAAACACATCTGAGTTCGCATAACGGGTCGAGAGCTGAGCTTGCGAGAGTGTCCCAATCATTGTGATTCGAGTTTGCAGCTGATGGAGCTGGATCAGTTGGATCACTTGACTTGCGCACTCATCATCTCGGCTCGTGTCTCCCACAATGGTCAAGTGCCATGTCAGATCTTTGATCAAAGACAATGCGTTGATCAAGACATCAAATCCCTTTCGATGGGTGACGGAGCCGACAGAGAGCAGCTGTGTGCTTGTGAACTCGACTCGAGGGGCCGCAGGGGGCACCTCTGTGCCAGGGATGACCACACTCATGCGGTCCTCAGTGACGCCAAAATTTTTCATGATCTTGGCGGTTGCCTGGCTGGTCACGATCACGTGTTTGGCGTATTGAAGAGCTTTTGTTTCAGATTGTTTGAGTCGATCGATGGCCTCATTGCTCAGTCCGCTCTCCAATGCAAGTGGATGATGCACCAAAGCGATCAAGGTGTGCTCTTTGGACAAAGCGTGGGCCGTGTCTGGCATCACACCAAGTGCAAGTCCATCAACGACAAGAGGCATGCTTGGGGGGAGAGCAATTAGTTTTTGATGCGCATGGTGCAGTGTCAAAGCGTCTGGACTTGGAAAACCTTCTCCCAGTTCTACATGTTCGACCTGCCAGCCTGCCTGTGCCAATTGGGCCATGATTTTTCTGTCATAACCGTAGCCCCCTGTGGCCGTGTTGATGTCTCCCGGCACTGCAAAGGCCAAGCGATGACGGCTCATATCTCGGCTTCAAACCACGCTCGAGCGACATGGGACTCAGAGATGGTGACACGGATTGCGCTAAGCGCTTTGCCATCGCGACCGAGTTTTCCTGCCCGAGCCGCATTGGCCAAGGAATCAAAAATATGTTTGGTTAAAAACTCAGTGGTCGTGTTGATGCCTTTGAACTCGGGCACCGTGTCTAAGTTGATATAGCGCAAGGGCTCAAGAACTTCTTTTAACACTTCAAGCGCGCAACCAATGTCCACCACAATACCGTTTGGATCAAGCTCCTTTGCGATGAAGGCTGCGTCAACAATGAACGTTGCGCCGTGAACCGCTTGCGCAGGGCCAAAAACCTCCCCTTTGAATGAATGGGCGATCATGATGTGGTCGCGTACTTCGACAGTAAACATGGGCTTTTCCTTATAAAAAATTCAGTATGAAATCGGCTGACAGAGCACACCACTTTGGGGGTCAAAGATGCGGGGTAATTGACTGCAAATATCCTCCAAGGCAATGGGTCGATCAAGTAAGCAATCAAGCACGCTGTCGTCAAGCAAAGAGACCGCTGCAGCTAAGCGGCGGGCATAATTCCAGCGAGCTCGGTGAGAGGGGGCAATGTGCCCGACCTGACTGGCCAGCAGTTTGAGTTGTTTGCTGTGAAAAGCACCACCGAGTTCAACCGAGACTGCGCCCGTGCCAAACCAGCTGAGTTCGAGCACCGTTGCCTCCTCGCCGGCCAAGTTGATTGCCGTGTTCAGGCCCAAAGACGCACCACTGGCATGGATCACAAGGTCGCAATTGCCCTGTGCGTCGAACGGTAGAGAAAATGCCATCCCAAGTTTTTGAGCCTCATTTTTGCGAAGAGGATTGACGTCCACCAGTTGCACATCTGTTCCTGGTATTTTGGCGCACAAATAGCCAGTCAACAGGCCCACAACGCCACCGCCAACAACGGCAATCCTGTCGGCTGGAGCGGGCCTCGCGTTCCAGACTGCATTCAACGCGGTCTCCATGTTGGCAGCAAGCAAGGCCCTTAGAGGCGTCAATTGACCAATGGGCACCACTGAATTGGGAGAGATCCAAAAAGCGCTTTGATGAGGTGACAAACTAAAGACGTTTTGGCCCAAGAGATGATCTGGCCCGTCTTCAACGACACCCACATTGGCGTATCCGTATTTGACGGGAAAGGGGAACGTGCCCTGCATCAAGGGTGCTCGCATGCGCTCGTATTCTGAGGGCGGGACTCTGCCCGTGGCGACAAGCGTCTCAGTGCCTCGACTGAGTCCACTGTACAAACTCTTGATTCGACAGTCTCCAGCTTGAGTCTGAAAAAGAGTTTCTTCGATGATGTCTGCCTGATTGGAGGCGGTGTACCAAAGCGCTTTGGCAGTTGTCATAAATCTGCAGTCAAAGGACTTTGATCCTCAGACTTTGTCTAGTTGAAAAGTGAAAACGATTAAAATATCTGTTGGCCTGTCATATACTCAGGCTCAAAGATATGTTCATCCAGTATAAAGCAATGTTAGGCTTTACTTTTGCTTTCCTCAACCCAATCGGCTTACGACTTTAAAATCAACGCGCGCAGAATACTCTTTGCCGTGTTGGTCTTGGCAACCATTGCATCTCTGTGCTCGTGGCTTTTCCTGGCCTTGATGCCTCAAGGGATTGGTGCATTTTATTTGGTGGCTTGGTTTTGCTATGCCATGACCACGCCGTGGTTGGCGATTGGGATCTGGAACTCACTCATAGGCATCTTGGTGATGCGCTTGTCCTCCTACCCATTGAGTTGTGTGATGCCCGCGCATTTGGTGAATGCTGCGATGAGGGACTCCATCTCGACCCCCATCACCACCCCCATCACCACATCCACGGCTTTGCTCGTTTGCATCAGAAGCGAGTCGCCCGCCACCATCATCCGCCATCTGGCGTTGACGATCAATGGCCTTGTCACCGCTCACGTGGTCAAACATTTTCATATCTACATCTTAAGTGACACCCAAGATGCAGCTGTTGCCATTTTGGAAGAGCAGGCCTTTGAACAATTTAAGAGCTCGTTTGAGAATCTTATTGCCGTGACCTATCGACGCCGAGAGAACAACATCGGCTACAAAGCAGGCAATGTCCTAGACTTTTGTAAGCAATGGGGTTCAGAGCACGATTTTGCACTCACTTTGGACGCTGACAGCTTCATGTCTGCATCTGCAATCCTTAGGCTCGTTCGGATGATGCAAGCAGATTCGAGACTCGGTATTTTGCAAGGCCTGGTCATCTCTATGCCAAGCGCGAATGCCTTTACACGAATTTTTCAATTTGGCATGCGCCTAGGCATGCGCTCATGGACACTTGGAAGCGCTTGGTGGCAGGGTGATTGTGGACCTTATTGGGGTCACAATGCATTGCTTCGCATGGCCCCCTTTACCCAACACTGCGAACTTCCCCTTCTCAAATCAGGCGGCAAAAAGCCCAGACATATCCTAAGCCACGATCAAGTTGAAGCCGTCTTGATGCGCCGTGCGGGCTACGACGTCAGGGTCTTGCCGCTTGAGGACGAGAGTTGGGAGCAGTCTCCGCCCACACTGCTTGAATTTTCCAAGCGTGATTTGCGCTGGTGCGAAGGAAACTTGCAGTACGGCGAGTTGATTGGCCTGCCAGGTCTGAAATTGGTCAGCCGTGTTCAGTTGTTGCTCGCAATGATGATGTACACAAGCGCACCCGCTTGGACGATGCTGATGGTCTGTATCACCTTGTCCTCAACGGCCTTTGGGTTGACCAATGGGGCTCAACCCGGTGCCATTGATCAAGATCTTTTGATTTCCCTTTTTATCTTCACCGCGGTGTCTTCATTTTTACCCAAAATTGTCAGCACCATAGATGTACTGTTTCACAGTCAGCAGCGCAGTGCTTTTGGGGGTGCAAGAAAACTGTGCCAAAGTTTGGTGCTTGAGATCATCTTCTCTGTGTTGATATCACCCGTGATGATGTTCAATCAAACCCTATTCATGTTGAAACTGGCCTTGGGTCAAAGCACCGGTTGGACAGGTCAAGCCCGCGACGATCACTTGGTGACTTGGTCCATGGCATTGAGACAGTACTGGCCACATACCCTTTTTGGATTGTGCTCTTTGGGCTTGATTTATTTAAGCCATACAGGCGTGATGGTGTTTGCCTTGTTTTATATGCTGGGCCTGCTTACTTGCATACCCATGGCGGTTTTACTCTCTCGCCCCGCTCTTGGGCGTTGGATGGTCAAGAGCAAGATTGCACTGTTGCCCGAAGAAACAGGGCCACCCGAAGTTTTGCTCTCGCTTGATTTGCCTTGCTTGCAGCCCATTTCAGCGAATCGGTAGACATTTTTGCACATGCTTCAATTCTTTCGCATTTACAGCCGTGTGCTCAGACAATTGGAGGAAGACGCTCGCCTTGCGTACTGGTTGTCGTTCGCTAATTTATGCATGGTTTTGGCGATGTTCACTGAACCTGTGCTGTTTGGGCACATCATTGACGTCTTGACGCATTTGGACGGGGACAAGCAGTCAAGCTCTTGGCAAGCTGTTTTGCCCTATCTCGTTGCTTGGGTGATTTTTGGTGTGATTGAAATTGCATGCACAAGCTTTCTGGCCTTGCAGTCTGACAAACTCGCGCATCACAGGAGGCAGGTTGTGTTGCGTCAGTTTTTTGAGCATGTGTTGCAACTGCCGGCCTCACACTACAACCATGTTCACTCTGGGCGTTTGATGAAAATCATGCTTCAAGGCGTTGACTCCTTGTGGGCTCTTTGGCTTGGTTTTTTTAGAGATCACTTGAGCTCTTTTCTATCTCTCATTGTATTGATACCCATTACGTTTTATATCAACTGGCGAATGGCTTGGCTACTTGTTCTGCTGTGCGGGGTTTTCGCGTCTTTGTTTATTTTCGTGGTCCGAAAAACCCACCGACTCCAACAAGAGGTTGAATTGCACCACTCCAACTTGGCGGAGCGCGTGAACGACACCTTGGTCAACATCGCACTGGTTCAAAGCTTTACGCGAATTCAAGACGAAGTCAAGGCGATCAAAGGCCTGAGCACGAGGCTACTGAGTGCTCAGTTTCCAGTCTTATCTTGGTGGGCACTCTTAAAAGTCTTCACCCGGTTAAGTACTAGTTTGACCATTCTGAGCATGATTGGGATGGGCATTTATTTATTTTCTGGTGGCTACACAACAGTGGGTGAAATAGTCACCTTCATCTCGATTGGGACCTTGGTCATTGGAAGGCTTGAACAAACGGCACAATTTGTCACCCGTCTTGCAGCAGATACACCCAAGTTAAAAGATTTCTTTGATGTGTTTGATCTGAGGCCACAGATCAAAGACCTGCCAAACGCTCAAGAGCTTGACAGAGCTTTGGGACGCATTGAATTTAAAAATGTCAGTTTCAGCTATGACGGTCAACGCTTGGCTCTTGACGGGATTAGTTTCAGCGTCGAGGCGGGTCAAAAAGTTGCATTGGTTGGTCCATCGGGTGCGGGTAAATCAACTGCCGTCTCGATGCTTTACCGCACATTTGATCCTGCTGGTGGTCAAATCTTCATTGACGGTGTAGACATCAAACAAATAAAAGTCGACGCCTTGAGGCGCAACATTGGCGTGGTTTTTCAAGAGGCCATGCTATTTAATCGCAGCATTGTTGAAAATCTCCTCATCGGCTCACCCCATGCCAGTCAAGAAGAAATCGAGCAAGCCGCAAGGTCAGCGCAAGCCTTTGATTTCATCACCCGTCACCCAGATGGCTTTAACGCCCTCATTGGTGAGCGCGGACGCGCGCTCTCAGGTGGCGAGCGGCAAAGGCTCTCGATTGCAAGGGCGATGCTTAAAAACCCACCCATCCTCATTCTTGACGAGGCCACCAGTGCCTTGGACAGCGGAACCGAATCGCAACTTTTAAAGGCGCTTGATGTGGTGGCACAAAATCGAACGACGCTTGTGATTGCTCATAGGTTGGCAACCATCAAAAAGGTAGACAAAATCTTGGTGTTTGAAGGAGGTAGAGTCATTGAGACGGGGACTTTTGATGAGCTCATGGCGCTCAATGGCAGTTTCGCCAAACGGGCAAACGAACAATTCGCGTTCACGGATCGTCCACCCGTTCAAGGGGCCCAAGCATGATGTCGGGTTTTTCAAGTGAGTGGCTCGCTCTTAGAGAGGCTGTTGACCATCGATCCCTCAATGCCACTTTGAAAAGCAAAGTGGAGACGTTTTTTGCCAACTGCTTGGTCAGTGTTGATCAGCCCTTGAAGGTGCTCGATCTAGGCTGTGGCAGCGGTTCAAATCTAAGGGCGCTGGCTGGTTTTTTACCGGATTTTCAGCATTGGACTTTGGTGGATCATGATTTGGAATTGCTCACTGCAGCCAGACAAACGTTGAGCCAATGGGGTGGAACGGCGCCTTGGGGCGGTACTGAAGAGGCGATGCAACCAAGTCCTGACCTGTCCTCGGCCTCGATTTTGACCTCAGGCCACGCTCAAAGCGGGCCTGAGCCGCTTTTAATCAAGTATGCAGGCAAAACCATACAGATTGAATTCTCTCAAGTTGACCTTGACTTGAGCATTGAGTGCTTGCTTGAACGACCCTTTGATTTGGTCACTGCTGCAGCGTTTTTTGATCTTGTTTCAGAGAAATGGATCAAACGGTTTTCTGAGAATTTAAAAACAAGCTTTTACACGACCTTGGTCTACAACGGCAGGGAGCAGTGGTTGCCACAAATCGAAGTCGACAAAGAGGTATTGAGAGCTTTTCATCAAGACCAAACGCGAGACAAAGGTTTCGGTATTGCGGCGGGTCCCCAAGCCACTCAAAGGCTCATGGAACATTTGCAAGCAAACCAATTTCTTTGTGACTGCGCCTTGAGCCCTTGGGTCCTTGACGGCTTAGCGGATCATTCATTGATTGAACGCCTATCATCGGGATCTCTTGAAGCCGTTCGCAGGACAAGGTCTGTGAGCGAGAGCGTGCTTGAGAAGTGGTCAAATCGAAATCGCAATCTAACCCGATGCACGATTGGGCATTGGGATCTTTGGGCATATCAAAATAAGGCTCCAGATTAGGTGAACCTCAGGCAAGTGTCGCCTTGGGTCTTTACTCGGACAACATTCTTTTTAAGGTGTCGTCTTTTCTTACATAATGATGCCAAAACCCCATCAGCGCATGTGCTGCGGACAAGCCGAGCAAGACATTGGCAAAGAGCTCGTGCAACTCTGTAACCGTCTCTTTCAAGTCTTCATTTCCAGGATCAAATTCTGGGACTTGAATGAGATTAAAGATGGAGTAACCATGAACCCACAGAGCAAAAATACCCAGCAATAAAACTGCAATTAACAAGGCGTACTGGGCCATGTGAGCGGACTTCGCAAGGGTTCCCCATAGGCCTGGCAATGCGGCGGGAAGCTTTGTACCCTTGCTCAGTTTCCAGTTCAAGCGAAAAGCCAACAGGATCATCAACACGGCGCCCAACACATAATGAATACTTGCCCCAATGATGATGGGGTCACCATCAGGTAAAAAGTCAAAAGATTGGCCAAGAAGCCACATCGTAAAGATGAGTCCAGCGCTCACCCAATGAAATATCTTGGTCTTGGAGTCGTAGCGTGCGTTGTTTGACATAGAGCTTGGATGTTTAGTGTTGATTAGTCAAAAGAGACGTCAATGGTTTAATCATTTTGTCATTTTACCTTTTTTTAAATCCGTTGATGGCCAAGTACCCTCATCGATCTCAGGGCCTATCTTTTTCAATTTTTAAGAGCAAGCTGTTTATTTGAAGGTCTGTAAGGGGTGTAAGGTATGTAAGGTGGGCAAGGTGGGTTTTTTCAATTGTTATAAAAGCCCAAATCCCGCTAGGGTGCTCTAATTTGGACGCAACCCCTTGATTTGTAGGCGTGATAGCGATCAAACGTATGAATTTGCATCCAAGTGAAATTTGTATTAGACTGAATCAGTTAGTGCTCGCGAAGTGGTTCACATTTCGCAGTTCAACGGGAAGTAGGAGGGTACTCTCTAGCAGAGAAGACTTAACCTACGCTGTCCCCGCAACGGTAAGCGAACGAGATTGATTTCTTCGCCTCTATCATTTGCCACTGAAATCCTTGAACAAGATTTTGGGAAGGCGATGGAGGTTGTTTTCGCAAGCCCGGATACCGGCTAACGCAGTGGTGCCTTTTGATCAAGGGCACCGTTTGTCCATTCACTGTCGGGGAAGGCGGTGAGGGCGATCAACCAGAGCTTTAATATGCTTTTTCGTCAATTCCACCCAAAATGGGTGTTTGTGCCATTGCTCTCGAGCATGGTGTGTTCCTCCTACGCTCAATCATCCGCCTCCTTGCCCCAAATCGTCGTCGTTGCCAACCGATCAGAGGTTTCATTGACCGATGTACTGTCAGATGTCAGCTACATCGATGCGAGACAAATCGAGCGAAGTGGCGCCAGATCAGTCGCTGAAATATTGGCGCGTTTGCCTGGTATTGCGATCTCTCAAACTGGTGGACCGGCCTCGACCACGGGTGTTTTCATCCGTGGTGCAGAGACTCGTTTCACCGCTGTGTTTGTGGACGGTATTCGAATTGACTCCCAGTCCACGGGTGGTGCTCCTTGGGAGGCCATTGCCTTGGGCCAAATCGAGCACATTGAGGTCTTAAGAGGCCCGGGTGCGGCCATTTACGGCTCGGATGCGGTCGCTGGTGTGGTGCAGATTTTCACGAAACAAGGCGAACCTGGGTTTTTCCCCTCCCTTCGTTTGGGTGTGGGTTCCTACAACACCACAGAGCTCAACACATCTCTCAGAGGGGGTGAGGGCCGAATCGATTACGCTTTGGGACTTTCTCGAGAAAATAGCCTTGGGTTCAATGCGCAACCCTTGGGCACCAATCCTGACAAGGATGGTTTTCAGAACAATTCGTATTCAGCTCGCTTGGGCTTTAAGCTTGACCCCCATCAAAAAATTGATTTCTCGATTTTAGACAATGTGAGCAGTGCAGGATACGACGCCTATGGCTCAGTTCCTCCTACTCAAGATATTGCCAAGCAGCGTCTTCAAACGCTGGGATTGAACTTGTCATCGGTGTGGAGTGAGCTTTGGAAAACCCGTTTTGGCATGACCCAGGGTACCAATCGCTATGAGAGTTCTCCATCGGTCTATTTGACCCAAACGCAGGTCAATACGTACCTGCTTCACAGCGAATTGAAATGGGGTCTGGGCGCCTTTAGCACCGATCTTGAGAGGCGAGAGGACCGTCTGCAAAATTCAAGCACCGCTGACATCAACACCTCTAGAAGCCAAAACGCTTTGGCTTTGGGCTATGGTTTTAAGTGGCATGAGCATGCCTTGCAAGCCAACGCCAGGCGCGATGAGGACAGTCGGTTTGGCTCCAAATCCACCAGTGCCGTGACCTACGGGTATGCCTTGTCATCAGAGTTGCGTGCAAGCGCCTCATCGGCCACGGCATTTCGCGCGCCCACCTTGTTTCAGCTCTTTAGCATGTATGGTGTGTCTAGTTTGCTGCCGGAGACGTCCAACAACCGCGAGTTGGGATTGCGGTGGTTGTCTGGTCCAAACCGAGCGAATTGGGTGATCTATCAAAACGATATCACCAACCTCATCAATTACACCAGTGGAGCGGGCAGTTGTTCCAATGGCATTGGACCCTTTGCGGGATGTTACAGCAACACCGGTCGCGCGAGAATGAGTGGAAGCACTTTGACGGGCGGCACGGTACTGGGTCTTTTAAAGCTCAGTGGAACATATGATTGGATGAACCCCAAGAATCAAGACACGGGAATGTATTTGGCGCGCCGAGCAAGGCAGCAATCCACTCTCACAGCCGAGCTTCCTTGGGGCGCTTGGGTGCTTGGAGGAGAGGTGCAACATGTTGGCGAGCGGTTTGACAACGCCACCAACACAACTCGATTGGCGCCGTTCAGTTTGATGAATTTAACCGCTGGCACACCCATCAACGATGAATGGCGTTTTCTGGCCAGAGTCAACAATCTGACCAACCGATACTATCAATTGGCCAACGGTTACGCCACACCAGGATTTAATTTCTATTTGGGGTTAACCTGGGCGCCTCAACCATGACATTAACCTTGATGGTTGCTGGATGTTCTCTTCGGGTAAAAGGGTAGCAATGGTCTGTTTCATGGCTTTGTTGATGCGACATCTGATGGGCCTTTTGTGCCTGCTGCTTCCCTTTCTCGCACAAAGTCTCACAGCCATTGACGATAGGGGTGCGTCCATTGTCTTTGACAAGTCACCACAACGCATCGTGAGTTTATTGCCCTCATTGACGGAAACGGTGTGTGAGCTTGATCGTTGTCAACGCTTGGTGGGCGTTGATAGATATTCCAATTATCCAAGCGCAGTTCAACATCTGACTCAAGTTGGGGATGGATTAGACCCCAACTTAGAGGCCATTGTTGCTTTGAGGCCCGATGTGGTGTTGATGTCCATTTCATCACGCACCAATGACCGATTGCAGTCACTTGGTTTGAAAATCATGCAATTCGAAATCAAAACCTATTCCGATGTACAAAGAGTTTTGCTCAAGCTTGGGGGTCTTCTTGAAGTCCAAGATCCGCAGAAAATTTGGCAGCACATTGATGCTGGCGTTTCTGCTGCGGCGCAGTCTGTGCCAGACTCGGTGCGTGGAACTCGGGTTTATTTTGAAGTTTATCAAGGACCTTACGCCGCTGGTGAGAGCTCCTTTATTGGTGAGACGCTTAAGCGACTCGGGGTAAAAAATATAGTCACCCAAAGCCTTGGTCCTTTTCCTAAGCTCAATCCTGAGTTTGTTGTGCGCGCCAATCCAGAGCTGATCATGCTGGGTGAAAGAGGTGTCAATGACTTAGCGCAAAGACCGGGTTGGTCGCAGATCAGGGCCATACGCGAGCACCGTGTGTGTGTGTTCCTTGGCGAGCAAGGCAATGTTCTTGTGCGACCCGGACCGCGCATGGCTCAGGCAGCTCGTTTAATGGCAAACTGCTTAACGCAGCATTCCTCAATCAACAACAAAGTTAAACCATGAATGCTCACCGCCATGTTTGGTTGTTTGTCCTTGGGATTGTCGCTTCCCTCGCTCTCATTGTGTTAGGGATTTTTGTAGGAAGCACAGGCTTTGAGAGTTTGATGCCGGCCCTTATAAACTCAGAAATCGATGCTGATGACGCCTTGATGGCCCAAAAAATCTTATGGGAAATTCGTCTACCGAGGACCATGGGTGCTTGGGCTGCGGGGGTTTTGTTGGGTGTGAGTGGTGCTTTGGCGCAGGGGCTTTTTCGCAACCCACTTGCAGATCCCTATTTGCTTGGAAGTGCGTCGGGTGCATCCTTAGGTGTGGCTTTGGCCTTGGCTGTTTTTGGCGGGGGGATAAGCTTGGTGAATGATGGACTGGCCGTGGGTGTGTTTTCAAGCAATATTTGGGTGCGCTTAGGTCTCACAGGTGCAGCGTTTATCGGTGCAGTTTTTGCTGTGCTATTGACCCTTTTACTCTCTGGTGGTGTTGCCAATACCTTGCGTTTGCTTTTATGTGGTGTGGTGGTGGGTGTTGTACTTGGGGCGTGCACCAATTTGCTGATGCTGATGTCACCGGACTCGTTGCAAGCGATGCAGTCTTTCATGTTGGGCTCTACGGCCTTTGTGGGCTGGAACGCCTTGGCGGTGATGCTGATGGTTTGTTGCATTTGTTGTCTGGCCGCATGGTTTTTTTCTCGTGTGCTGGATGGCTTGAGTTTGGGGGAAGCAACCGCTTTTACGCTTGGATTGCCCATTGCACCCACCAGAGCAGCATTGATCGGTGTATTGGCGCTGGCAACTGGAACGGCAGTCTCACAAACTGGACTCATTGCCTTTGTTGGACTGGTGTCGCCTCACTTGGTTCGTGCATGGGTCAAAACAACTCACGCTTATCTTGTGTTGCTCTCAAGTTTGGTTGGTGGGGTGCTTTTATTGTCTGCTGATATTTTGGCTCGTTGCTTGATCGCGCCTCAAGAGCTGCCAGTCGGTGTCCTCACCGCTGTATTGGGGGGCGGGTATTTGCTGTGGTTAATCAGTCGACGTTCCGTGCGCTCTGGAGAGAGCACATGATTGCAATTGAAAATAGCTTGGCATTTAAAACCGATCAACTCACTGTGTCTTTGGGTCAAACGAAGCTTGCTCCCCCAATTTTAAGAGAGGTCTCTTTGGAGATTTTACAGGCTCGTTGGACGTGTATTGTTGGGCCCAATGGGGCGGGAAAATCTACACTGCTTAAAACGCTTGCTGGCTTGTTGCCTTTTTCTGGAGATGTGCAGTTGTTGGGTTGTCCTTTGAGGGAGTGGTCAAACCGCGATCGTGGGCGAACGCTTTCTTGGTTGGATCAAAATGGCATGTCGGCCGATGGGTTGCGCGTTTTTGATGTGGTCATGTTGGGAAGAATCCCTCATCAACCCTGGCTAGCGCCTGCAAGTGAGCAAGACCGCTTGGCTGTCGAGCAAGCCTTGAGGTCAACCCAGGCGTGGCAATGGCGTGAGCGAGCCTTAGGTCAACTCAGTGGCGGAGAGCGTCAGCGTGTGTTGTTGGCCAGAGCCTTGGCCGTTCAAGCCCAAGTCTTCTTGATGGATGAGCCACTGGCAAATTTAGACCCCCCTCATCAAGTAGACTGGTTGGAGTTGGTGCATGAGCTGATTGGGCAAGGAAAAACAGTGATCAGTGTGTTGCATGAAATTTCAGTAGCCCTTCAAGCCGATGATTTGGTCGTGATGGATCAAGGACGAGTCCTTCACCATGGCCCGAGCAATGAAGCAAAGACTCACCAAGCTCTTGAGTCTGTTTTTAACCACCGAATTAAACTTTTTTCATGTGAGGGGCAATGGGTTGTATTGCCTCAAATTAAATCTTAAAGGACGAGGTCATGCAGATTGAATCACCACCCACCGAAAAACCCTACGACAAGTCAGAAGGCGAGCGTCGAGGTCTGATCATCGTCAATACGGGGGACGGAAAAGGCAAGAGCACATCGGCTTTTGGCTTGGCTTTGCGCGCGCATGGTCGAGCAAAGAACGTGAAAATTTATCAGTTCATGAAAGTGCCGTCTGCCAGGTTTGGTGAGCATCGCGTGTTTGAGAAATTGGGTGTTCCCATTGAGGGCTTGGGGGATGGTTTTAGTTGGAAGAGTCAAGACATCGAGCACTCTGCTCAATTGGCCCGTGATGGTTGGCTGCGTGCCAAAGAGACGATTTTGGCGGGTGAACACTTTCTTGTCGTGCTTGATGAAATTACCTATCCCTTGATTTATGGTTGGCTGGGCTTAGAAGATGTGTTGCAAACACTCAAAGAAAGACCCATTCACGTTCACGTTTGTTTAACGGGCAGACGTTGTCCGGCTGAAATCATCGATTTGGCAGACACAGTGACTGAGATGACGATGATCAAACACGCCTTTCAAGCTGGAATTCCAGCGCAAAGAGGGATCGAGGACTAGATCGGTGCTGGGACTTCTCCAATTGCAACCGGACCCTGTCATCATGGCAGGCGCCATATTAGTTGCTTTGCTCATTGACATGTTGAAGAAAATACAATCGGAGCTCAACATTAAATGACCGCTGTTTGTGTCATGGTTTTAGGCACCACGAGTGGAGCAGGAAAGAGTTGGGTTGCCACAGCCTTGTGCCGTTATTATGCGAGGTTGGGTTTGAAGGTGGCACCCTTCAAAGCTCAAAACATGAGCAACAATGCAAGAGTGGTGGCTGGGCTCAGTGGCTTGGAGGGTGAAATTGGATCAGCTCAATACTTCCAGTCCCTTGCTGCGAAGTCCATACCTGAGGTTCGCATGAACCCCGTGTTGCTTAAACCTGAAGCGGACACACGCAGTCAGGTGATTTTAATGGGAGAGATGAACCGCGAGCTGAGCGACATGCCTTGGCGCGGGCGAAGCGAAAAGGTTTGGCCCTATATTTGCAGTGCTTTAGATGCGTTGCGTGCTGAAAATGATGTGATCGTGATAGAGGGTGCCGGATCCCCCGCAGAAATCAATCTGCATGCTAGCGATATCGTGAACATGCGAGTGGCCTTGCATGTCAATGCGCGTTGCCTGCTGGTGACTGATATTGATCGAGGAGGGGCCTTTGCCCATTTGTATGGCACTTGGGCGCTTTTGCCCAATCAAGAAAGAGCGTTGATCAAAGGCTTTGTGCTCAATAAGTTTAGAGGCGATGCCGCTTTGCTTGCACCGGGTCCGCAAATGCTTGAAGAACTGACGGGTATACCCGTTGTGGCCACATTGCCAATGTGGTGGCAACACGGTTTACCTGAGGAGGATGGAGTCTTTGACGATCAAAGCCGATCCATTGGACCTGTCACAAAGACCGTTGCCGTCATCACTTATCCCCGAATCAGCAACCTCGATGAATTCCAACCCTTAAAGAACATGCCAGGCTTGAGGCTTGTTTGGGCGCGCACTCCAAGCGAATGTGTGGGTGCCGATTGGATCGTTTTGCCAGGCTCCAAGGCCACTGCCTCTGATTTGAATTGGATGCGTGTTCAAGGGCTTGATCGCACCATTGCCTCTCATGCTGCAGGTGGTGGTGCCGTCTTAGGGATATGTGGTGGCTTACAAATGCTTGGAGAGGCCATGACGGATCCCCATGGGATTGACGGAAATGCAATCGGTTTGGGCTTGTTGCCCCTTGTGACCGTGTTTGATCGTGAAAAGACCGTCAAGAGAGCGACAGTGCGTTTCAGTCAAGTCAAGGGGCCATGGGCTAAGTTGTCCAATGTGTCATGCCAAGGATATGAGATTCACCATGGACAAACGAAGGCGCACCCGGCCATGGTTGCACAAGGTCATGTCGCGCGTGAGGTCTTGGCTGGACTGGCATGGCAAAATGAAGCGGGAAATGTACTGGGTTGTTATTTGCACGGTCTTTTTGAAGATTCATCCGTCTTGGAGTCCTTGTTTGGCGCGAGCGCATCTTCACTTGATGCTGTATTTGAGGGTCTTGCGGACTTTTTACAAACCCATGTCGAAGGCGATGTTCTAAGCGAGCTTGTTAAAAGAGACTAAAAATGCTTTTACAAGCTCAAAGATATTTGCCGCTCTCTGATGGGGCGGCATTAAAGAGATTCAAAGCGTCAAGTGCACCCAAAAATGCAACGCGGACGACGCCAATGCACCTGAGTTTTAAAAAATCATAACGCATTCATAATGCATTCAAGGGGATCTTCAGATAGGAAATTGCGTTGGCTTCTTTGGGGGGAAATTCACCCGCTCGGATATTGATTTGTACAGCAGGCAAGATCAAGACGGGCATGTCTAGTGTGGCGTCTCTCTGGGTGCGCATGTCCACAAACTGTTCTTGCGTGACGGCGTCATGAACGTGAATGTTTTTTTCTCTTTGCTCAGCAACGGTGGTTTCAAAAGCGACTGCACGGAAATTTGGCGGATAGTCATGGCACATAAAGAGGCGTGTTTCAGGAGGTAAGCTCAAAATTTTGCGAATGGATGCGTAAAGGGCACGCGCATCGCCTCCAGGAAAGTCGCATCGTGCTGTTCCAACATCAGGCATGAACATGGTGTCGCCTACCAAAACCGCATCTCCAAATTGGTAGGCCACGCAAGCTGGTGTATGGCCTGGGACAAATAAAACTTTTCCAATGAGTGCTCCAACCTTGAACTCCTCATCGCGTCCTAGCAACTGGTCAAATTGGGAACCATCCTCTTTGAATGTCGAGTCCAAATTAAAGATGGTTTTGAATACACTTTGGACTTGAGTGATGTGCGCCCCAATGGCAACTTTTCCGCCTAGATGTTTTTTGAGATAGGCGGCGGCACTGACGTGATCGGCGTGTGCATGTGTCTCAAGAATCCACTGCACTTGAAGTTGGTTTGTTTTGACGTACTCTATGACTTTTGCAGCCGATGAGGTCGTTGTTCTTCCTGACTTGGGATCGTAATCCAACACGGAATCAATCACCGCGCAGTCTGTTCCTCTTCCTTGATGGACGATATAGGTGACCGTCCAAGTCTCTGGGTCAAAGATGCCGTGCACAATCGGTTTTAAATGGGGGGTGGTCATTTTAAGCATTTCAATTAAGTTTAAAATATTATATTGACTGATATATTAAAAGTCAATATAATGAAAAAAAATTCATTCAAGGGGGGGTTAAATGAATGTTGAGTCCCTAGAGCTCCAGCAGATGCAAAGCTCAGCCGCTCAGGCGTGTAAGTTGATGAAAGTGCTCTCCAACACCGACCGTTTGATGATTCTTTGCCAGCTCTCTAAAGGAGAGTTGAGGGTGGGGGAAATTGAGGAGCAGCTTGGCATCAGCCAGCCCACACTTTCGCAGCAACTCACTGTCTTGCGCGATGAGGGGCTTGTGAGCACCAGGCGAGAGGGAAAAAGCATCTATTACCAAGTCAAAAGCCCAAAAGCTTTAGCGGTGATAGAAACTTTATATGAACAATTTTGTAAATAGTAGAGATTTAAAAAAATGGAAATAGACTGGATTCACTTCACACCATGGCTCTCGATGGGCGGAGGCCTCTTACTCGGACTTGCCTGTGCCGCATTTATTTTGATCAATGGCCGCATATTGGGCATCAGTGGAATCCTTGGCGGATTGCTCTTTCCTCGGTTTGGCGATATCGCTTGGCGTGCATCCTTTCTTTTAGGGATGGGGTGTGCACCCATGATCATGGATTACATCATGCCATTGGGCGTCCTTGACGCACCCCGAATTGACGCGGACTACCTTGCAATTGCTGCAGCGGGTTTGCTTGTGGGTTTTGGAACTCGGTATGGCTCAGGGTGTACAAGCGGACACGGGGTTTGCGGGTTATCGCGCTTGTCACCAAGGTCTCTTGTGTCTACGCTCATCTTCATGGGTTTTGGGTTTTTGATCGTCTACGTTATACGTCACCTTATTGGGTGAGGAGTTTGTATGCAGCACCGTATCAGTGAATTTTTAGTGGGATTGATCTTTGGCAGCGGACTCATCCTCTCGGGCATGACGGATCCGGGCAAAGTCATTGGATTTTTAGATGTTTTTGGTGCATGGGATCCATCTTTGGCGCTTGTGATGGGTGGGGCAATTGCGGTTGGTTTTTTTGCATTCGCTGTAGCTAAAAAAAGAACAAGCAATTTTTTAGGAGGCGCGCTGCATTTGCCCTCATCCCATCAAATCGATAAGCCCTTGGTGATTGGGGCCGTCCTTTTTGGAATGGGTTGGGGGCTTGCTGGATTTTGTCCAGGCCCTGCAATCGTTTCATTGGCTGCGGGTCAGCCCAAAGCGGCCGTGTTTATCGGCTTTATGCTCGCTGGGATGTTTATTTTTGAAATTATCCAGCGCCGTGCGTCATCTAAGCTCTAAAAGAAGCTTTCAATGGTTCAAGGCAGATCAAAAGAAGTTGCCCCTGCAGTTTTACTTCATCAATCACAAGCATGTCAAATAGAGAGGAAAAACCAGCCCCAGGCTTTTTTAAATGCTTGATGGATGGAGTTGAGCCATCAGCATGTGTATGGAATTTGACAAAGCGTGTCTTGCCTCCTTTCACGGGAAAAGCAAAGTCCAAGTGGTGTAGGTGGCAAGCCTTGCCTGAAATGGCTGATTAAACACCAAGGGAAATTCACTTGAGCGTTGTCTTATTATCGGGTATCTTGATTGGAGCCATCATGGGCTTAACGGGCGCAGGGGGTGGCATTCTTGCGGTTCCCGTGCTTGTTGCAGGCATGCATTGGACGATGCTGCAAGCAGCGCCTGTGGCACTGATAGCAGTCGCTTCAGGTGCGGCAGTGGGCGCAATCGATGGCTTCCGACAGGGCTTGGTTCGCTACAAAGCTGCAATTCTCATGGCAGTCTGCGGTGTTCCGATGACCCGCATAGGTCAACATTGGGCGCATGTCTTGCCACCGTATATTCTGATGGCAAGCTTTGGGTTGCTCATGATTGCGGTGTCTTGGCGCTTTTATAAACAGTCGCAACAAAGACATTTGGGCCTAGAAGAAGATGCCTTGCGTTTGGCTTTTATCAACAGTCAAACAGGAAAATTCATTTGGACACCCATTGCGGCATTGGTGCTTGCTTTAATAGGCATGCTGACTGGCGTGATGACCGGGCTTTTGGGGGTAGGTGGTGGGTTTTTAATCGTGCCGTTGATGAGACGTTTCACCCATCTTGCACTTCCTGGGATTGTGGCAACTTCCTTGTTCGTCATCACTTTGGTGGGAAGCGGGGGCGTCGTCAACGCGTTGTTAAGCGGTGCCCAATTGCCTGTGGTGGAGACCAGTGGTTTTGTAGGCGCAATGATCAGCGGAATGCTGATGGGCCGTCTTGTTTCTCGCAAATTGCAAGCTTGGCAAGTTCAGCTTGGGTTTTCTGCTTTATTGATGTGTGTGTCCGTCTATATGCTTTTTAAAGCGTACAGTGGTTTTTCGCTTTAAAGCCATGGGTGTGAATGGGTTTCATTTTTGAAAAAACCAAATACTTTTATAATTTATTTCAGACAACTCAAATTTAACAAAGGACGCTAAAGATGACTGATTTATTCAAAGAAAAATCGACAAATTGGGATGCCAATGAGATGAGAACCAAGATGTCTCAGGCCATTGGATCCTCGATTTTGGAAAATGTGAAATTAAATGAGCAGATGACGGTCATGGATTTTGGCGCTGGAACAGGGTTGATCAGCGCGCAAGTGGCACCCCATGTGAAGAAAATTACCGCTGTGGACGTATCCGAGTCCATGCTAGAGAAGTTGATCTCAAAAACAGAGTTAAAAGGAAAAGTTGAAATTCTTTGTCAAGACATCACGCTCAACCCCATTGCCGTTCAATACGATCTCATCATGAGCGCAATGGCCATGCACCATGTCAAAGACACCAACAACATGATTCAAAAATTTGCCGATCATCTAAAGCCCGGTGGCCATATCGCACTGGCAGACTTGGACACTGAAGACGGTGGCTTTCATGCCATTCCCACGGAGGGAGTGTTTCATCAAGGATTTGATCGCGATGAATTTGCAGGAAAACTTCAGCAATATGGGTTCATAAATGTTAAATTCGTAACGGCCCATATTGCAGAACGGAAAAATGGGTCTTATCCGATTTTCTTGGCCTTGGGATCCAAAAAATAGCAGCGATGGATCGTTTGCTTTGTTGACAAAGCTACCATGAAATCAACAGATGGGGAAAGCATAGAGTGTGTATCTGTGGTTTTCTTTTGTTGTTTAATCTTTGCCCATCAATAGACCCGCTGATTGAAAAAACGCTTGCTAATTTAAATCTTTTAAAAATTACGCACATCAAAAGAGAAATTCAGTTTCTTAATTTTCGAGTGAATCTATAGATTAAATTCATCGAGACCCACAATTCCAATTTTTTTGATTTCATGTCTTTGAGCGCTAGCAAGCACTTTGATGGCTGTATCATATCTGGCTCTTGCGCTTGAGCGAATATGAATCTCGACGTTTTCATTATTTAATCTGATGTTGGAAAACCTGGCGTCCAATTCATCTTGCGATTCAATTGGAGAGCCGTTCCAGGACATATTGCTTTTATCATCAATGCTGATTTTGATGACTCTGGGCTCTTTTATCCTTTGTGCAGGGCTCACAGGCATATCCAAGTTGACGCTGTGCAATTGGGCTGGAATGGTGATGATCAGCATGATGATCAGCACAAGCAAGATATCAATCAGAGGCGTCGTATTGATGTCCATCATGACATCGGGCTCAGGAGCCAGGTGAGGTAAAAGTGGTTCTTTTGTGGATGAGAAATTCATTTTTTTGTATTCTTTCTCTCTGCTACTTAGGTTCAGTTATAAAACCAACTTTTGACAAGCCAAGTCTTTGAAGCACATTCATCACACGTCCAACCGATTGAAATTCGCTTTGAGAATCTCCTCGTATTTGCACCTCAGGCTGAGGCGTCAAAAGGGCGTATGGCTTTAAGATCTTGAACAATGCATCATTGTTTGACATCAGACTGTCATAGACGAAGATTTGTCCTTTTGCATTGACAGAGATGATGATGGTTTCTGGTTTTTGCTCTCGCAAGACATTGCTCTCTAAGGGCAGACTGACCTTGACTGACGTTGTCACGACTGGAATTGTGATCAGAAAGATAATCAAGAGGACCAACATCACATCCACCAAAGGCGTTGTGTTGATTTGGCTCAAGACCTCATCGTCAGCGTCAGATGTTATATTGATGGCCATGGGTGAGTGACTAAATTAGGGTGAAAGGTCAATTTAGAAATTACTTTGCGCTTAAAACCGAATGCAAATCAGAACCAAAAGCATTGATGTCTTCTAAGGCCGCCTTGTTTCTTTTGACCAACCAGTTGTAGCCTAAAACAGCGGGGACCGCCACGGCTAAACCAATCGCCGTCATGATCAATGACTCACCTACAGGGCCTGCTACTTTGTCAATGGATGCTTGACCTGTGAGACCAATTTTCATGAGCGCGTTATAAATACCCCATACCGTTCCAAAGAGTCCCACAAAGGGTGCCGTTGAACCAACTGTTGCCAACCAAGACAGTCCGCCTTGCATTTGTCCTTGAATTTGAGACATGCCTCTTTGTATGGAGATGGATAGCCAAGTTTGAGGCTCAACGGGTGAGAGAATCCCTTTTTGGGGTTCAGAGGCTTTTAGGGCAATATGTATCAGAAATTTAAAGGGACTCTTCTCGCTCAATGTTTTTTCGCCCGCTTGGATGTTGCTAGAGGCCCAAAAGGCCTCATTGATCTCCTTGGACATTTTGAAGAGATGGCTTTGAGTCAGGAGTTTACTGATGATCACATACCAAGAGGACACGCTCATGAGGATCAAGATGATCAATGTTGCCTTTGCCACCCAATCGGATTGTTCTAAAAGGGACATCAAGCCAAATGCTTTTTCCATCTCATCATTGGGATTCGTTTGTGTACCTTGTGACCAAACAGCACTCCAAAGGAGGCTCAAGGAGACGATCAGGAATAAATGCTTGGAATATTTAACGATTGTTTTCATGGTGTGGTTTTGGCAAGGGACGGTAAATAAAATGTAATTTGATTTCAAATGGCTAAAGAGTAAAGGCTATAGGCTAGATTAAAAATTTAACTTTGATTGCGCTTAAAAATAGATGTGTCAGTCTTCGATCTTC
>Ga0114978_10000651_pt1 | contig 29614 bp, 24 predicted proteins | sample S_140212_EF_Meta_FD_87027 | JGI IMG/M metagenome (GOLD analysis project Ga0114978, IMG submission 87027) | Freshwater microbial communities from Lake Simoncouche, Canada to study carbon cycling - S_140212_EF_MetaG | ecosystem: Environmental > Aquatic > Freshwater > Lake | place: Lake...
GCAGAACGAGTTAACCGGCGACGTGGCATGCACAGACTCCTTTATGGACTTGTGGCTAGATACGTATGGCTCGCGAACAATGGAAAACACTCTCAGAAAGCTATCAAATCGTACTCAGCCAGCGGCATGCGTTGCAAACCGCTGCGAAGCTCGCTGCTAAAAACAAAGAGAAAATATGCGTGTCCGACAGGAAGCTTTTCCACGCACGTTTTGATAAAGATCGACAATAGGGATGGCAATCCAAAAGGCATCCCGAGAAGCCTGGCTGCCCCGTCCAGTTCTGCTAGGGCAGAACTGGTTGACGCCGTGATCGTGGAAGCAGGTGATGGGATCAGAGCCGTTGAATATTGCCGCATCCGTGTCGAAGAAAGAGAAAAGGGTGGCTGACGGGACTCGAACCCGCGACCCCTAGAATCACAATCTAGTGCTCTAACCAACTGAGCTACAACCACCATCGTTCAAGGGCTGGGCTAGTTTACCATATTTTTTCATCCGTCTATGCCGGGCCGAAACCCGTCCAAAAGCTGGCTTGAAAGACGGCGGCGAATCTCAGCGAGTCGCTCGGAGAGATCTCGCTCGTAGCCGCGGGACGTCGGCTCGTAATATCGTTTTTCAACGCCCAGATAGTCTTGCGCTGCAATGCCATCGGGAGCATCATGGGCATAGGCATAGCCCTGGCCGTGGCCGAGTCGCTCGGCACCGGCGTAATGCTTGTCTTGCAGATGCCTAGGCACTGGGATGACGGCTTTTTCTTGCACATCCCGGCGGGCCGTTTCGATGGCCACCGTGCAGGCGTTGCTCTTGGGGGCTAGCGCCAGATAGATCACAGCCTGCGAGAGCGCGAGTTGACACTCCGGCAAGCCCACAAACTCCGTTGCCTGCATCGCTGCCACTGCGATCATGAGCGCCCGTGGCTCGGCGTTGCCGATGTCTTCGCTGGCCAAAATCACGAGCCTTCGCGTCAGAAAGCGAACATCTTCACCCCCTTCCAGCATCCGGGCCAACCAATAGAGCCCCGCATCGGCATCGCTGCCACGGATGCTCTTGATCAGGGCGCTTGCACAATCGTAATGCGTGTCGCCGGAATCGTATGCGATGGCCTTGCGCTGCACGCTCTCGCGGGCCAAGGCCAGCGTGTACAACAGCGGCCGCTCGGAGTTTGAAAGCAGACCGATTTCAAGCGCACCCAACGCCCGACGGGCATCGCCGTCGGACGTTTCACCGAGAAACTCTAGGGCATCCGCGGCAATCGATACCTGCTCGGCTCCGAACCCGTGCTCACGATCGGAAAGTGCACGGCGAATGACCTCGGCAATATCGTCGCGAGACAGGCTCTCCAGCTCAAAAATTCGGCTGCGACTAACAAGCGCGCTTGTTAGTGCAAAAAATGGATTTTGCGTGGTAGCACCGATCAATGCAATCACGCCGCTTTCCACATCGGGCAGGAGCACATCCTGCTGAGCCTTGTTAAACCGATGAATCTCATCGATGAAAAGGCACGTTCGCTGACTGTCCTCGGCGAGTCGATCGCGAGCTGCCTCCAGCACTTCGCGAAGTTCTTTCACGCCCGAGGACGTCGCCGAGATCTCGATGAACCTCCGCTTTGTCTCGTGCGCGATGATCTCGGCTAGCGTTGTCTTTCCGACACCAGGCGGGCCGTAGAGAATCACCGAACCAAGCCGGTCGGCCTCGATCAGCCGCCGCAAGAGCATTCCCTTCCCGACCACTTTCTCCTGACCAATATAGTCGGCCAACCGACGCGGCCGCATTCTGGCTGCCAACGGAGCAGCCCGGGCAATATTCGCTGCACGCGAGGCACTAAAGAGATCGGCCATGCAGGCGTTCCTCTCTGAAAAAAATCTGGGGGGACATTCTCGAGACTTTCTGTCGGGCGAGTCTATCGAGGCTCTCCGCAGCCACGTGAGCCGGCCCACACAAACTCAATCGCCGCATCGATCTCGGGCGACAGGCTCTTGTGCACAGGGCAGGCGTGGGCCGCCTGCTCCAGCAGCGACCGCTGGGGATGATCGGCTGGCAGCGGAATCGTGAGCCGCGTTCGTAACGATGCGATTCGACGAGGTGAGTCCTTGCTCATTTCCTTCACCGTCTCCGCCTGCATACCAACCAATTCGATGCCATGCCGCTGAGCAGCGATTCCCATGATCGTCATCATGCAGGAGCCCAAGGCCACACCCACGAGATCCGTCGGCGAAAAACTCTCTCCCTTGCCTTGGTTGTCCACTGGTGCGTCGGTGATGAGCGTGGTGTGCGATGGGCCGTGCTCGGCGCGGCATCGCAACTGCCCTTCGTACGTGGTGGTGAGACTGACCATGAAACCCTTTCTGTGGAGCGGTGGCGTTTATTTTTCGCAGTTGCATCCTACACTTCCGTTGGTGGAGGCTACGATAGTGCCGGAGAAACTATGGGATTTCACACGCTGACTGCCTGTGTCGATGCTCTTCGCACCGCCGGAGAGCTCGTTGCGATCGACTATCCGGTCGATCCGTACTTGGAGATCGCCGAGATCCAGCGGCGACTGTTTCGCTCCGGTGGCCCGGCGGTGCTCTTCACCCGCCCCAAGGGCGCGGCGTTTCCAGTCCTTGTAAATCTCTATGGCACGAAGCGACGGATCGAAAGGATTTTCTCCGATTCGCTCGACCGCGTGCGGCGATTGGTCGAACTTAAAATTGATCCCACCGCAGCGATAAGGCGGCCGCTTCGTTACTGGCGATCGCCGCTGGATGCCCTCTCGATGCTTCCAAGACGCGTGTCAACAGGAGCCGTGCTGGCCCACGAGATTCCTCTGAGCCACGTACCGCAGGTAACGAACTGGCCCGGCGATGGCGGCCCATTTATCACACTCCCTGCGGTCTACACAGAAGATCCAAACCATCCAGGAACGAAGCGATCCAACCTCGGGATGTACCGCGTGCAACTGGCGGGCAACGCATACCAGCAGGACTGCGAGGTGGGCCTGCACTATCAATTGCACCGTGGCATCGGCGTGCATCACACAGCGGCGATGGCCCGTGGCGAACCGCTCAAGGCATCCATTTTTGTGGGTGGCTCGCCAGCCATGGCGGTGTCGGCGGTGATGCCGCTGCCCGAGGGCCTCTCGGAACTGACGTTTGCCGGAGTGCTCGCAGGCCACAGGATTCCAATGATCCGCCGAAACAATCGGCCCGCCATCTATGCCGAAGCCGACTTTGTCATTGAAGGAACGATCATCCCCGACATAACCAAGCCAGAGGGACCCTTTGGGGACCACCTCGGCTACTACTCGCGTCAACACGATTTCCCCGTGCTCCACGTGGAGCATGTTTGGCATCGCAAGGGGGCAATCTGGCCGGTGACGGTGGTCGGTCGACCGCCGCAGGAAGACACACTCTTCGGCTGGCTCGTACACGAACTCACAGGCCCGGTGATCCCAACCGTGCTTCCGGGCGTGCACAGCGTGCATGCGGTGGATGCCTCGGGCGTGCATCCATTGCTCTTGGCTGTGGGGAGCGAACGCTACATGCCTTGGAAGACAACCAGCCGTCCTGCCGAACTACTCACACAGGCCGCTGCGATCCTCGGCCAAGGGCAGCTATCGCTCGCAAAATATCTCTTTCTTGTGTCTCACGGAGACGCCCCTGACCTCGACGCTCACGACGTACCGAGAGTTTTGAAGCATCTCTTGGAGCGAGTCGACTGGCGTCGCGACTGCCACTTCCACACCGAAACAACGATCGACACGCTGGACTACTCCGGCAGCGGTCTCAACACGGGCTCAAAGCTGGTGGTGGCCGCGCGAGGACCGGCCGTCCGCGAACTGCCTCAGGAAATCTCTGCGGGGTGGTCGCTGCCGACTGGTTTTTCTGCACCGAGAGTCTGCCTCCCCGGCATCATGGCTGTGACCGGGCCGCGCATCGAGCAGCAACCCGAGTTGGCTGCCGCCAACGACATCGCGATTTGGCAGTCCGCATCATCCGCGCCTTGGTCGGCCGACGTTGACCAGTTCTGTGCAGCGATTGGCACTGACCACCCACTCCACTTATGGCCGCTGATTGTCGTGGTGGACGACAGCCAGAATGCCGCTGCATCGCTGAATAATTTTCTCTGGATCACGTTCACGCGATCCAATCCAGCCGCCGATGTGCATGGAGTCGGAGCATTTGTCCACCAGAAACACTGGGGCTGCCGTGGGCCTCTTGTGATCGATGCCCGACTCAAGCCACATCACTCACCGCCAGTCAAGGAAGACCCTGCCATCTCAGACCGCGTGGATGCGATGTGTGCCTCGGGCGGCCCGCTGGCGGGAATCGCCAGCCAGGGCGGCATCGCAGGCTAGGCAATCCCTGCAATCCGAATCTTTGTGGCGATTGAACGATGGCCCGTACGGCGGCGATAGTTCTTGCGTCGACGGAATTTCTGAACGAAAAGTTTGTCGCCCTGCACCAACCCGAGCACCTTGGCCGTTACCGTTGCGCCCTTCACGAGTGGCTTGCCGAGCGTGATCTCACCAGCTTTGCTGACAGCCAGGACCTCTTCAAACACAATCTCGGTTCCCGCAGGCACATGACGAAAGTCGATCTCAAGCTCCTGACCCTCGCTCACTTTGTATTGGCGACCACCGTCTACAACGATCGCGTAATGATGCCCCGAACCGGCCATCGTTGCGGCTGGGTTCTTTGCTACCGGATTCGTTGTGGCGTCGCTCGAAGAAGCGTCTTTGGATGCTGATGCCTTGGCCATGAGTAGGGGTCCGATCAAATGGTTCTGAAAAAAGTGGGTAGGGAAAACGGCGGGCATTTCTAGAAGCCAGAAACGCATCGGGAACCGACTAGGGTAGCGGGCCAAGGGCGGCGGGTCGAGGGGGGCAGAAAAGCCCCGAGAGACGACTCTCTCGGGGCCTTTTGCTGCTGTCTGAGCGAACAAATCTCTTCGAATGTTTCTACCTCGGTTGCGTCAGGGAAATCGCACCGAACGGCTATTGGAATCCCACGCCTCAAACATCATGTGCTCGGGTGACACGCTCTCTTTGCCCACTACATGCAGTTGCATGTGTACCGTGTCTTCAAACTGGGCAATTTCACGCCGCTTGCGATTGTTGATCCATGTCGCCACTTCGTCGTGCACCGTCACGTTGAGCCGTGCGATATCGTCGCGGGTGGCAGAAAGCTGGAGCGTTCGCATCACCTCGATCGCCATGCTCTCGGCCGTCTTTACCATTCCGGTGCCGGTGCATGTTGGACAATCGCGAAAGATGCTCTTTCGCAGCGACGGCCGAATGCGCTGCCGCGTCATTTCAATCAAACCAAACGGGCTCGTTCGCAGGATCTTCGTGCGGGCGCGGTCTCGCTTCATCGCATCGTAGAGCGCCTTCTCGACGCCACGGCGGTAGCGATCCCGCCGCATGTCGATAAAGTCGTTGACGATCACGCCACCGAGATCCCGCAACCGCAACTGACGGGCAATCTCCTTCGCAGCGATGATGTTCATCTGGTAGGCGTTTTCTTCCGCCGATTTTTCGGTACGGAAACTGCCGGAGTTGACGTCGATTGCCACCAACGCTTCTGTCTGGTCGATCACGATCGATCCACCACCCTTGAGCGGCACCTTCCGCTGATGGATACGGCTGATCTCCTCTTCCAAGCCGTAGCGATGAAAGAGCGGCTCTTTGCCATCGTAGAGCTGCAGCCGACTAACGTACTTCGGCATCACCAATTCGAGAAATTCGCGAGCCCGTTCGTAGGCGGCTGGCTCGTCGATCAGAATCCGACCAACATCTTCCGTGAACATATCACGGATGGTGCGGATGATCATGTCGCTCTCCTGATAGATGTCGATCGGTGCGGAATACTTCCGCATCCGTCGCACGATCGACTTCCAGAGACGCAGCAGATAGGTCATATCCCTTGCCATCTCCGACTTGGTGCGCTCCGTGCCGGCGGTGCGCACAACAAACCCAACGCCTTTGGGCGGCTGGAGATCCAGCATGATGTCGCGGAGCATGCGACGATCGTGTTCGTCATCGATTTTCTTTGAGATGCCCACCCGGCCCAGTGGCGGCATCAGCACAAGATAGCGACCGGGGATGGAGATATACGTGGACAGCGTCGGGCCTTTCGTGCCGAACCCTTCCTTGATCACCTGCACAAGCACCTCGTCACCCCGTCGAAGGACGTCTTGAATCGGTGGTTTCACGCGTGGACGATCGCCTAGGCGAGGCCGGCGGTTCGTGGCCGTTCGCTGACGGGCATCAGCGTCCTCTTCGGCGGATTCCAGTCCGCGGCCCGAGGGCTCTGCCACGTCGAATGCCTTGTCGGGATCCAGCCCGCCCTGCCTGTAATACTGCGGCTCCACATCGCTGATATGGAGAAAGCCGTTGCGACCCACGCCAAAATCTACAAACGCCGCCTGAATGCTCGGCTCGATATTGACGATCCGCCCCTTGTAAATATTCCCTACATAATTGTCCTGGCTGGTGCGCTCCACGTAGAGCTCCTCCAGCACACCGTTTTCCATGATGGCAATCCGGCACTCTTCCGGCTGCGATACGTTGATCAGCATTTCCTGTTTCATGAATCATCTTTCCTTGTGATACTCTCCGGCCCTTCCGGCGTCGTCGCGTTAGGCGACCGTCTGGGCAGAGAGCAAGCGACGCAATTGTTCGCGTAAAAAAGCCTTCACCTCACCCGCGCCATCCATTTCAAGCGCGCGTTCGGCGATTCCGCGACATTCGGCGACCGAAACACTTCGGCACACCTGCTTCACTTCCGGGATCGCGATGGCCGGCACACTGAGCTGCCGCAAACCGAGCCCCAGAAGCAGCTGCGTGTACATCACGCTGCCGCTCATTTGACCGCATACATTAGCCGGCACGCCGGCCTCTCGAGCCACATCCAGCGAGCGACGCAGGAGCCGGAGCACCGCTGGATCGCACGCGTTGTAGAGGCCGGCAACCTCTTTATTTCCCCGATCGACCGCCAGCGTGTACTGGATCAAGTCGTTGGTGCCAACCGAAATAAAATCGACCTCCTTGATAAACTTATCGAGCAGCACCACTGCGGCGGGAGTTTCCACCATCATGCCAACAGGCATGCTGCGATTAAACGCAATGCCGTGCTCCGCCAAATCCTCCATGACATCCGCCAGCACCATGCGGGCCTGCCGAAGCTCCACGATCGTGGAGACAAGCGGAAAAAGCACTCGCACATCGCCCAATGCACTGGCCCGCAGAATGGCCCGCAACTGAGTTCGAAACATTGGCAACTGCCGCAGCGAAAGCCGGATACTGCGGAGGCCCAAGCAGGGATTGCGCTCTTCTTCCGAAGTGGTTTCGGTTCGCATCTTGTCGGCGCCCAAGTCGAGCGTGCGGATCACGACGGGCTTGCCAAGCATCGCCTGCACCACCTCAACGTAGGCGGCGAAATGATCTTCCTCCGTCGGCTCCCGGCGGCTGGTTAAGTAGAGAAATTCCGTGCGGTACAGGCCGATGCCATCGCAGCCGCGGCTCAAACACTGTTCGACCTCGCTGGGAAACTCAATATTGCCCGTGAGTTGAACCCGCACGCCGTCGAGCGTTTCCGCTGGCAAGTCACGCAGCCGGTCGAGCTTCACGGCCTCCGTGCGGGCTGCCTCTACTTCCAATCGGTAGTGGGCGATGGTCTCCTCGTCGGGCTGCAGAATTACAAGCCCTTGGTTGCCATCTAGGATCACAGGCTCGCCGCCCGACACGTCGGCCAGAAACGGCCCCAGCCCAACCACTGCCGGAATCTCGAGACCCTCGGCCACAATCGCTGTGTGGCTGCCGGGACCACCCAGCTCCGTAGCAAACCCCTGCACAAATCGGCGATCCAGATTTGCCGTCTCGCTCGGCGTGAGGTTGTGCGCCAGCACAATCACCGGCTGCGAGATCGCCGCGAGCGTTTCACGCCGCTGCCCGAGCAGATTGCGCAGCAGGCTCTTCTCGATATCATAGATGTCATGGGCTCGCTGCGAGATGTGATTATCGAGGTTCTGAAAGACTTTGGCATAGCGGCGTAGCGTGCGGCTGACGGCGTATTCCGGCCACCAATTGCGATCTCGTACGGCGCTTACCAATTCGGCCTGCAGCCGCTCGTCGTGCAGCATCGCCAGATGGGCATCAAAGATCGCGGCGTACTGCCCGCCCAATTCCGCATGAATCGAGTCGCGGTTGCGTTCGATTTCGCGGGCCGTCTCGGCCACCGCATTGGCGAGCCTTTTCAGCTCAGTATCGACGGCACTGCGCTCCACAAACCGGCGAGGAATTCGGAAGCCCTCGCTGTCTAGAACGAGAGCCTCGCCGATTGTGACGCCGGCGGAAACGGCGATGCCTTGAAGTTTTAGCATGGGGCGCATTGCGCGCCGGCTGCTGAGATCATTCGCGGGAGATCGCAGTCGCTGCTGCCGGAAAGTCCGGCTCACGGCATTGCGATCGCTATCCCCGAACGACTCGCGCCTGGCGGCTCGTTGCGGCTCCTTTAATGGGTTCGGTCAGGTATTCAGTATGTGTTCGGTCAGGTATCTATTTGGTCGGCATGCATTAGCCGACACTCGTCTGTTCGTTAAAATTCCGCTCAAAAAGACCGCCAATGGCCTCGACAGCTTCCCTTGCATCCGGGCCCGTCGCCTCCACCACCAATCGCGTGCCGGCTTCGGCAGCCAGTGTGAGCACCTCCAGAATGCTTTTCCCATCGACCCGCTGCGACTTGGCCACCAACTCAATCCGCGACCGCCATTTTCTCGCCTCGCGCGCCAAGAGATCAGCAGGCCGAGCATGCAGGCCCTGCTGCATGCCGACAACGACCTCACACGAAATAGTTTCTTGGATCATGGCTGGCTTACGATACAACTCCATGGCCGTCGGCTTCTTCCAGCAGGTGCTGGATATCCGCGGGCGACTTGGCCGCCTTCAACAACTTGCAAAATGACTCGTCTCTCAGTTGACGCGAGATATTTTCCAGAGCCCGCAGGTGGTCGCCCGGACGATCGGGAGGCGATACCAACAAAAAGAACAACTGCACTGGCTCGCCATCTAGGCTCTCAAAATTAACCCCACCGTGGCTCACCGCCACCGTGCCGACAAGGCGGTGAACACTGGGATGCTTCGTGTGGGGCACAGCCACACCGCGACCGATTCCGGTGCTGCCAAGATCCTCTCGCTTCATGATCGCCTTCACGATGCTTTCCAGCTCGCTAGCCGCAATCTTGCCTGCGTCAACGAGCGATTGCGCCATCTCACGAATGACACCTTCTTTTGTGTCGGCTTCAACGTTGGAATGAAGCGAGTCGACTGCTACAAAATCAGAAAACTTCATGCGGAAATGCTTCTCGATTTCATGAGTGGCTGTGGATTGGGAAAGCGATTCAGAACCGCCGCCCTTTAGGACTTGTGCAATGCCTGCACGTGTTTGTGGTCCCGGACTTTTTCCTTATGCTTGCGGAGTTGCTGCTCAAGCTTTTGAACAGCACCGTCGACACTCCGCCAGAGATGGCTAGAGAGTTCGTGGCTGACCAGATCGTGAAAATGCTCGGCCGAGGCTACGATTTCCACCGCAGGCAGCGACGCATTAACCAGATCGACTGTCACATTGAGCGCCGTGAGTTGATTGAAATACCGCTTCAGCCGAGAAACCTTGGCTGTAATCTTCGACTGCGAAGCGGGGCTTAGATGACCGTGGCGTGCTGAAACATTGATTTGCACCCGGACACTTCCTTTCCCTAACAAGGAACGGGGGGCCGCCACGCAAAGGCTTGGGCGGACATCAAGCCATGACCCGAAAGCATATCACTCTCCTCGCCGCTTCGACAAACCAAGCGTTTCGTACGGCCACTCTGCGCGAAAAACCGGTTTGATTTCCGTCACTCACTTCCCGGTTGCTCAGGAACCAGTCGCCTCTACGGCCGCCGTGGAGTGCCGTATGGCCCCCTTGTCCAACTGCCCTTTCCACCACTGCACCCCTTCTCGACGCGATTCCAACATCCCGTCCGGGCGGTACCGTAGTTTGTCGGTTTCAGAAGATCTCGCGATGTCTGTGAGGCATTTGAATGCGTAACGCCGCACCACCAATTCACCATCTTCGAGCGATTTGACGAGGTCGGCGGCTGCCCCTTTGGTTAGATCATCGTCGGTAAAGCCTCGCGCCATCGCAAATAACCACTCTGCCTTGCCGTGCGGGCTGTGCGTCTCAAATGCGGCGCGGAGTTTGTCCGCAGCAATCGTTCCACGAGAAAGGGCCAGCGGCACAGTGGCCGCCTCTAACACGGTCCACTGCCGAGCTTCCAGCTTGCGGCCCGGTGCGCTTGCGCAGAGCACCTCGACGAGTTCGTTAAACTCGCCTAAGAGCGCGAGCGTTGACACGGCCAGTTGCTTGTCTTCTACGCGACCGTTTTTTTCGGCGGCCATTTCCCGCAAGTCTTGATCCAACGGCAACGATGCAGCCGCTCGGGCAGCCACCCTCGCAGCCAGCCTCTCACAGGCCGATTTCTCGAGAGGGTCGCTGCGTGTCGCGGACTTCGTCCATTCGGGAAGTTCGCGTTGTCGAGCCACGGTCACCATCGTGGGCCTGAGGCTATCCCACTCAATTGAGTTGCGAGATTCAACCATCCCCTGGGCCGCAATGCCTTCCAATAATCTATCTCCTTCGACAGGCAACTGCTCCCCCTGCCGCCAGACAAACCCTCCTTCCACAGAAATAATTCCGGCACGCACTCGGGTTGGATCGACTGCCGGATTGGCTCCACCCGATCGATTGAGCTCCACGTAGATTGCGATCGGCTCGATCAACCCGGCTATCACTGTGCCGATGAGTTGTCCTGCGTTCATTCCCAGATAGGCATCGCGGCGACTGGCTCTCACGATGGCCCGACCAAAAACGATCTCAAGCCGTGGCGTGCCGTCGGCATCCACCGAAAGTTTGGCTTTCGTTCTGGGCAACAGATTGATCGTCACTCCCTGCACGTTGAACTCTGCATGAAATCCGGGTGGCACAAGCAATTCTTCGGGGGGGGCCATGGCTGCGTCCGGCACAAAAGGCACCCACGCAGACTGGCCTGCGTCGACGATTTTGTGCAGGAGCAGTCCGCTGCGGCTGACAAAACCAATCCCGATCTCCGATCGTCCGACAGGGGCAAGTCCAGCGTCAAGTCGAGCGGTGAGGTCAACCGGCACGGGTACCGCAGCGGGGGTGGGGATGGCCGCAATCGCCATCGCATCGCCTCGCGGCACTCGCGTTGGGCTGGCTTCACCCGGATTGGTTTCTGTCACCTCCACACCATCTGCCTGCGGGGCCGTCTGCACTGGGGCACCGATCGTGTTGGGCGCACGTGGCTGAGGGTCTGTATGGACTACCGCTGGCCCGTCGGGCAACGCATCGCCATCGAGAGCCGCATCAATCGCAGCGTCTGTTTCAGTAGAATCAGTCTGCGTTGCATCACTCTGAGTTGTCTTTTCCTCGTTTGTCTTTTCTAGAATTGCACCTGCATTCGCGGGCTTGGCGGCAGCGACTGGTGGTGCCGGTTGTGCGGGCACCGGTGGCCGCCGACTCCCACCTATCGCCCGCACCAAAAAAAATCCAAGTATCACTAGCAGGGCCATCGCAAACACTGCCGCCGCCCACGCACCCAACGAGGCCTTTTGGCTTCTGGCTCGCGGAGGAGTGCCCGCAGAATGAACGCTGCCGTGCATGGAATAGTTCGTGCGATCCCGCACGCTTTTTGCATCCAACAAAACGCTGTCGCACTGGATCTCATCCAAACCCCCAGTGGCCTTTTGTGCGCCGATTGAGGCCGATGCCTGGGGAGCGGCAACACCGTTGCGTGCAGTCGCATGCTCCCGGTTGGCGGTGGCCTCAGCCGTAGCCGAAAGATGCTGCATGGCTGCCAACAACCTGGCCCGCCCAGCTTTGTCGAGTGGGGCCAAGACGGTTGGATCCTCGTTCATTTGGGCCAGCAGCGTATGGCAGGCTGCCACCTCGGCCAGGTGTACGTCCGATTCGATGCAGATCCGTTCAAAAGGCTGCAGCCTGTCTGGCGCGAGCATGTTGTCGAGATACTCGGCTACGGAGTTGGCATCGGTGGCCAGTCCCTTCCCCATCACACTGGGCGCCGACACCTGCGGCCGTTCCACAACGCCCCGGATTCGAGCCACCAACTGCTGGGCCACGGGACTGGCCGTTACCTTATCTCCCAGCTGTTTTTGTGTTTCCGCCGGCAAGACATTATCCAGCCATGCCAAGAGCGTTCGGAGCGTGAGTCTCATAAAGATAGCTGTCGCCTCGTGAGTGTCGTTATGCCGAACCAGCCTTGCGGTCTCTCTCAATGGTGGCGGGAAGCCCTGATTTTCGTAGAAAATTCCTGTGGGAAAGCATTTTGTATATTCTGGCGATCTAGGCATTGCCCTCCTGCGTATAAATCAGATGTGGGCAGCGAAGCACTTATTGCGCTTTGGACCTACCATTTGTATTGTAGACGCACAGAGACGCACCATGACTGCCATGCCACCCATTCCCCCCATGACACGCCAGCGACGGCAGGCCATCCTGAGGGAGTGTGCTGGCTATATTGAACTCGGCGAACTGCTCGTAGAGGTAGATCGATCCATCCCCCAGTCGGCGGAAAAACTGCTGCTGCGGGCTCTCGGTTCCCTCGGCACGCTGCCAGAGTCCACCCGTTCTTCAGGCCGCGTGAAGCATTTAGAAGGGGAGGCTCTGCGAGCTCTTGGACGCTGGCAAGAGGCGTTGGAACCGCTATCGCTGGCAGTTGAAAAGAATCCCCAACAACTGGAAGCTTGGCTTGGGCTGGGCTGGTGCCTGAAGCGACTCGGGCGACTCGATGAAGCTGTTGGGACGCTCCAGAAAGGCTTGGTCGCGGCCCCGCGTCAGCCCATTTTACATTATAATCTGGCCTGCTATCTCTCGCTGGCAGGCAGCGTACAGTCTGCCGTCAAGCACCTAACGCAGGCCATATCAATCGATGGCCGGTTTAGGGATCTGACTCATGTTGAGCCCGATTTCGATCCTATCCGCTCCGATCCGCGTTTCGTGGCTGTCACGCATGTCACCGTCTAACGCCATTTTCGGTAAACAATCTGCGGATTTGCCACCGGCGCAAGCAATCGTGTCTGATACCGCCCCCTGCGGCTCGTTGGACAGCCTTCCATCAGTCTGCCGGTTGACGATTTTATTTCGTGTCTCGAGTCAACTTACATATGACCAGCCCAGCCCTTCAGGAAATCATCGCCCTGCTGGGCTGTCCTGCAGCTGGAAACCCAGCGCAGTATCTCTTTGAGCTCGCCTTTAAGGCGGCCGGCCTCGACTGGCGTTTTCTCACGCTGGATGTCACTCCAGATCGCTTGGCCGATGCTATCAATGGAGCCAACGCGATGGGATTTCGCGGGTGTTTGCTCTCCGGTCCGCTCCGAGCAGCAGCGTTGCCGCTGGTTGCATCGTCGTCTCCGGCAGCCACTTTCTCAGCCGCCGTCAGCCTCATCCAGCCGCAGCCATCTGGACTTGTCGGACACATGACCGATGGCCGCGGTGCCGTCGAAGCACTGCGAGCCCACATCGATCCCGCCAACGCCCACGTGCTGATCATCGGAGCAGGCGCAGCGGCGCGCGCCACAGCGGTTGAATTGTCGTTGGCCCGCGTTGCACAGATCCTAGTCTGCGATCGCACGCCCGAGCGGGCAGCATCGCTAGTAGAATCGCTCCAGGCCCTCGACGGCGCAACCGCAGCGGTGTTGCCGTGGGAGGCATCGGTCGAGATTCCACCGGAGGTAGGGATTGTTATCTTCGCGGTGCCTGCGGCAGGGACAAAGCCAGCCGTTGCCTTGACTGGGATTCGCGGCGACTTAGTCGTGGCCGACTTTGCACTTGTGACGCAGCCTTCACCGGTGGTGGCCTACGCGATTAAACACGGTGCCTGCGCCATCGACGGCCTCGAAATCCACTGTGAAAAAACAGCGATCGACTTCCAGACACTCACGGGCATCGAGCCTGATACTGACCTGTTGCGCGAGGCCTTGGATGAATTTCTCAACGCCTAGCAGGCCGTTCAAAAACCGTCCCCTACCTTCTCGCTCAGAAAACTTCTGGTGTTCACGAATGGTGGGGCTCAACGCCTCACTCAACGCCTGGGGCATTTGAAGATGCGTCGGCGGGCAACGCGGCCGAGAGGCGTTGAATCTTCGTGACCAGTGCCGCAGCACTCACGCGCACATCAGCAACCGAATCCTGCCGAAGCGAATGCACGCGATCCACAATGGCTTGCGGTGGTGGCTGCTGCGTGGCATCGACGAGCAGTGCCACGCCTCGCAGGGCATTGATCACAATCAAGGCTCGCCTGTAGCGTTTGGATTGCTCAACATCGTCTTGGCCGCGGGCAGCGACTGCCGAAGGTGGCACCTCTGGCGTAGCCAGCATTTCTGCCAAACCGTCCACCGATTCCTGGCGGCCCAATCGAGCGAGCCCCAACGCGGCATTGGCACGCACATCCTCGGCGCTGTCTCCAGCAAGTTCCACGAGTCTGTCTGCTGCCTTCGTGCCACCGGCAACGCCCAGCGTAAATGCCGCCGCAGATCGCAAGCCCGAGTCGTCGCTCTTCGACGCAACCACCACTGCGTCCAACAGCGAGGCCGGATCGGCCACTGATCGGCCCGCCGCCACAAGGTTGGTGACGAGCACTGCCATCGCCTCAACTGCAGCGCGGGCCGTCTGAGGATCGGAGAGATCGCGAGCCCGTGCAATGAGCGGCTCTGCCACGGATGGAATCGCGAATTCGCCAAGGGCGCGGCAGAGGTAGAGCTGCAACGTCTGCGACTGCTCGCCGGTGTGGCTGCTTGCAGCCTCATCGGTGAGAATACGTCCCAGTTCGGTGCCCAGCGCCTCGTCCGATTTCAGAGCATCACCACCAGGGCCTCGCAGGTCGTTGGCCAGATTGAGTGCCGCCTGCCAACGCCCCTCGTTATCGCGGCGGAGCGTTCGCACGTACGCCTGCGGATCGTTGCCCAAGTGCGCCAGCCAGTGGAACGCCAGCCACACGCAGACGATGATGGCTACAATCAGCGCGGGCACCAGAAACAGCTGCACGAGAAAGGCGGCGCTCGGCGGCTCGACCGGGGGCAGCGAATCGTCTGGCGAAAGCGGCCGTCTTTGTGTCTCTGCCATAGTGCGCGGCCTGCTTGAACGAAGAATAAAAAATGATCGAATAGGAAATGGTTGGATCGCTCAAGTCTAGGCTGGCAACCTCATGCGTCAACGTCCTTTGATAGCCGCAACCCCCCACGCGACCTTGGCCCCATTTCCCGACCCCATCGCGCACGCAGGAGCCGTCTGGCTGGAAGTCCAACTCGATTCTGTTGCGGAAAATCTCGCCCTGGACGAAGCGATCTTAGCCGAGGCACACGAAGGGCTCGTTGAGACGGTCGTGGTTCGCACATGGATGGCGCGCGAGCCTGTGGTGGTGGTGGGAGCATCGGGCCGACTGGATGAGGAAGTCGACCGTGAGGCATGTGCTGAGGTGGGCGCACAGATCGTTCGGCGGCCGAGTGGAGGCGGCACGGTTCTCGTGGGCCCGGGATGCCTGATGTGGTCGGTTGTCTCGCCCTATTCTCAATCTGCTCCGACCATCGAGCGGATTCATACCGACATGCTTGACCCGCTTTGCAGTGCGATTGCAGCCCTGGGGCTACCAATTGAGCGACGTGGTTCCAGCGACCTTGTTTTGCTCACCGCAATGGGGGCGATGAAAGTCTCTGGCAACGCCCTGCGGGTGCGGCGAAACGCCTCGCTCTACCACGGTACGCTGCTCGACCATTTTGACATTGCAATGGTAGGCCGCCTGCTGCGGCATCCGCCCCGCGAACCCGACTACCGCGCGCGGCGAACCCATGGAGCATTCTTGGCCAATCTGGAACTGGGCCGACACACGCTGGATCAGCTCATTCAGAAGGCCTATGGTGTTGGCTCCACTCGCACCGATTGGCCTCGCCATCGCGTCGCCGAATTAATGCGAGACCGCTACGAATCGGCCGAGTGGACAGCCCGCCTCTAACGTTTCAATGGGCTGAAGCATTTGGGCGCGCAAAACGACAAAAGCCGAGGGCCGCTGTGGCAGGGCGTGAGGCTTGGGGCATTCGGGCAACATAGCCAAAGGCTTCTGGGCATGCGGGTTGAACAGACTTCAAAGAGGAAGATCACCCCAGACCGCCGTGCCAGACGATGCTTCCTATGGCCGATGAATCGGGCTTGGCAGATGGATGATGGATCAGTCTTAGAAAATTCACCTTTCATTGCCATTGGGTTCCCACTAAGGTTCCCGCCCCGACCGACAGGAAGTCGTTCGAAACGAGTCCGCAACAGGAGGTTGCCTTCAATGCGATTGCATATGCATGCCGCTGACGTGCGTCACCTTGTGACCCGATATTTCCTCGATCTCGGTGCTGACGCCGTGGACGTGGCAGACGTTCAGGAGAACATCCGCATCGACCGAGGCCGCTGCGTTGCCCGCTGCTACCGCGTGGCAGAGATGTTCGCCATGTGGCTGATTGATGTTGGCGTGCTTCAGTTTTACGATGCCGACGGGGAGATGCTACACACGGTGAACCTGTTCACGGAATTGCAACCGCAACGGGCCGCCGCTTAACAGCGGGTCTGCGTCGCGTTTTTCCGTCCGGGGTTGGATCCATGTTGGGCCAGTCCGTGCTGCGTGCGTTTTGGGGGATCGGTGTGGAAATGGGTTTCGGCGGGCTGATGGCTGCCGACCACTCATTATTTTGAGCCTGCGGGATACGACGATGTCAGACACGATGTTGAAACAGCCAATGCTGTCGATCGTCATCCCGACGCCGACAGATACTGCCGCGCTCGAAGAAACGCTTGTGAGCGTATTGGAGAACCGTCCGGATGACTGCGAAATCATCGTGGCTCTGGGATGTCCGTATGGCGACCCGTGGAATATCCGCGACGAAGTGCGATTTGTTCAGGCTCCTGCGGGATCCACTCTGGTGGGATGCGTGAACCTCGGCGTTGCCTCAAGCGTGGGCGATGTGGTTCATATTCTGGCAGCCGGGTGGCGGGCCACGGAGGGTTGGACGACTGGCCCGCTCGAGCATTTTCAATCCAGTCAGACTGGCGCAGTGGTGCCGCTGGTCGTGGCCGACGACGATCATAACCGCGTCGTGGCTACTGGCATTCGCTACGGTCGTGGGGGCCGCCGCATCGCAATACAATCTCCTCCCAGTGTGGCCGCTCTTGCGACTACTTCGGCCACACCGCAGGGACCAACCCTTGAAGCTGGATTCTGGCGAGCCAATCTTCTGTCTCAGGCAGGGCCTGGTTTTTCAAAGGTGTGCGGCGACGGCATCGCCGATATCGACATGGCTGTCGCGGTGGCGTTCGGCTGCAAAAAAGTCGTTCTGGATTCCACATCGCGAGTGGTTGCAAGAACACCGAAGCCAGAGCCTCGCGAGGCGCCATTTCAGGCAGGCCTTCACGCCGAACGGCTCTTCTGGCGGTCGCTGGCCGGGAGTTCCCTGCTTGTGTCGCTGGTCCTGCACGCCGTAGAAATCGTGCGGCATGCCTTCGCCGTTGGTCTGCTGGGCGCACTGCCCATGCTGACCGGACGCCTCACTGCCCTGCTGCAATTCGGCTCGTATCTGCCCCGGTATAGACAACTGCGTGCTCTCCGGCAGCAACTAGCCACCACGGCCGAAGATGCTCACCACGGCAGCACCATTCGCATGGATGGCCCGCACGCCACAGCCTGGCGACCTCGGCAGCAGCAGCCTACCGTTGGCCTGCGCCGATCGGCCTAACCATCGGCTGCTCTTTCGGCCCACAGCCAACGGCCCGCTTTTTTCAACCGCATCAGGCTGGTAGCATTAGGCTAATCGCTTGGTATGCAAATGTCGTTTGTATTGCCTTATAGCAGACGTCTCCGTAGCTCAATTGGATAGAGCGTTGGCCTCCGAAGCCGAAGGTTGCAGGTTCGAGCCCTGCCGGGGATATTGAATTGCGTCGGTTTTCCACTCGCCGTTTTTCACACTCAAAGTTTGTGTTTCAGATGCGCTCAAACCTGGGCACGTTGCGGCCGTCAACGGTGACGGTTTCCAGAAACATCTGTCGCGGGCGAACCCACAGTTCGCGGTTGCCATACTCCTGCCGGTAGACGACCAGTTCTCCTTCTGTCTCGCTGTGCCGGGCGACACCCAGCACGGAGTATTCCTGTCCCTTGTAGTGTCGGTAGCGGCCGGGTTCGGGTTGGATCATGGAATGGCTCCGGATGGCGCGTGACTCAACATTGCATGCGTGGATCCCCACGGTAGCATCCCCGCCCCATCCCTTCGACTGCTGGCATGAACATGCGGTTTTCCTTCGGCTTACGCCTCGGGATTCTCAAGCAGAGGGCAGGGATTCACACACCAGTCGAAGTAAAATCCCATCACATCGGCGTTCCTTCGATGTCAACTCTTCGAGCACCAAGTCATCGACGATCGTCACATCCCGCCCGCCGACACATCCGCCGCAGCTAAGATGGTGCATTACAGGCAGGAAGACACGGCGATCTTCGCGACCGCTACGCTGATGACGTTGTTCCGCGATACCGTAGGGGCTTGGCGCGTTGAGTATACTCGCCGCAGTTCTGATACGACCATTCCATATGCTCTCTCGCGAATGAATCTCTCCGACGCATCACCCGACACCGTTGCACAGACCATGCGGGCGATGCTCCAGCGACAGCGCGACGCACTCCTAAGCGAGGGTCCGCCCACAGCCGAGGTGCGCCGCGACCGGCTCGACCGCTGCATCGGCCTACTCATTGACCACCAAGACGAATTGGCCGCCGCGATGGACAAGGACTTTGGCTGTCGGCCCGTACCGTTAAGCAAGTTCACGGATATCTCCGGTTCGATCGCCCCCCTCAAGCACGCCCGCGACAACGTTCGCTTCTGGATGAAACCAGAGCGGCGGCGGCCGACCCCAGCGGTCTTGGGTTGGCTCGGCGCCCGCGCCACAGTCGTGCATCAGCCGCTCGGCGTTGTGGGCGTGATCGCGCCTTGGAATTTTCCGGTTCATCTGGCCGTCGCGCCGCTGGCATGCATCCTAGCCGCGGGCAATTCCTGCATGATCAAGCCTTCGGAATACACGCCAGCAACATCGGCTCTGCTGGCCAGCCTGTTCTCAAAAGCGTTCGACCCAACCGAGATCGTCGTGTGCCTCGGTGGCCCCGAGATTGGCGAGGCGTTGAGCCGACTGCCGCTGGATCACCTGCTGTTCACCGGGGCGACATCCGCTGCCCACCACATCATGCGTGCAGCGGCAGAAAACCTCGTGCCCCTTACGCTCGAACTGGGTGGCAAGTCGCCTGTTATCGTCGGTCGAAGCGCAAACATCAACCTCACGGCCAGCCGCGTGATGGGGGGCAAAACGATGAGTGCCGGCCAAATATGCATTGCACCAGACTATGTCTTGGTGCCTACCGACCTCCGAGATGAGTTCGTGGCCAGCGCCACCGAGGCCGTTGTCCACATGTTTCCCACGCTGATACACAATCCGGATTACACATCCATCATCCACCAGCGGCATTACGACCGCTTGCAATCCATCGTCCAAGATGCCAAGTCGAAGGGGGCCAGGGTGATCGAGGTCAACCCGGCGAATGAAAGCACGCACCTCCAGGCCCACCACAAAATCCTCCCCACTTTTATTCTGGATCCCACTCAAGACATGCGAGCCATGCAGGAAGAGATCTTTGGTCCAATCCTGCCAGTGAAAACATACACGACCATCGATGAGGCGATCGAGTATGTAAACTCACGCCCCCGCCCACTTGCCCTCTATTACTTTGGAGCCAACCGCGCAGAGGAAGCTCGCGTGCTCGCCCGCACGACATCGGGTGGTGTGACCGTCAACGATGTGGTCGTGCACGTGGCGATGACAGACCTGCCATTCGGCGGCGTCGGACTCTCGGGAATGGGCAGGTATCACAGTGTCGATGGCTTTCGCCAGTTCAGCCACTGCAAGGCGGTCTTCAGTCAGCCGACCTCGGGCCTCGTCGAGAAAGTGCTCGTCAGCATGCGCCCGCCCTACGGCGCAAAGATTCGAAAATTGCTCGCGTCCCAAATCAAACGCTGAGCCCAGCGCCACTCGACACCGCATCTATTCCACGTCGGCGAGCCGATAGTGTCAGTCGCCGTTTGCTACGCATACGGAACCAGCCCCTCTCCGAACGGTCTTCACTGTCGATTCCCAGAAATCGCGTCGATCTTTGCCGCCAAGACGAAGTCGTTTTCGGAGAGTCCACCGATCGCATGCGTGTACATCTCGACCCACGCACTGCAATAGCCCTCCAGATGCAAATCCGGATGGTGCTGCTCCTGTTCGGCGAGCGCAGCGATCGTGTTCAACAACTTAATCGCGGCACGGAAGTTCTGCAGCGTCCAATCGCGGCGTATCCGGGTGCCGAGATGCGTGAGCCGCCAGAGCGGCAGCGCCGCCACTTGTGTCTGGACCTCGGCGGCTGAGTATCCCAGCACGCCCCCTTCGCATGGCACGCACTTCTTCGCGGAGAGTTCGGCGGGGGATTGAGCAGGGTTCATTCCATCAGTATCCGTCCACGCAGGCTTGAAAGCCACAGCAAACCAATAGAGATCCCTGCGTCGCAGCAGCACGGGGCTGCGGCGTTGAGTAGACTCCATCACTCCATGAAAAAGCCAACGCCAAAACGCCGTACGCAGCAGACGCATTCTGACACATGGCAGTCTCTGATGGCGCAAGCTCGGGCGTTTCGAGACGCCCGAGACTGGGCGCAGTTTCACACGCCCAAAAACTTGGCCGCCGCGATCGCCATCGAAGCCGCCGAGTTACAGGAGCGGTTTCTGTGGAAAACCGACGCAGAGGTCGATAGCCAGATGCAGGCTGGCGCGAAACGAGATGCCACGATCGAAGAGATCGCCGATGTGCTTCTCTACGCATTGCTCTTGGCCGACCGGCTCGACGTGGACATCGGCAAAGCGATTCGCAACAAGCTCGCGGCTAATGAGCGGAAGTATCCGGTGGCGCTGGCGAAGGGCCGTGCGAACAAATACACGGAGCTTCGAGAGCCGTGATCATCTACGCCGAGACCAAGCAGCAATTTCTCGACGACGTTGACCGCAACCTGCTTCATCGACGGCTGACAGAAGGCTTTCGCCGGCAGACCGGCGGCGTGCCTGCCGACGAGCGGGTGTGGGCCGACGAATACAGTCGCTTCTCGCACAGCTTGCGACGAGCCGATGTGGATGATCGAATCCAGGTTGCCATTGAATACCACATCTCCGCCGCCGGCCGGTTTCGCGTGGATGTGCTGCTGGCAGGAAACGATGGCACCAACGATAACGGTTTGATTCTGGAATTGAAGGCTTGGGATCGGGCCGATGTCTCCGCGATTCCAGACCTCGTGTGGGCCCCTTTCGGCGGCGGGTCCAACGTCCAGCATCCCTGCGTGCAAGCCCGGAAGTACAAGGGGCTCATCCTGCGATTCAACGCCGACATTCGGGACCGATGCATCGGCATGCACTCCGCTGCCTACCTCTTCAACCTGTGGCGTCGCACTCCAGAACCGCTCGAAGACCCTCGGTATCAGCACATCATCGATGACTCGCATCTCTTTCTGGCAGACGATGCCGATGCGCTCTGCCGGTATATGGAAAAGCATGTCCGACACAAGCCGCAGCAAGATGTTCTCTTCCTGCTGGAAAAGGGCAGGCTCATTCCGGCCCCGGCGCTCATCGAGCGAGTCGGCAGCATGCTGTCCGGCAACGACGAATTCGAACTGCTCGACGCACAGAATGAAGCCTTTCAGATCATCCGGCACGCCATCGCCGGCGCGGCCACCGCATCGCAGCGGCAGGTCTTCATCGTGCATGGTGGCCCCGGCACCGGCAAATCCGTGATCGCCGTGCGGCTCCTCGCGGAAGTGCTCGGCTCAAAGCGACTTGGGTTCTTCGTCGCACCCAACAAGGCATTTCGCGACACACTCGTCGAACAACTCTCTGGCGGTGACAAGGGCTATCGGGAAGACGGGCAGGCACTCTTTCAATCCTCCTGGAGCTTTCATCAATCTGATTTCATGAAGGATCGCACCCATGAAGTCTTGATCGTCGACGAGGCCCATCGCCTCAAGGACAAGGCCTATCAATACAAGGGCAAGAGCATGGTTGAAGACATGGTGCGGGCAGCCCGCATCAGCGTGTTCTTCCTGGACGAAACGCAACGGGTGTCGTGGCTGGATACCGGCAGCGATGCTCGCATTCGCGCAGCGGCAAAGAAGTACAAGGCGCACGTTCACTCGCCTTTCACGCTCGCAGCTCAATTTCGCTGCGGGGGGTCCGACGGTTACCTCAACTGGCTGGATGACGTTCTACAGGTGCGGCCCACAGGCAACTATGACCACTGGGCCGACGGCGGATATGCATTTGAGGTGTTCGATGATGCCGAAGCGATGTATGTGGCACTGCAGAAGAAAAACGGGGACAACAAGGCCCGATTGCTCGCCGGCTACTCCTGGGAGTGGCCCACCACAGGCAGGCTCCGCGCCAAGCACGTGCAACACGTCCAAGCCGACGGTCTTGCGCTGCCTTGGAATTTTATGGGGGAAACGTGGGCCATGTCGCCCGACGGCATCGGTCAGGTCGGCTGCGTGCACACCTGCCAAGGCGTGGAGTTTGACTGGCTCGGCGTGTTGATCGGACCTGACCTGCGGGTGGAAGCTGGGGAAGTGATTGGAGAAGCTACCAAACGCGCCACAACAGACACGTCTCTCAAGGGATGGAAAAAAGAACTGAAGGATGCCGGCAGCGATCAGTCCGCCCGCGAGCGGGTGCTGCAGAAGGTGCAGTCGATCATCAAGAATACGTACAAAGTGCTGCTCTCACGCGGTCGCAAGGGGTGCTATGTCTGGTGCGCCGATGCCGGGCTTCGCGACTACCTTCGGGAGCGGCTGCGGCTGGCCTCGCGGACTTTTTCGAGCGATGCGATGCGGGCAGAGGATTTGGTGACTGCTCCCGTGACTCCTCGCGAGACTCAACCGACAGCCAGCACAAAAACCATCCCGAAGTCCTTCGTGGCGCCACGCGTTTCGCCAGAAGGTTCGCCGGAGATTTTATTCAACATCGTGCCTTCGCCTCCTGGCAAACATTTTAACAAGTGGCTCCCTGTGTACGACCTGCAGGCAGCCGCAGGCGCATTCGGGCCCCCGTCAGCCGCCGACTGCTTGGGGTGGGTGCACGTGCCCGCAGGAGTCCGGTGTGACGAGCGTTCTTTTGTGGCACAGGTTTTCGGCAGATCGATGGAGCCACGCATCTGCGACGGCTCCTACTGTGTCTTTCGCTTCGACGTGACGGGCAGCCGTTCGGGCCGGATTCTACTCGTGCAACATGCGGAATTAAGCGATCCCGAAACCGGCGGGTCGTATACGGTCAAAAAATATGTCTCGACCAAGGTCAGCGATGTGCGGCGCCAAGCGAGCCAAACCGAATCGGCCGATGGCGCTGCGTGGGAGCATGCCACGATCAGCCTGCTGCCGTTGAATCCGGATTTTTCGCCGATCCCTATCGCTGCCAAAATCGCGATGGATCTACGCGTCATCGCCGAGTTCGTAACGATTCTCCATTCGAGTTGATCCAGCTTAGCCTTGGCCGCAATCAACTGATGGCTTCAGCCTCACCGCCTCGCGTGGTTGTGTGTCATAACCCCCAGTCGGACAGTGCCCGCAGGCGTACACTTGCGGCATGGCATCACACGAACCACTCAATTGGAAAAAGATCTCCGAGAAGATTCACAAACACGCCCCACTCGTCGTACCCCCTGCCAAGCTAAGCGAAACTGCGAAACCCGATCATGCCGCGACCCTGCGAGCCGAAACAGGCCGCCTCACGCACATCGATGCAGACGCCTCGCGGCAGATCGTGAGTCGCTTTGCACGGCCGGTGCAGGTGGTGAATGGCGAGGCGGATTACAACAGCACCGATCCAATCGTGGCCACGTCGCACGGCCATCTCTCAGTCGCCCCGTTGGAGCCTACAGCCGGCGATCTGGCATCGCTGAACCTCAACGCGATCGGCCACTACGGCGTGCACCTCTACCTGCATGGCCTGCTCCATCTACCCCTCTCGGTAGCTCGGGAACTGGCCCGCCATCGCGGACATCTCTATCTGGATGCGATCCGAACGATTACCGACGCGGTTGCCGTCGAACTCGGCCGGCACAGGGGAGGCGGCTTATCGCTCAACAACCTTCGGCATCTCTCCGCTGCCGCGGCGAGGTCTCTGGCCCAACACGAGGGAGAGTTGTCGCTCGATCGCATTACATCTCTGAATCCGCGTCACGCGATCGAACTCTCGCAGCACGCCTCCTCGCTCTATCTTGGGCGATTAGCCGGTCTTTCATCGCTCTCTGCTGCGGCCCTCGCACAGCATCGGGGCACCCTCTTCCTAAACGGACTCACTGATCTATCCGGCCCGGTTGCAAGACACCTGGCCCGTCATGCTGGACAGTTGCACCTGCACGCCATCTCGATGCTCTGCGAGGAGGCTGCCGAGGCGTTGTCATCGCGGCGAGGCTATCTCTGCCTGAAGGGTGTCTCCCAGTTACCGCCGACGCAAGCCAAGTGGCTGTGCCTCCATCGAGGACCGCTGTTTCTCGGAGGGCTCTTTGCGATCAATGATGCCGCCGCAGGCTGGCTTGGCACGCATGTTGGCTCGCTTGAAATTCGTGTCAGCGACCACATCACCCACGACCAACTCATGAAACTCTCGCAGCACAAGGGGCCGCTGACGCTCAAGGGACTCGAAACATTGAGCGTGGAACAGGCCCGTATAGTGGCCGCGCAGAAGGGATTTGCTGGGCTCACGCTCAACGACTTAAAACACCTGAGCCCGGCTGCGGCAGGCATCCTCGCAAGCCATACAGGCGGCGGCCTCTGGCTGGATGGCCTCACGAATCTCAGCGAAGAACTTGCCAGACAACTCGTGAAGCACCCGCTGCTTTCGTTGAACGGTGTCGAAAGCGTGAGCGATCCAGTGGCGCATATCCTCTCCACGCACACTGACGGCACGCTCTCGCTGCGGGGGCTTCGAGCCGTCAGCGCCGAGGGATTCCGGCAACTCTGCGGCCATCCTGATATTGAATTGCCAACACCGAGTAACCGGACGATCGTTGCCAAGCGCCGTTGACTGGGCTATCCTCCGAGGCATGCCCGAGATTCCCGATCCATTCCGCGACAAGCGCCGCACTGATGGCGTTCTCTCCTGTCCCTTTACGGGGGAGGAAGTGCTCATGATCCTGCGCCACGGGGATGTCAAACGCGCGGCAAAGGACTGGAAGACGTTCAGTTCCGACGCACCATTCCGCGTGCCCGTGCCCTCCGAGGAGGACCTTCGGACGATGCGACAACTGCCAATCGAGGCCGATCCCCCCGAGCAGATCGACTACCGAAAACTCGTCGAACCATTCTTTCAGCGCGCCAAGGAACCTCCCTTCCAATCCCACATCGAAAACCTCGTCCGCGGCCTGCTCCAAGAGGCGACGGCACTCGATTCCCTGGAGATCGTCAACGGGTTTGCGCTGCCGCTGCAGTCGCGGGCGCTCGCAGTGCTGCTCAATCTGCCACAGTCGGAGGCCGACGCCTGGATCGGCTGGGGCATTCATGTCTTTCACGGGGCTGGTGGCAATCATGGCGCCGGCTTGGAGGCGTATCACAACGCTCAGTTGGACCGGGCCGAGGCCAACCCCGGCGATGATTTCTTTAGCCTACTCACCCAGGCAATTTACCGCGGGCGGCGGCTGACACGCGACGAGATGATGGGGTTCGCGAATCTCACGTTTGCAGGTGGCCGCGACACGATCATCCACACCGTCGCCTGCGTGATCCACTATCTTGGAAAGCACCCCGAGTCACTGGAATTTCTGCGGAAGGACCGGAGCCGCATCATCCACGCCAGCGAGGAATTTTTCCGGGTCTTTATGCCGCTCACACACATCGGCCGCGTCTGCCCTGTGGAGACAGAAGTTCACGGTGTCACCGTCAAAGCCGGGCACCGCGTTTCCCTGGGTTGGGCGTCAGCGAACCTCGACGAGGAGGCGTTTGAATCTCCCCGCGACATCCGTCTCGACCGCAAGCCCAACCCGCACGTCTCGTTTGGATTCGGTGCCCACCTGTGCCTTGGGGCGCCGCATTCCCGCACGGTGCTGCGAGCCCTGCTGTCGCTCTGCTGCGAGCATGTGAAACGCATCACAATTCTTGACTCGCACGACCGGATCGAACACACAGCCGCCTATGATCGGCCGCTGGGGTTTGAGTCGCTGACCGTTGCCATGGAAGCAGTGGAGTAATCCTGTCCTGCGACGGCTGGAATTGACTACAGTTGGTTGTGGTCGCGGAGCCACTCGGCCGTTTGCCGCAAGCGTTCGTCGAGCGTGGCGGCGGGGGCGAAGTTGAGTTCGTTCCGGGCCTTCCGGCTGGAGGCTGCCCAACTGCCGGCCGTCGCTTCGCGAATCTTGTCAGGCGACACGATGCTCGCCTGACCGAGCAGGTTCCAGAACGCCTCTATCGCGAAACTCGTCGGCAGCGAGAGCGGCAGTGGCAACGGCAACACGAGCACGCTGCGGTTGAGCGCGGCTGCAATCCGCCGGCCGAGTTCCCCATAGGTGGGATGCACGCGGTCGTCGCAGGCGTTGTATACGCCTGCGGAGTCGTGACTGGTGACTGCTGATGGCAAAAGGCTTTCGCCGCTGTCTGCCGCAGCCAAGAGCAGATCGACGAGGTCAGCCACATGGATCAACGACAGTGGCCCGTCACGAAAGCCCGTCAGATGCAGGCGAATGAGATGGATCATCTGAAACATCGCCGCCACCTTTGTGTCGTGCTCCCCGAACACGATGGCCGGACGCAAGATCGTGATGGGTAGGCGGTCGGCGCGTTGCCGCAATTGGATCTCGCCAGCGAGTTTGCTCTGTCCGTAGAGCGACACAGGCTGCAAGGGATCCGATTCGCCGCGGATGTCACGGCCATGCGGAACAGGACCCGCAGCGGCAAGTGACGAGACGTGCACGAACCGTGGCGGCGAGCCAGTTGCTGCACAGGCGTCGGCGAACTCTCCGACCGCGTCGCCGTTAACGGCAAAGAGTTCGGTACAACTGCGCGCAGCGACGAGTCCACCCACATGAAATACCGTATCGCAACCGGATAGAGCGGGCTGCCAACGAACGATATCGGCAAGGCTGCCTTCAACGAACCGCACGCCGTCTCGCTTCAAATGCGCAGCCCGTTGTGGCGATCGCACGAGGCACCGCACCTCGCAGCCAGATTCGAGCAGCGCGTCGGTGAGATGCCGACCGATGAAACCAGTTGCGCCTGTGACGAAGACCTCTCGCATGATGTGCGCGACTCTGGGGGAAGAACAATCTTAACTCTGCGTGAAGAACATAATCGACACAAACCGCTCCTCGCTGGCTGAATCGGTGACGGGATTCGATGACAACAGTCACCCCAGTGGGGCCAAGTCTTGATGCCTTTTATTGAGGCGAGACTTTCCACAGCGCCGTTTCACTCCGCAGATACACGCTACCATCTGCCACAGCAGGCGTGGCCGTGAATGTGCCAGGCAGTTCGTTCTCCGCAAGGATCTTGGGCTCATCGTCGGTCGACACCACAAATGCTTTGCCGCTCTGATTGACTGCCAGAATCGTCGTGCCCGCCAAGATCGGACTGGCCCAGAATGGACCGGTGAGCCGAACCTGCCCACGGAGAAGGCCGTCTGAGGCGTTCCCAATACTCAGCACACCAGCCCGGTTGATGCATGCGACCCAATCGCCCCACGCCAGTGGACTGGCGATTCCGCAGGACAGCTTCGTGGATCGCCACACTGGCTTGGTATCGCCAGTTGCAGCAGTGACCGCCGCGATCCCCTCGTGGGGCACATACAGGCTGTTGCCCATCGCCGCGGCCATAGGAATCGACTCGCAGACTCCCTTCCACGACCACACCAGTTGTCCGTCGGCGGCCTGCCGCAATTCCAGCCCGCTGGGATTTTGCAGTAGCACACACTCACTTTTTTCGCGGCCACCACGTTGCGGCACACTGATCGCAAGCGGTGATGACCAACTCGCAAGCTTCTCCCGCGACACGCTCCAACGATCTTCGCCCGTGACCGCATCAATCCCGGCGGCGAACGCATCCCCCTGGCAGTCGATTTGCACGACCACAGTGCCGTCGATGATTCGAGGGCTTGCCGCCATCCCCACATCGTTGCCGCTGCGAGGATGTTCCACGGCCAAGTTCCGCTGCCAGAGGAGCCTGCCTGCCATATCAACTGCGAACAGATCGCACGACGAATAGATCGCGACGATTCGGGTGCCGTCGCTGGCAGGCGTGCCGGCGGCCACGGCACTTGTCGGATGGCAGAGCGTGCGGCCGGTGGCCCAGAACGTACGATGCCACCGGATGTGCCCCGTGGACTTGTCCAATGCGAGTATGTGGAGTCGATCCTGCCTGGCACCGCTCGACGCCGTGACTACCACCAGATCGCCCACCACGATCGGGCTGGAGGCTCCCCTTCCAGGCAGAGCAGCCTTCCACGCAATGCCGTCGGATTCGCTCCACCGCATGCGAATCGCATCACCTTGTGCCACGCCTCTGCCCAGCGAGCCGCGAAACTCTGGCCAGTCGGACGCTGCGACACCCCACGCAAGGCATGCGACGCTCGCAAACACAATCCACCGGATAGATGTGAACCGCATCGAAGTGATCGCTCTTTTCTTGCGGCGCACGATCTTCTTACTCCGCATCGGAATCACCCACATTTTTTTTCTGTGTCGCCAACGGTTTTCCGAAGGCATTGCAAATGCGCAATTGAAATTTCCAATCCACTGCCCAGGGATCGGTCTGCTCGTTTTGGCAGCACTTGACCATCACGGTATTGCCCCCAGTTTGGAAGTCGGCTGTAGCAACGTATTGGTCGATAGCCTCTGATGAATGGTAAATCTCGTGGGCCATGACGGGCTTTCCGTTCACCCACACCGCCACAGCGCAGGGGCTCCCAATCCGCACCTCGGCCGGCCCGGCGTGCGGCATCTCCACCGTGGCAACGGCGTAGGCAAGCACACCCTTCTTCAGTTCGACGGCGGCATTGAGATCGATCCCGCCGTGCTTGTCGGCTGACTCAACGGTCTTCCAGCCTGTGGTGTCGGCCGCACAGCCATCTTTCGCCTCAGGCGGATAGGCTTTTGCAAATCCGACGCCCTGGGCATTATCAAAGGCCTTGCTCACCCGCCAGTTTCGTACGAATCCAAGCACAGTAGCCACATCCATTTGCTCGCCGTGCTCCGAAAGCCAGGCCACGATTCGCTCGATTTGATCAACGTCACTCGCGGAGGCGAGGCCCCTTCGGTAGGCATCCCGCTGCGTCGCCTCACTGGCTTGAGCCACCGACATGAGCAGTTTTTCTACCGCCTCTCGGCGCAGATCGAGCGAGGGATCGTCGATCATAGAGTCGAGCAGAGCGGCGGCCCGAGCCTCGTCCCGAGCCCCATCCCAAGCCTTGATCCATACGAATGCCAAACTGCGTGCC
>Ga0114978_10000652_pt1 | contig 29605 bp, 22 predicted proteins | sample S_140212_EF_Meta_FD_87027 | JGI IMG/M metagenome (GOLD analysis project Ga0114978, IMG submission 87027) | Freshwater microbial communities from Lake Simoncouche, Canada to study carbon cycling - S_140212_EF_MetaG | ecosystem: Environmental > Aquatic > Freshwater > Lake | place: Lake...
ACTTACTCAAGGCCTTGCTGGATGAACAGGGAGGAATCGTTCGGCCGCTGATGGAGAAAGTCGGTATTCGCGTCCCGCAACTTCTGGGAATCGTCGATGCCGATCTGAATAAACTCCCCCGCAGTTCGGGCGGCATGAGCCAGGTTGGTGCCAGCACCGCCATTCGGCAAGTTCTCGACAAAGCGACCGAGTTGGCCGACGGAATGAAGGACTCGTTCGTTTCGACAGAACATCTGTTGATTGCCCTGACGCAAGTCGATGATCAGGCGCAGCGGGTTCTCAAGCTGAATGGGGTGGTCGAAGCGGATGTCATGAATGCGCTGAAGTCGGTCCGTGGATCGCAAACGGTGACCGATCAGCATCCCGAAGATAAGTATCAGGCACTGGAAAAGTACGGCAAGGATCTGGTTGCATTGGCCCGGCTCGGCAAAATCGACCCCGTGATCGGACGTGATCAGGAGATCCGCCGGGTCATTCAGGTTCTTTCGCGCCGCCGCAAAAACAATCCCGTTCTAATCGGTGACGCCGGAGTCGGCAAGACCGCGATCGTCGAAGGGTTGGCTCATCGGATCGTGCTGGGGGATGTCCCCCAGAACCTGAAGGACAAGACCGTCATTGCCCTCGATATGGGGGCACTGATCGCCGGTGCCAAGTATCGCGGTGAATTTGAAGATCGACTTAAAGCGGTTCTCAAGGAAGTTTCCGAAGCGGAAGGTCGAGTCATTCTGTTCATCGACGAATTGCACACGGTCGTCGGGGCGGGTGCTTCGGAAGGAGCGATGGATGCAGCCAATCTGCTGAAACCAGCACTGGCCCGTGGTGAACTCCACTGCGTTGGTGCTACCACGCTTGACGAATACCGCAAATCGATTGAAAAAGACCCGGCACTCGAACGCCGTTTTCAACCGGTCCTCGTGAATGAGCCGACGGTCGAAGATACAATCTCGATCCTGCGTGGTTTAAAGTCGCGATATGAATCCCATCATGGGGTGCGGATTACAGACGATGCCTTGATCGGTGCCGCAACCCTTTCCGATCGGTATATCAACGACCGTTTTCTTCCCGACAAAGCGATTGACCTGGTCGATGAAGCGGCCAGCAAGCTGCGGATGGAAATGGATTCGATGCCGATCGAGATTGACGAGGCGACTCGACAGCTGACCCGACTGCAAATCGAAGCGGCTGCCATGACTCAGGAATCGAGTGCCGATAGCAAAGCTCGCCTGCAAGAGCTCCGTCGACAGATTGCCGATCGGGAAGAGAGCGTGAACGCGCTGAAAGCCCGCTGGCAAACCGAGAAAGAGGCGTTAACGTCGATCCGTCCGCTCAAGGAAGAGATCGAACAACTCAGTACCGCCTACGAACAGGCTTTTTCACAAGCACAGCGAACGAATTCGAACGACGATTTCGTCAAAGCCTTTGATGTCGAGAAAAGGCTGAGCGAAGCAAGAACAAGGCTGGTACAGGCGGAAGAGCATGCCTCGCAAGTGAGTGACCCGGAACAGCGGTTACTGCGGGAAGAGGTCACCCAGGAAGACATTGCCAAGGTGGTCGGAATTTGGACCGGTATCCCGGTCTCGCGATTGTTACAGACGGAAAAAACCAAACTGCTCGAAATGGAAGATCACATCCATCAGCGGATGATCAACCAGCAAGAGGCGGTCACCGCCGTGGCGAATGCCGTCCGTCGTTCGCGGTCGGGACTGCAAGATCCCAATCGTCCGATCGGTTCGTTTATCTTCCTCGGCCCCACCGGGGTCGGTAAGACCGAGCTCTGCAAAGCACTGGCCGCGTTTCTGTTTGACGACGAGCGGGCGATGGTTCGGATCGACATGAGTGAATTCATGGAGAAGCATTCGGTCGCACGTCTGATCGGTGCCCCGCCGGGATATGTTGGCTATGAAGAGGGGGGCAAGTTGACCGAGGCCGTTCGGCGTCGGCCCTACTCGGTCCTGCTGCTGGATGAAATCGAAAAGGCACATCGTGACGTTTTCAACGTGTTGCTGCAGGTTCTCGATGATGGTCGACTGACGGACAGCCACGGCCGGACCGTCGACTTCACGAATACGATCGTGGTCATGACTTCGAACATTGGCAGTCAGACGATCATGGATATGGCGGGGAAGGAAGACGACAAGGAAATTGAACGTCGCGTGCTGCATGCGTTGAGGAAAGAGTTTCTTCCCGAATTTTTAAACCGGGTCGATGAAGTGATCGTGTTCCATCCTTTGACGAAAAATGAAATCCGTCAGATCGTGGACCTGCAACTCGCCCACCTGGAAAAACGACTGGAAGAGAACGATTTTACCCTGAAGGTGACCGACGCGGCGCGGCGTCAGTTGGCCGACGAAGGCTATGATCCGGTGTACGGGGCGCGACCGCTCAAGCGCGTCATCCAGCATCGGCTGCAGAATGAACTGGCGAATGCGATTCTGGGAGGCCAATTTGCCGAGGGGGCCCAAATCACGGTCGACGTGCAAAATGGCGACTTTACCTTTGGCAGCAATCAGGAATCACCGTCGCTGAATGGATCCTGACTCGAAAACGAGGAATGACTCGACTGATTTTGTGATACCCGCAGGAGGGTAAACCGCAGCCAACCGAATCCGTTGGGCTTGAACGCTTAAAAAAGCCCAACGGACTTCGCTAAAAACAGCAGTGTCCCTACTGTAACCGAGCTGCCGAGCGTGACTCCTACCCCTTTTTTGCAGACGAACGTCAGCAGGAAGGCGAGCAAGACGATCGAACATTCCATCAGGTTCAGGGTGGCGAATTGGGGGACGGGGAAACGCATGCCAAAGACGTTTCGATTGGTCACTTCACCAAATAGCGTATGGAGTGAAAACCAGAGGGCAAGATTCAGAACGACGCCGACGACGGCAGCCGTGATGGCGGAGAGCGCCGCGCGGATTTGTTTGTGGCCTCTCAGGCGTTCCACATAGGGTGCACCGAGCAAAATCCAATAAAAACAGGGGACGAACGTGACCCAGGTTGTCACCAACGACCCAAGGATGCCTGCTAGCAGCGGACTGAACGGTCCGGGGTTGCGATAAGCCCCCATGAACCCCACAAACTGCACCACCATAATCAGCGGGCCCGGGGTTGTTTCTGCCATTCCCAATCCGTCCAGCATCTCTCCGGGTTTCATCCAGCCATATTTTTCCACCGCTTCCTGGGCGATATAGGCGAGTACCGAATAGGCCCCACCAAACGTGACCACGGCGGCCTTGCTGAAAAAAATCCCTTCTTGAAAATAAACGGACGACGGACCCAGCCAGTACCGGATTAGGGCCAATGGCCCAAACCACAGCGTCAAACAGACCAGACTGACCACGAGACCACGGACAAGCGACGGAGCTGCGATCGGAACCGTCGGCGACGGGATATCGGGATGATGCTCGGATCCCGTCATTTGACTATGTCCTTGCATGATATTGAACCGGTTCGGGTCGATCATCCCTCCGAAATATCCAATCAATCCCGCCACGAAAATCAGCAGGGGAAACGGAATCCCCAACAGAAAAATCGCCAGGAATGAGGCGACCGCCAGTGCGACCATGGTGCTGTTTTTCAAAACACGTTTGCCAATCCGAATCACCGCTTCGGCGACGATCGCCAGGACTGCGGGTTTGAGACCGAAGAACAGGGCCTGAATGAGAATCGACTGTGTACTGAAGGTGTAGAGGATACTCAATGCAAGAATCGAGACAGCGCCCGGCAGGATGAACAATCCCCCCGCCATCAGGGCACCTTTGGTCCCATGCATGATCCAACCAATATAGGTTGCTAACTGCTGTGCTTCGGGACCGGGAATCAGCATGCAGAAATTCAACGCATGGAGAAAGCGTTCTTCGCTGATCCATTTTTTTTCATCAACCAGGTTGCGATGCATCACCGCAATCTGTCCTGCAGGACCGCCAAAGCTGAGTGCCGCGACGCGGCACCACACCGGGAAGGCCTCGTTCAGCGAGACAACCTGAGCGGAATCGGCGGTTTGGAGTTGGTTTTTCAGTTCGATCACATTTTTGACCACGGGGACTTTGGCTATGGATGCCCTGATTGATCTCTGCTCAGCAATCCTGATCGGACTCGGTTTCGCTGCCACTGAATTCAATGAAATCGCCCGTCGAAGTCGGCTTCAACGGGCGATACAAAATCAAAAATGTTTTTACTTCAGCGGGCATGCATCTGCTGTTCCCTATGATATCGGCCCATTCGCTGACGTTTCAGTTGCCGACATTCACGGCTTCATCACGACCCGGCAGTTGTCTGATCGGTTGTGGTGGTTTGGATGCCGCTTCTTTGGCATTCTTCGGTTTTTCTTCAGCCGATTTTTCTGATGTAGACAGTTCCGGCTTACGTGCCGAAGTCATCTCCGAGCCACATCCCAGTATTCCGAAAGAAACCGTTGTCAACAACGCTGCCAGCCAGCCATAACGGATTTTCGTGATTTTGAGCATGCAAATCCCCCTTGCAAACGGGTTTTCCCGGCATCGCATGCCAATTCAAAAACCCTGGTAAGAATCAAATTAGTCTCTCAAAGCAAGTGGAGGCAGAGATACAGATCTCTGCCTCCCGTTTGATTAAACTCACGACCTGGCTCACAACCAAGACGAAACGAGAACAAGAAGGAAAACCTAGAACTCACCCGTGACACGGCCGTCATCGCGGGAGTGCAACAGTCCATACAGTTTGTTTTGAGGTGGTGACGCCGTGACAGCCGAACCTTCCGCATCGCAATCGATGTTGTTCGAGATGAAGCGGACCGAACCATCACAGAACAGGAAATGAACCCCGCCGACATGAGCACTGTTAAACGACTGTCGATTACGACGGATCAAACCACCCGTACCGACGACAGTGTTGTTGGGGGGAGCACGCCCCGTGCGACCAGAGCTTCCCATGTGCAGCGGAGGAAAGGCCCATGCACCCCAAGGATAGGCACCATCACCACACGCTTGCAGGTCGATGGTGGTGTGCCCCGAGGATTCACCCACGGCGATAGTGTTCGAGGTTCCATCGGTCACATCACGAAGTGATACGTAAGGGCTCATCGGGAACATTCCGCGAGTCTGAACCCCATTGGCATCGGGATTTCCATCTCCATAAACGCCTAACGAAGTGTAGTTACCCCAGTTGTTATTGCCGTAACTGGCTGCGTAACTGATATGCCCCATATTATACAAATTGGCCATTTTGGCGGGGATCACGTCTGAGGGGCAAAGGTATGAAGGAATGACTTTCCCGGCATTGTTGTCGGGAGGCCAGACCGAGTTTGACAGGTTAAAGTCCCATGGCGGTGATGCAACCGGAATCGAGATCGCATTGAAAAGATTTGCCTGATCAATCTGCGGCAGAATCATGGCCGACCAGGCATAGCCCCAGACCTGAGCCGAGCCACCAACCACGTCCCCGAAGGAAATCAAACTGGGGAAGCTGTTGTTGATGTCATGGTAATTGTGGAGTGCCAGCCCCATCTGTTTAAGGCTGTTTCGGCACTGTGTCCTCCGAGCCGCTTCCCGTGCTTGCTGTACCGCGGGGAGCAACAGAGCAATCAGAACGGCAATGATGGCAATGACCACCAGCAATTCGATCAACGTGAAACCGCGACGCTTGGTTCTCGACATTTCAACCATCCCTCCAGAAAATGAGTAAGTAAACCGTGTCACCAAAGCGATGAACACACGAAATAGCATTAATCAAATTTTATGAAGACAATTTGGAGACCAGTCCTTTCAGACTGTGTCAGACAAATATTATCGAATTGCCAACTTCCGAACAAAAAATCGACGATGAACAACCGGAAAAATTGAGCAGCAGACCCCGGACTTACCGGTACTCGTGAAAAACAAATCATTTCTTCACAGAGTGTTTACAATCCAGGGTCCGAAAGTCAACCTTTTTTTTGGGGATTGCCCGATTTTTTGGTGAGAAATGTGAATTCGCCATGGAATAAGTTTGCTGATCCACAAACAGATTCCTCAGGAATTTAGGGCTCGCCGAGCCCGCGAAGCCGCTCAGGTTTCACTTACTTTCGTCTTTCCGAAACCGATCCTGATTGGGCGGGAGAACCGAGGAATTACTCGACCGGCTTGGCCGCTTTGATCCACGCAATGAGATCGGCGAGTTGCTGGTGATCCAGATCTTTTTCCAGCCCCTCAGGCATCAGCGATTGACCGGTCGAAATCAGTTCGTCCAGCGTATCACGCAGCACCACATCCTCTTTCGCCTCGGCCCGCTTCAATGTCAGGCTCGCTGCGGTTTCGGCCGAGATGACCCCGGTGTGAATGGTCCCTTGTTTCGTCACGGCGGTGTAAGACTGATAATTTGGCTGAGCTTCGCGGTTCGGGTCCAGAATTGCGACGAGCAGATCCTCGGCGGATTTATTGCGTACACTGACAAAATCGGGCCCGACCAGATGCCCCACCTTTCCATCTCGATGGCATTGAATGCACGTTTTGGCATAGAGAATTCGGCCTCGCTGCTCATCTCCAGTCAGCTCTAGCGACGGCTGATAATTGGCGACAACCTGTTTTCGATTACTGGGTGGGTCTGACAAGACCCGTTTTGCGGCATCCCGGACCGGAACATGAGGATGATTCAGCAGCAACTGACGCTTATCCCGCTCTATTTCACCCGGCTTAATGGCATCCGTCTCGACCGCGTTAATCAGGGATAACGCGCCGAGAGTGGACTGAGCCAGGCTGTCAACGACCTCGCGCCGTGTGCCGGGGCCAAACCCCTTCCAAGGCTCGATCAAGGAATTGATTGCCGTCGGGGTTCCCTGTGCGGCGAGCGCTTTCACGGCGGCCTGCTGAATGCCTGGCGAGGTTTGTGGCGTAAACAATTCGGGTAACGTCTGTTCTGCCAGCCGGCTCCCCCCCTGCGACAACAAAGTAATCGCCTGTAATCGGTCGACCTCGTTCGCGGCAGGATCTTTGGCCATGGCGCTCGACTGGGCAAAAATCTTGGTCAATGCGTCGAGGGTGGCGCCTGAGATCCTGGCATCGGCCAGCAATTGCGAAATGGTCATCCCCCGGCGACGCAATCCTTCTCCGAGCGCCAGCAGCACCGGATTTCGTGTCGCGGGGGGGATCGAATCACGCACGACGGATTGCAGGACATGGAGACTGTCGGTCGAGTCTGCTGCCGAGCCAATCAGACGCGCTAGGGGTATCAGCAGCGGGACAACCGGTTCTGTTGGCCCTGAGAGTAATTCGACCGCGATGGTTCCCATTTGTGAGTGAATCGACGAAAGCCACGCCGTCCGCAAATCGGCATCGGTGGCTGCGTCCCGAGCGACCGCCTTGAGTCCCTCGACGGCCAATTCTCGGGGAAGGTTCCCGAGCGTCAAAGCGAGTTGCCAGCGAACTCGCACCGAGGGATCACTCTGCATTCCAATGACCTGTTTTGCCAGGTGAAGCTGCTCCCCGACCGGTTTGTCCCCGATCAATCCGACAGCCAATCGCAGTCCGTGTTCGCGCACATGGGGATCCGGATCGCGTAACGCCGTTTGCACGTCGGCAATTTTTAATACCTTGAGTCCCTGCAGGATCCAAAGTCCGTGTAGACGGGTCTCGGGCGAAGTACGAGCCCCGCCGACGCCCTCTCCCGAACGAATCAGTTCCGCAAGCCCCGCCGCTGCGGAAGTCGCCTTGCGCTCGACGAGTAACCGCTGCGCGGTATCACGGATCCAGCCATGTGGTGATTTGAGGTATGCCACGAGCTCGTCGGTCTTCGCCAGGGCGAGGTTCGGCGGGGTGATTCGCTGGTAATCAGGAGGGATCAGTCGCCAGATTCGTCCCCGGTCGTAACCACTCTCGAGATCGACCAGGGCTTTAATGTCGTCGGGAATCGATGCCGGATGCTCGATCGTTTCGCGATACATATCCAGAATGTACAGCGTACCATCCGGTGCATTCACAAAATTGGCTGGCCGGAACCAGTTGTCGGTCGAGGTCAAAAATTCGACCTCTTGATCGGCTCGTTCTGCCACATAACTGATCCCATCGGGGGTGAGAGTTTTCCGGTGGATGAGATTGCCGCCGACATCCCCGATAAAAACATTCCCCTGAAACTCCGCCGGATAGGCTCCCCCGCGATACACGGTGACTCCGGTTGCGGAGGTAAAAAAGCCAATCGGAACCAGTTCGGTGGGGGGGAGTCGCTTGCGCATTTCGGGATCAGCAGCCCGCCGTGCGGTCCGGACCAAACGCCACGGTTCGGCGGAACTCGTACGAAAGACGACTGCCGCAGCGCCCTCTTTGGCAATCGACCGGGTCACATCAGGAATCACGAGCAGGGGATTCCGTTCCAGTTCACTCAGTGGCCAAGTGACATGAGCAATATGGTTGCTGTTTGAGCAGATAAAGCGATCACCCCAGTTGTCGATCGTGTGTCCATACTGCATTCCCCCTCCGACCAGAGTCAGTTCATTGGTCTCGGGATCGAGTCGCAGGTCTCTGCGACCCGGGGTGAACTTTTTTTCAGGCTTTCCCGCTCGAGCGGGAACGGTCAGTTCTCCGCCGGCGATTCCGGACGAAAGGTAGATGGCATTGTCACGTCCCCATTCGAGTCCATTGGCGAGTGCTTGAACATTCGATGAATTGAAACCGGAACAGATGATTTCTTTCTCGTCAGCGATGTCATCACCATCGGTATCCCGTAAGAAAAGAAGATGCGGGGGTGCGATCACATAGACCCCGCCTCGCGCACAACAGACCGACTGTGGCCAGCGTAGATTATCGGCAAAAACAACCCCGTGATCCATCCGCCCGTCGTGGTCTGAATCGGTCAGCAACCGAATCCGGCCCCAGGTTTCCGGCCGTTGATCCTGATATTTTTGCACCCGCTGTTCAGGAAGAAAGGGGTAATCGTTCATCTCGACCACAAACATCCGGCCTTGATCGTCGAATGCAGCGTCGATCGGATCCGTGACAACCGGTTCAGACGCGACCAATTGCAACGAAAACCCCCGCTGCAATTGAAAGGATTTCAAAGCCTCGGCGGGAGATCGAGCCGGAATTCGTGGCATCTGTTCGGCAAGGTTCGGTTCGTCGGCTGGCGCGATACCAGCCAGCAGGACCAACATCAAGCCCGTGAAAAGAGACCGATTAGGCCGGAATGGAATGAAATCATGTGGGTTGCATGATCGCCAACGACAGATTTTCCTGACAGCAGATTTTCGGGAAAAAGACTTTGCCACCGATCGACTCCCGTAAAAAACAAGGAAACCGTTTCGAACAGGCTGATCGACGTGATTCCTTACTCACATCAGACCGGGCCAGAATAGTTCGCACGATTCTAACAATCAGGGAACGGGGCGCGTATCAGCAGCCCTCTCTTTCACTGCAATCAAGCACTTCACAGGAAACCGTTTTCCTGATCCTCGGTGACGGTAAGCGATCAGACCTGAAAGGCCTTGGCGAGAAAGTCCGTTCGGATCGGTTGCTTTTCCGGCTGATTTTCCGGAGAGTCTGCGGTGTCAATCTGATCCGGCAATCGGTCCTCCAACCGAATTCCCCATTGCATTCTCCGCTCAAAGGAAGTTGTTCGTGAACCTGAAGGATTACATCCGGAACATCCCTGATTTTCCCAAACCGGGAATCATGTTTCGCGACATCACGCCACTCTTGTCCGCCCCCGCTGCGTTTGGTTATGCCATCAAACAATTTGCCGACCGTTTTCGCGAGGCAAAGCCGACGGCGATTCTGGCTGCCGAGTCACGGGGCTTCATTTTCGCCGCCCCGCTGGCTCTCGAGTTAGGAGCCGCGTTCGTTCCCGTCCGTAAGCCGGGGAAGTTGCCGTTCGCCACTCGAAAGTTTCAATACGATCTCGAATATGGCAGCGATACCCTCGAGATGCACGTGGATGCCGTAGAGCCGGGAAGCCGCGTCCTGCTGGTTGACGACTTGCTGGCGACCGGAGGGACGATCGAGGCCTGCGTGAAGCTGGCAGAAGAAAGTCAGGCGGAAGTGGTCGGCTGTGCATTCCTGATCGAACTGGCATTCCTCAATGGCCGCGACCGCCTGAAAGGCCACGATATCTTCAGCCTGTTAACCTACGATGGGGAAACGTGATTCAGTATTACTGGTCATCGTGGCCAAGCGACCCCCTTGCTGGGGTCGCTGTTCCATTCGGTATCGATTCTGTCTTGGCAGCGAGAGCCTGTGATTTTCCACCCTGAGTTTGGGGAGTCTTCATTGTGCCCATCGGTATTCGTCCCATCAACGATTTTGCCTTCAAGAAAACGTTCGGATCACCGGGAAACAACTTGGCATTGATTAGCTTGCTCAATGCCATTCTTGAACTTCCGCAGCCGATTATTCAGGTGACGATTGAAAACCCGTATCAAATCCAGGACTTTCAAGACGACAAACTTTCGATTCTCGACATCAAAGCGACCGATCAGACGGGTGCGATTTATGGCATCGAAATGCAGTTGTCGATTTGCAGCAGCTTGATCCAGCGGATCGTCTTTTACGGCTGCGAAATCTACGCGGGTCAATTACAGTCTGGAGAGGATTATTCGCTATTAATGCCTGTTTTTTCAATCTGCCTCATCGATGGCGTCCTGTGGAGGGACTCGAAGAAAGTCCATCATGCCTTTGGGTTCACGGATCTGGAATCGGGACGTAAATTGACAAAGACTTTGGAAATTCACACGATTGAATTAGGCCGGTATAATTCTCAAGGGCAAGACTTGGCCACGGCGAGTCCACTCGATTGCTGGCTATACTGGCTGCTTCATGCTCATGAGTATAATTCCGAAGAGTTAATGCAGCTTTTTCCACAGGAAGCCATTCTTCAGGCGACACAGACGATCACACAGATTGCACAAATGACCGAGGACAAAACCATGTACGATGCTCGAGAAAAAGCGATCCGCGACCAGCAATGGGCACTGAATGCATCTCGTAAAGACGGGCGAGAGGAAGGGCTTATTGAGGGCGAAATCAAAGGTGAAATCAAAGGTGAAATCAAAGGTGAAATCAAAGGGAAAATCGAAATGATTCGGATGCTTCAAGAGATTTTGAATCTCCCGTTGAGCACCGATTCGGAGTTCGATGGAAAAACGTTGGAAGAACTTCAGGCACAAACGATGAATCTCCAAAATCATCTGCGAAACCGTGGTGTTTCCTGAAGATTCGTGATTCGTTACGACTTTTTTTGCACCTCGGCGATGAATCGGGCCTGCCTCTGATCAGACGCAGGCCCGACGCAAAAAAGCTCAATCCCCACTCACTTGCCCGAGCGGGTCAGCGCTCGGAAACGGGCCAGCAGGTCCTGGGTGACCGGGCCTGGTTCTCCACCGCCGATCTTTCGCCCATCCAGCGAGACAACTGCGACCACTTCTGCAGCGGTTCCCGTCAAGAACATTTCATCGGCGACGTACAAGTCATGTCGAGTCAGCGAGGCCTCGCGGACTTCATAGCCCCCTTCGACCGCGAGTCCCATCACGGCGTTCCGCGTAATCCCTTCCAGAATCCCCGCGTCAACACCCGGTGTCATCAACACCCGATGCTTGACGATGAAAATGTTATCGCCGGTACATTCCGCAACTTCTCCCTTGTGGTTCAGCATCAATGCTTCCACCATCCCCGCGTCAGTCCCTTCAATCCGGGCCAGAATGTTGTTGAGATAGTTCAATGATTTGATGCGTGAACTCAAGGCCCCCGGATGATTGCGAATGGTACTCGCCGTCACCAGATTCATCCCCTTGGTGTAGGTCTCGGGGGGATACAGCGAAATCGTATCGGCAATAATGATGACCTGTGGATTACTGGTCTTGCGAATATCCAAACCTAAACTGCCAGCTCCTCGCGTCACGACCAACCGGACATACCCATCATGGATGTTGTTCGCTTTGACCGTGGCTTCGACAGCAGTAATCAGGTTTACAGCGGTCATCGGAATAACCAACCGAATCGCCTTCGCGCTTTCGAACAACCGATCAATGTGCTGTTGGTGCAGGAAGACGCGTCCGCCATAGACGCGGATCCCTTCGAATACCCCATCGCCGTAGAGCAGTCCATGATCAAAGACGCTCACCTTGGCGTCTGCTTCGTCAACCAGTTTGTCACCGAGAAATATCTTAAGAGCCATCAGAGGCAGTTCCTGTGAAAGAAGCCCGACCTCTAAAACAGGTGGGCTTCCCCATGAATTGTGTCGTGTTGTCTGTTCGTCAATGTTGCAATCAATGTGAGTAACTAACCAATGTATCCACGGGGACCGAATCTCCCTCAGGCATCCTCAGTCAGCGTCTCGATTCGTCCTTCGCATAACCTCACTGTGCGATGTGCTTCCGCAGCAATCGACTTGTCATGCGTCACCATGATGATAGTGAGCTGTTCATGCTCGTTCAATCGGGACATGAGATCAATGATGCCACGACCGGTTTTTGCATCCAGATTTCCGGTTGGTTCGTCTGCCAGCAGGATTTGCGGCTGTGCGACCAGTGCCCGGGCAATCGCCGCACGCTGCATCTCGCCCCCGGAAAGTTCCGACGGTCGATGGGTTAATCGATGGCCAAGTCCTACTCGGTCAATCATTTCTTTTGCCCGATCCTGGAATTCGCGTCGATGTGTCCAGTAATTCCAGATGGAATGACGGATCATCAGCGGCGTCAGCACGTTTTCCATCAGACTCAATTCTGGCAGCAGATGATAGAACTGAAACACGAAACCGAACACCCGATTCCGCAATTCGTCACGCGTTCGAACCGGCAGATCGTCAATCCGCTGACCTTCCAGCTGAACTTCGCCGACATCGGGCGAATCCAGCAACCCGATCAGATGCATAAGCGTGCTTTTGCCGGAACCCGACTGGCCGATGATCGAGAGAAATTCTCCCTTTTGCGCCGAAATGTCGACCCCATGCAGCACCGGAACACTGTGCTCCCCCTTTCGATAGGCCTTTTGAACAGCCAAAGCAGCAACGTGGGGCTCGGTCATAACGATTGACTCTCGCAATTCCGGTTGGACTGAGGTTGAGATGGTGGCGGGCATCGAATTCATTCCTGGCAAGAAAAGTATGACATCAGTCGCATCAGTCGCAACAACCCATGTGCAACCGATCCTGGTCAAAATCCGACTCATTCATATCGCAAGGCCTGCACGGGACGCAGTCGCGAAGCCCGTCGTGCTGGCAGCACGCTGGCAAGTACCGCAATCATCACCGCCCCAAACGCCACCCAGCAGACCGTAAACGGATCGACATGTGTCGGAATGTCTTTGAAGTAATAGATCTTTTCCGGAAAGACCTCGCGTCCAGTGACGAAGGTGATGAAGGTCTCGATCTGATTGATGTAGTAAACAAACAGCAAGCCGACACCAACACCCGCACCGGCCCCGACCATCCCCAGCAGCAAACCGTAGGTTAAGAAAATGGACATCACACCAGATGAGCTTGCACCCAGTGCTTTCAGAATTCCAATATCCCTTGTCTTTTCAACGACGATCATGAAGAAGATGGCCAGAATACCAAAGCCCGCGACTGTGATGATCAGAAACAGCAGAATGTTCAAGATCGACGATTCGACATCCACTGCCGCCAGCAGCGGACCCTGTCGCTGCTCCCACGTGTTGACATTGAAGTTTTCTGCAGGAAAATTCGCCTTCAGAATTTCGATCACCTTGGGGGCATCTTTGTAGTTCTTCAGCTTGATCTGTAGCGAGGTAAAAGCCCGGGTCTCGGTCCCGTCTTCGTTCCGACGAATCATCCCCCGCACATCCTGCAGTTGTTCGAGGTTGCAATAAACCAGATTGGAATCGTATTCACTCATTCCCGTCTTGAAGGTATCCACCACCGTCGCCACAAAATACTTGGGAGCCGGCGTCCCGGCGGAATAGGTCGTAATCCGGACATCGTCCCCCGGCCGAATCATCTCGTAGGTTCGCTGTTTTTTGGTTTCGGGATCAATCCCCATATACGTGGCCAGACCAACCCCAACATAAAGTCGCCCGGTTTGCATCTGTCCAAGGGTCTCTTCAAGTTCCGCCGTCGGAGCTTCCTCGCTGAACGGATCACCGGTAGCCGATTCGACCTCGTCCTTTTCTCGCTGCGCCCGCATCTGCTCACGCAGTTTTTCCATCTGACGGAAGTATTCGGCTTTTTCCTGACGGCGAGCAAGTGCGATCGGTGAAAGATTCCAGCTCACTTGTTCGGTCCGATCCCGCTCGGCAGGCACCTCACGATCCTCGTCTTTTTGACGATGATAGCTCTGCAGATAATCAATCAACGGCCCGACTTCGGATTTGCTTTCGGGATCGATTCCGACCAGATTGATGGGATGTGGGATATAATCACCCATGTACTTATAGCTGAGAATCGCATGAACCTCGACGGTGGCAGTGACACCCGTGATGTACTTGCCGACCAGTTCACGGATCCGGATCTTGTATCCTTCGGGGTCAAACTCGCCATTCATGCTGCGGGTTTCGACAATGATGTCGGACAAAATCCCCTGGATCCGGCTCCGCATTTCGCTACCGAAACCGGCCATGACCGAGTTCACCACAATCATGGTCGCCACACCGAGGGTGACGCTGACAATACTTGCCAAGGCGATATAGCGAGTTCGCAGATAGCGTTGGCAAAGCAGCAATTTATACATGGCCAGTCCTTTGGCGTTACCGAACAGTCTGATCCCCTCGACCCCCGTTTGCGGGGTGAAGTTGACAGGCAAATTTCCCAGCGAACCCGTATCACAATTGTTTCGCTATCGTTTCACAACGATCGCGATTTTGCACAACTGTCTCGCATTTTCCACAATGATTTCTTCGATGATTCACCACATCGTTCTGATCAAATACCGCCAAGTTTTACGAGTTTTCCGTCCCTCGCCAAGTCCTTCAGCGGTTTCCGCCATTTTCCGCCTCAATTGCGGTCATCAAAAAAGTTCTTTATCACTGTTCCGGCTTGAGCAACGGGAAAAAAATCACATCCCGAATGCTATTGGTATTGGTCAACAGCATGATCAACCGATCAATGCCGATTCCCATTCCTCCTGCAGGAGGCATCCCGACCTTGAGTGCCCGAACGAAATCGTGGTCCATCTTGGCCATGGAATCTTCTTCTGGCAGACCAGCAAGTTGTGTCCGGAATAATTCTTCCTGCAGCCGGGGGTCATTCAATTCGGTATAGGCATTCGCCACTTCCATCCCGTCGACAAACATCTCAAAACGTTCCGCGATGGCGGGATCGTTTCGTTTTCGTTTGGTCAGCGGACACATCGAAGCGGGATAATCAATCACGAAGACGGGACCAATCAGCTTGTCTTCCACGGTCGCTTCAAACACATCGTTCACGATCACGTCCGGATGTCGACCGGCCGTTGGAATGTGGAGTCTGGTCGCCACAGCCGCAACCGCTTCGGGATCATGCATCTCACAACCCGCATGCTCGCGGAACAAATCCCCGTATTTGGCTCGCTGGAATGGAGGCGTGAAGTCGATCGTTTTTTCACCCCAGGGGACGACGGCGGTTCCATTCGCGGCAATGGCCGCCTGCGAGATCAATTTCTCGGCCAGATCCATCATGACATTGTAATCGCCATACGCCTGATAGAGCTCGATCATGGTGAATTCGGGGTTATGAGTGCTGTCGACCCCCTCGTTCCGGAAGACTCGACCAATTTCGTAGACCCGTTCAATCCCGCCGACCATGAGTCGTTTCAGATGCAGTTCCAGCGCGATCCGCAGAAAGAGGGGGATATCCAGTGCGTTGTGATGAGTCGTAAATGGACGCGCGGCAGCCCCACCCGCGATCGAATGCAGTACGGGAGTTTCGACTTCAAAAAAGTTTTCACTCCGCAACGTCTGGCGAATGGAATCGATGATTCGCAATCGCTTGAACATCCGATCCAGTACCCCTTCGGAGTAGATCAGGTCAACGTATCGTTGCCGCAGCAGTTGTTCCTTGTCCTGCAGCCCATGAAACTTTTCCGGAGGCTGGGCCAGCGACTTGCACAGAATCACCAATTCCGTCACGAAAATGGTCTTTTCGCCGGTGTTGGTCACTCGCAACCGTCCTTCGACTCCAATCAAATCACCCAGGTCCAGACATTCGAGCAGCGCCCAGGTTTCAGCGGTGGAATCCTTCTGAGACAACATCAGCTGGATTCGGCCGGAGTAATCCTGAATATGCAGGAAATTCAGTTTTCCTGTCTTGGGCCACTTCATAATCCGACCAGCCACGCGGACGGTTTCCCCGTCCGTGCCCGCTTCTGCCGGGCATTTTTGACGCGCGTGTTCGATGGCAACATGCCCATCGAAACGCTGCCCCCAAGGGTCGAGGCCAAGGGCTTCAATTTTGGCCAGTTTTTCCAGTCGAGCGGCTTCCAAACGATCAGGCGTCTCGGACATCGAGCAAACTTCTCTACAAAAAATGGAAAGCGGCGGAGTTTAGGGGACTGCGAACTATGTGAGAATCGGCAAAAAACGTCAATGCCAGCCACGTAATCGGCCTCCGGGATCACAAAACCGACAGATAACCGGCACAGAACCAAGGCGTTGGTTTGCAAGATTTCAGCCGGAAAATAACAACAAAGTGGGGCTCACCGGTCTTGGGGGGCCAACGGGAGCTTCCCGGCACCAAAATCGAATCAAGCGACGGAATCATCCAATTTTGGATGACACCGGCTCGGAGGCCGTCAAGTTCGACCCCGCGAGCAAGCCTGCGGCCCGTGTTGCAAACGAAAATGGGCGTCGCCCCGATTCGCGCTATCTTGTGACTACAAATCCTGGCGCGGCTCAGTCAGGCTTTCCCGGCAGAAAACCTTTTACTGAAGAGGCAACTCCGCCTGAGGTGAGCAGCACTGTCACCCACAAAATCGGTAAGGTGCGGGCAAAATCGCTGAACTTGCGAGTGAATTGAGGTTTTTCGTCAGCAACTCGATCTTTCCCTTGATCAGCTGCGCGAGTGGCCCAAGTTGCCGAGCAGGAGTTTGGCTCGGCTTCTGCCGAAACCGTTAACACTTCGGCGGAATTCCGCCAAACTGTCTGACCGATTCATAAACCACCGCACAAACCGTATTGGCCAGATTCAGGCTGCGAACTTCGGGATACATCGGGAATTGCAGCGTATGGCTGCGGTATTGCTCGACAATACTCGCCGGCAGCCCGTTAGTTTCGCGTCCAAACAGCAGAATGTCTCCAGGAGAAAAACTCGCCTCCCAGACAGTACGCGCTGCGGGATTTTCAATGCACCAGACCGTGCGGCCCGGTAAACGGCTTAGCACGTCATTCCAACTGTCGACGACTTCGTAATCAAGAAATGGCCAATAGTCCAGCCCCGCCCGTCGCAGTTGGCTTTCATCCAGACTGAACCCCAGTGGACGTACCAGCCATAGCTTGGCTCCGACGGCGACACAGGTTCGACCGATGTTGCCTGTATTCGGGGGGATCTCGGGTTGATACAGGACGATATGGAGTAGCGGTTCATGCGACATCAGGAGCTCAGAACGGGGAGTTGGATTTTGCGGACACGCTCGTCATCACCCTCTTTCGAGCCCTCAGTGGTTTTGTGCGGCGGACTCGGTTGATCGGGTGGAAGTTTTTCGCGTCCTGCCCCAAACAGGGTTAACTTAACCACCTGCGAAAAACCCTTTAACGAGTTGAATGTTTCTGCCACCGCAGTCGCTTCGTAACCGCAATGAACCATGCAGTCTGCGCACTTCGGATTCCCACTGGCGCGACCGTACTTGGACCAGTCGGTGGTATCAAGCAATTCCTGGAAAGTTTCGCAATAACCTTCATTCAACAGGTAGCAGGGGCGTTGCCAGCCGAACAGATTGTAAGCAGGCATCCCCCAAGGAGTGCATTCAAGATCCCAGTTTCCTTTGAGAAACTCGACAAACAGCGGCGACAGATTGAATCGCCAACCCCGTTTGGCGTTGCCAATAATCCGTTTAAATAAATTGGTCGTCTGACTGCGTTGCAGGAATAACTCTTGCGACGGGGCTTTTTCGTATTGATAGCCAGGGGAAATCATCATCCCTTCGACACCGAGACCCATCATGTTGTCAAACATTTCGCGCATCGATTCGGGATCGGCGTTGTTGTAGACTGTGGTGTTGGTGGTTACGCGAAACCCCTTAGCCACTGCGGTTTTGATGGCACTGATGGCGACATCATAAACACCCTCGCGGCAGACCGCGAAATCATGCTCTTCTTTCGGCCCATCCAGGTGGATCGAGAATGAGAGGAACTTGGAGGGTTTAAACTGATCGATATGCTTTTCCAGCAGGATTGCGTTGGTACACAGGTAGACGTATTTCTTGCGAGCCACCAGTCCGGCGACAATCTCGCCGATCTGCGGGTGCAGCAGCGGTTCGCCACCGGGGATCGAGACCATTGGCGCACCACATTCGTCGACTGCCCGAAAACATTGTTCCGGGGTCAGTTGGCGGCGAAGAATATCGGCAGGGTACTGAATTTTTCCGCAACCGGCGCAGGCAAGATTGCAGCGAAACAGCGGTTCCAGCATCAAAACCAGTGGGTAACGTTTGATCCCACGAAATTTCTTGCCGAGAACATAACTCGCCACGGTCCACATTTGCGAAATCGGGACACCCATCCGAACAACTCCGTGAACTGATCCCTAAGAATCCAGGTTCGATTAAATGGCAGCAATCAGAATCCTGAAACGATTTTTGCGACCTCTGATTGATTTCGCTCTCGTCCAGCGATTCTGGTTTTTGACAGAACGCTTCTCGATACAACGACAAGGTTTATCAGTTTTGAGTCCCCCTGTCAGCAGTGAAACAGTTCATAGAAATTTTCTGGAGAACTTGGTGGAGTGCCTGACAGTGTACTCGGGGTATCCTGTTCGGATCCGACAGAGGGTCATGATCCGGTTTCATTGGTATTCAGCGGCCTGGAAAGAGCCAGCGGATTCGGATTGAATCGGATGCCGCAATCTGGGAATGTTGCTGCTGAGACCCGCCGTTTTTTCTGCAATCATGCCGACGATGATCCTGGGACCGAGTGCGACTCGCTCCCCTTAACACCACGTTTTCCGATCGATTTTGACCACATCGCCATCCTCGAGAATCTCTCTTTATGATCAGAAATCCGAACATGGCACTTTTGAGGTGGAAGTCTGTAGCCCTGGGATTGGCATGGACCTTGATCGGGTTGATTGTCTGGGATGGTGCGGACCGGCGCCCCTCTGACCCGAGCCAACGACTTCCTCAGGGATCGAGCATGGTTGATTTGCCGGTTTCGTCGGCGAGTTTGAAGCTCGCCAGTTTCAATATTCACGGGGGAAAAGGGACGGATGGGGCGCGCAGTCTCCCGCGAATCGCGGAATTGCTGAAAACAGCGGATTTCGTCGGCCTCTATGAAGTTCGTGCCGGGGTTCGTGAAGTCGGTGCAAATCAGGCCGCCGCACTGGCGACTTCCTGCAATGCCTCCTGGGTCTTTGCCGCCACGGAGCGGCACTGGTGGTCAGATCATTTCGGCAATGGACTGATTTATCGAAGTCCGCTCCGTTCACCAATACGGATTCCCCTGATGGGGACTCGGGGAAAAGCCTTTCGCAACGCCATCCTGAGCACAGTCCCATTACAAGATGCCGAGGTCCACATTCTTGCGGTGCATATTGACCGCGAAAGTGATCGCCGCCATCAACTGCAAACAGTGGTCGACTTGTTCCTCAGCCTCGAGCCCCCCTGCGTGCTGATGGGGGACCTGAATACAACCGCCTCAGACCCGCTGCTGACCAAACTTTTAGAGCATCCAGAGGTAAAAAGCCCGCTGCACGAGCAATTCGCCGATCGAATCCCCTCCCAAAACATCGACTGGATCTTCACCAGGGGATTGGCCACGATTTCAGCAGAACTGACTGAGACGACCGCTTCCGATCACCCTCTGTTGCAGGCAGAGTTGATCCCAATTGCGCGACAAACGATTGTTCCGGATCAGAAAAAACTGCAACCCTGACTTGCCTGCCCCGCGTTATCGCGAGCCGAAATCGGATCCACCAGGCAATCGCAAGAACTGATTTGGTGATGAATTGCGTTGCCGTGAGCTCGCAGGGGCCTGAGGAATCACGGGAAAAATAGGTCATTTCGTCAGCCCATGTGGCTCTGTGCGTTCAGTTGGGACCGGACAGGTCGATTTTCAGCGGAAGAATCTGGTGTTTTGACTATTCCTGCCGCCAAAATTGGTTAGAATAGAGGTTCGCAAGGAAATTGTGGTACGTTTTTTTGCATCCAATTAAGTCCCCTTTGGGGGTTGACTCTTGTAAGAAGGGCGAGATGAATGTCGAAAGCCGAACTGAAGAAGATTGACGTAAAGGTTGCCCTCGCAGAAAAGTACGAGCGACTTGCCTCGGTCGCTGGCAGCAAGCCCAAGCGCCGAACCTGGATGTTCCACGCCAACCACTTTCGGAATCAGATCAAGGCAATGCGAGATAAACTCGGCATCAAGTAAATCGAACTATGGTTTGAGCGAATTGTCTGGCAGCATCACGAAGTGAATTTCCCGACTCCGAGTAAATTTCAAGAGTCTCTGCCGAATTCGGCCAATTCAAAACAAAAAAGCCCCACCAGTACTCTGGCGGGGCTTTTTTCGTAATGCCGCGAATCGGGAACTCCATGCAACGAATGCAACCCTGCGGGGTTCCAATCGAGTTCACTCGTCGTCCTCTTCTTCCTCTTCCTCTTCCTCTTCCTCTTCTTCCTCGTGTTCCTGCTCTTCTTCCTCTTCTTCTTCGTCCTCAGCCACCAGCTTTTTCGGGGCTTTCACATCTTCATCTTCGATTTCGGCGGTGATGAGTTTCGCGGAACCGGGAGCTTCACCGATCACTTCTTTGAGCGGCTGGATGAAATACATTTTCTTGGATTTTTGTCGCAAGAGTTCGATTTTTTCTTCAGCAGCAGCCAGTTGATCGTAGGGGAAGCGGCCTTCCTCTTTCATACTGCCGTTGTAGACGACCCAAATCAAACGTTTCCGAGCCTGGACCTTCTCTTTGACTCGCTTGGTCTTGGTCTTGGTCTTGGTCCCAGCCGCTTTTTTTGTCTTTTTCGGTGCATCAAGAGAGCTTCCTCGGGCTTCGGCAGCCTCGACTTGCTTTCTCATTTCCATACGTTTGCTTGCCATTGCGAATGAAGCCTCTTTCGTTCCGTACTTCAGCGATTCAAGCCGAGTGAGGCATTCACCCGGCAGTTTTTGCGGATCGTAGTATAACTCAACGGGATTCTCCCCGCCAACCGAGCGACACCTGTGCACGAGGTCCGTTTACGAATCTTGGCATCGATCCAGGAAAATTGGGGGCGATTCTTGCGGAATTTTGACGATGACTGAGAAAACCTCCGGTCAAAGTGCAGACATGCCCAAGCAATTGGATCATCAGGAATCAGGTTCACACTACGATCGATCGAACCGTTATACAAGTTTCCGTCGAATTATTCAGAATAACTTGTGCAAACGGTCCTCCTCGACCGATGAATAGAATGCGGGGAGCGATCGCACCTCGCGGGCGGAGTTTGCTTCGCCTGCCAGTGACGGATGAGACTAGACTCGGGTTGTAGCCCGGGAATGGCGTTCGGAAATCAAGTTCAGCGACACACAAAGCCATTCGGGTGCCGCCCTTGCGAACGATTCCGCTCACCAGCCTCAGAGATGCCAGGGAGGAATTGGAAGGAGAACGTTCCATGCGAAAGTACGGAAAGTGGGTGTTGACGCTCAGCTTGCTGGCGGCAACCCCCGGAATGACCTTCGCGGCGGGTGCGAAGTCGAAGGACGCAAAACCTTCGGCAGGAACTCGGGCGTCGCGAACGGATAATCAGCGAGTTGCTGAGGACATTGCTAATGCGTTGCGTGGCAAGGTTCAAGGTGAAATCAGCATTGAATACAAAGAGGGGACCGCAGTCCTCAGTGGTTCAGTTGCTGACCCGAAGGTTCGAGAAAAAGCGGCGGAACTTGCCGGAAAAGTCTCCGGTGTGTCGAGCGTTGACAATCGAATCACTTTAACCGAAAAGAAGCGGTCGATGACGGACCGCCTTCGTGGTGGTGGTGATGCCGCTGCTGATGGTAGTGTCCTTCAGGCTGGCCATGCAGGCGATACCAGCAAACGATCCCGCGTCAAGCAGGTCAATGGCGAGGTCCCCTCACCGGCTCCTGCCAGTCAACCTGCGGCTCAAGGTCGTGAAGCGGTCGCCAGTGGGAATCAAGAGATTGCCCAGCAAATTGGCGAGGTGCTGACATCGGCTCAGCTGGACGGCTATGACATCCAAATCCGATTCCAGAATGGAGTTGCGATGCTGGATGGCAGTGTGGGAACGCAAGCGGAACGAGCCGCTGCCTCCCGAGCTGCCTCATCAGTCCCCGGAGTGAAGTCCGTTGCCAATCGTTTGCGGTGTACTGAAGAAGCCGCCGCCCAATTCGCCCAAGCAGGTGGACCCGGTCCACAAGGGGCACCACGGGGTCAGATTCGCGGTGCGGGCTACATGCAAGGTGCTCCTGGACAAGGGATTCCGACACCACCGGCTCCAGGTGGCGGATACCCAGGTGGGTATCAAGGTGGGTATCAAGGTGGCCCACCCGGAGGAGGTGCTCCGATGGGACCACCACCGGGCTCACCACCGTATCCCCCTGCGTATGGGAATCAGGGGATGGGCCAATCTCAGGCGGTTTACAACAACCCCAATATGCCTGATCATGCTTGGCCATCCTATGCCCAGTATCCAAACTCGGCAGCAGTTTCCTATCCGCAGCAGTACAGTGCGAGTGCTTGGCCGTACATCGGACCATTCTATCCGTACCCTCAGGTCCCGCTCGGCTGGCGCGATGCCACGCTGCGATGGGATGATGGTCAGTGGAATCTGATGTTCAAACCAAGAACGGACCGCTGGTGGTGGTTCCTGAATCCCAATAATTGGTGATCAACTCCGTTCTGATGTTAACAAGTCGATTTGAGGATCCTCATCGCGACTTGTTAACAGTGGGCGCTTGATGTTTGCCTGGCGAACTTCGAGAAATTGGTACCCGAATGGCTGAACGCCTGTGGTGGTGATGCTGCCGCAGGCGTTTCTTTTTGATTCACGAGCCTTTGCCGTTCCGTACTTCAGCAGAGATCACTCGTTCCACGGTGATGGAGTTGCGGAACAGCCTTGTCGAATCGAAATCACGCGACGTCTTTTTGACAATTTGCCCCGTACAATCCTTAAAATCGTAAAATTCTCGCAAGTCTTCTGTCGGAATATTCGATACTTAAGTTACACACGGTCCCATGATCGCCATTTCAGCGGAATTCGGGAACTGCCGGAGAGAAACGATGAAAAAGCCTGGCTCACTCACGAAGCGATTTACTCTACTCGCCGTACTCGGCTTGATGATGATGAGTAATAGCGGATGCATGCTGTTTGGCCGAATGCTGACGATGGCCTTCACCTTGAGTTCGTTTTACGGGACGACCCCGCTGATTCCGGTCAGCCCGTACTACAGTGAACTCATCGAGGATGCCTATACGAAGGAAGAGCGGTACGATAAGGTGCCGATCTTGGATGCCGTAGAAGGGGAACATGCCCCCCTCTTCTGCCAGGACCCGCCGAGTGCTGACGAGGTGATGCGAACGCTGCCACAAGAAACTTCCGGCGGCTGGCCGTTCCTCGCCGAAACGACACGCAACAATGTGAAGATCGTCACCGAGCCGATTGTTGACCGCATGGACGACTGCCGCTTCTTCCCGCTCGCTGGCCCCGCCCGATTGCACCACTGCCACTACAAGTGTACGGTCTATTATGACCTGATCAAACGATCTGACTGGCCAGTACCGTTTCGGCATCTCGACGAGTCGATCCAGGTGGTCTATATCGATCATGACCACTTGATCCGCTGCACCGGAACCGGCTTGAATCCTTAGAACGGGAACAATGAGGCTGGCCTGCCACCTCAACCAAACACGATGTGGAAATGAGAAGAACCCGCTGTGGCACATGCCGCAGCGGGTTCTTCCGTTTTTGAAGCGATGTTTTTTGAAGTGATGGATTCGATAGAACGGGCGAACCGACAGTGACACTCGCCACACGACGATGTTCGACTGGATCGAACTCAGGGTTCTCTCGCACGCTCGATGACCAGTCGCTTTCGAGTCGCCTCGATTCGCTAATTGACTCGATTCGCTGATTCATAGGTGCGCAGCAGTGGCCCGTCGATCAGGAAAAATCTGCCTACGAAAAAAGACCTACTCGTCCGAGACCACAAATCTCATGTCGAGCAAGTCAATATTTTTCGTGAACGATTTTGAGCAGCGAGAAATTTGAGCCACCGGCAAACAGTCGCCAGCAGATCAAAAAGTTTATTTCTTCTCGATTGGCGGACCCATGGGGTCTTTTCGTTCGGTGATGACTTCGCAGTTCAACGCCATTTCGGCGTTCAATGCGGTGTAGTCAGACCACTCAGCAGGGAGGTTATCTTCATGGAAGATTGCTGCTGGTGGGCATTCTGGAACGCAAGCCTCGCAGTCAATGCATTCCTCAGGATGAATAAACAGCATCGCTTCACCCTCGTAAAAGCATTCTACGGGGCAAACCGTTACACAATCGGTGTATTTGCAGTTAAAACAGGGTTCTGCCACCACATGTGTCATCGAAAGCTCACTTTCCCTGAAAATCCAGCGATGAAGAAATCAAAAGAACGACCACAAGTCGCCAGCCAACCCCGCCTCTCGTGAAGACGTATCACTTGCGTTGCAGATCGGCTTATCAGGATCTTAGCGCGACACAAAATCATCGTCAAGAAGCGTTGACAGGGAATTCTCTTCTCCAAGAATCAGAAGAATCCGATTACGCAGCCCAGGCAAGGGAAAATCCACTTTCGAAAAACGTGATCCAGGGCGTTTTTCCCATTCCGGGCTTTTAACGGAGCGAAAATTCTGATAACAATTTCAAAGTGGATCGAGTTCTTTCGTGACTGGCACAGAAAATTTCTGCGAAAGCATTTCACTGCCAACCCATGAAAAACAAGAATCTCCTCGATGGTTGAGGGGGATCTGGTACAGTCTGTATCGGAACCACGGGAAGGGAATCAATTCCATCAGAGACGATCAATCTCCGATGGCCGCCAACGGAAGGCATTAGAGTGCGATCTCGGCTGTGGTCTCTCATTTTACGGGAATTGCCACCTCCCCTCCGTTGGGTTGGGACAGAAATCCTCTATTTTGTCCGCTGGCTCGATCAAATTTCGATAAAATTCGCTCGCGGTCTTCGTGATGATCCCGCTTGGTATTTTGTCACCTCGATCGGAACACTCGCCGTTGGTCTGACCGTCCTGCTCTTTATCTCACTGATTCATGAAACCTCTGGCCAACGGCCAAATGCAGTTCCGCACACAAATTCAGTTCCGCAGACAATGGTCAAAAATTTGAGTCGAGAAGAACTCGAACTGAACCATGACTGGTCCGTACAAGACCGCTGGCGTCTGGCACACCTGTTTCTGCTGGATCGTCCCCAACCGAAGCGGAATGAGATTCCGCTGGATAGCCGCCTCGTGGCATCCAAGCGATCGTCAACGCTTCCGCAAAAACGGTTCGATACCAGCTCCTCCCGCCGCAGGGTCGGTGATCAGACGGGATTCGAAAAAGCGCTGGATGTTCGCCTCGACTTGAGTCGTCCCAAGCAAGCCCAGCAGGGTAACCGAATTGTTCGTGGGACCGTACTCGATCCAGGTTCCACACGGACAGCCAACCATCAAGCGACTCCACATCGCCCCCGCGAATCTCGCCTGCTGGTTCAGGCCTCATGGGGACATGGTACGGAATGCGTCACCCCCCTTGTTGACGGCTATGCAGACTATGCACCCCGGCCCGCTCGTCGTCCGGTGCTCATCCCGAGACCCGAGCCGGAAATCCAAACTCCCGATCCGATCGTTCGTCGCGAAACCCCGAATCTGGCTTTTGAACTGGCTCTGGTTCGGCATTTCTCGGTCGCAGGAATTCATCCTCCCGATTCCCGCTTGGTCAGTCGCTCGAATCACAGTTCTTATCCCGATCACGAACATCGATTTCCCAGCGAGCTTGTCTCGCATGAAGAAGGTCCCTGGAAAATTTTCAATCCTGAACGGGCGCAGTTCGCCGCAGACCCAGCCCGTTATTTGGGAATCGGAGTCTACGACCCCTCGGCAAGGACCCTGCATCCGTCTGATGAGTATGACGAGACCCTGCGTGCAGTTGCGGATGTCGCTTTACGACTGAAGCTGGAAACCCCCGAAGAGGTTGCGGCGGGGCAGCTGTCCAAGTCCCGACTCCTGATAACCAACGATGGACCAGATCCCGTTTCTCGAATTGAAGTCCGCGAGTTTTTAGCAGACCTGCAAACGGTGGTTGCAGCCACGCCTCAGGCCAAGAGTGAATCGACTGCTGACTTTTCCGCCAATGAGCGGGGTGGGACTCTGCATCGAGAACTGCTCGATCTGGCCCCTGGCGACTTACAGGAAATGTCGCTGCAATGGGTTCCCGGCCACCAAACCCGGCAAATTCACCGCGCCCAGGTGATTGCTCATGCCGAGGTTTCGACATCCACGGATGTGATTCAGCCTGATCCCGTCCAGCAAATGCCCTCGATCCCCCCAGAACGCCTGAAACATCATTTCGCGGCGGCGTGCGATATCCAACATCTGGACCGCGTCACGGTGGGGAAAGAAATCTCGCTCGAAATGACAATTCGCAATACAGGCAATACCAGCTTGCATCGAGTCAAGGTCGAAATCGAAATCCCCGATCAATTGTCGCATCGTGAAGGCCGATCCGTTGTTTACGACGTAGGGACTTTACCCGTTGCCGGACAGAAACAAACCCTTGTGAAACTCTCGGCGAGACAAGCGGGTGAAGCGGTCTACCTCGTTCATGTTACGGCAGACGAATCCGTATCCCTCCGCGGCCGGAATGTGATCCAAGTTGTCGAACCACGATCTCAGCCGACCCAGCCGACCCAGCCGACCCCAGCAACACGAACAGTTCCTCAACCCGTTTCTTCCCCCCCGGTCAGTCAGCCCGTCCGGTTGATCCCTTCGGCCCCCGACGCCTGTTGTTGCCCGAACGTGACCATGCTGCCGCCGAATTCCTCAACGCCGAGTTTGCTGCCAAGAATTCCGTAAAGCGAATCTTCCGGGGACACTGAATTTGATTGTTCTGAGGAAACCAATGACATTCCGATGACACTTACCCAATTCTCTCCAGACGTTTTGAAAAAGGGGATAAGTCAAATTAAAGTCCAATAAACCCCAGACAAATGAAAATTCGACCTGTCATCAATTCGACGTACGTCGAGTCAACATGAAATAGGACGACACCCATTATTTCGCCCCCTTGGCATCTTTATGCCGAATCGATTGGCCGAGGATTCGCCCGTCCGGCGATGTACGTGACAACATTTGGAGACTGTAGACGTAAAATGACCGCTGCTTGGCTTTATCAAATACCAAAACGGGAATGTCTTCAAATCCGTCATGATCAATATCTGCCGCCGCCACGATTTCGATCGAGTAACTCCAGTCATCCGTCTCAAGATCCACGCTTCCTTTCGCCGCGACGGCCCGCCCATTTTCAAATTGTGCAAACGTCGTCCCCACCGGCACCGTCATCCCTGCGATTGACGATAGACACGACGTCAGGTCGAGAAATGTGCTTAAGCAGAGCGAACAAATACGAAATAAAGCGTCAAGACAATAAAACAGACCGAAACCCCCGCGATGGCGATCCGATGCCTTGAAGAATGAGACTTTGCTGAGGCGGTTCCATTCTGGTTGTTCATTTGCATCCGCCTCATTCACAACGAATTGAAAGATCGGGACGTTCGACGTTGGTATCTCAGGCCTTCGTGTCGGTCGTCATTTCTTCATCGTAGTCTTCTTCTTCGTCACCGATCAACGGCTGCGGTCTCTCCGGGATATACGAAATCAACCCCTGCCTCAAAGCTTCTGACTGAATCTCCGGCTTCAAGAACCGGGCATCGATCAGGAAGCCATTGACCTCAATCTTCCGCCCCATCGGGTTCTGATCCATGCTGCTGGGAAGCGACCATTCCGGGTCCATCGGCCTGATCTTCAACATCTTGCGGATCAACATGGATTTGCCCTGGCCCGTGCTTTCAGCGACGCCGAACGCCTTATCGATGGCGGTCAGTTTCATGTGGGGCTTCTGGCTGCGGTCATCCAGAGAGTTCACCCAGCCAATCGTCCGCACGGTGCCGCAGGCCCAAGTGTTCGGTTGGCCACTCACCAATGGTGACGGTCGCTTGCGAGCCAGCTTCTCGGTAAGGCGGCGGCAAAGTTCGGCATACTCTTCGTCGAGATGCTCACTGCAGAAAGCAGACACCAGACCGGCAATCGCCTCGACCGCTTTTTGTTTCACTTTATCCGAGCTTGGCTTACGTTTTGCCATTTCCGTATCCGCTTCACGATTGCCAGACCGTCATCGGCTGTGTGGAAAACATTCCTCTCCCATCGCCACGCTTCAGGCGATGGTACACATCCCCTCGATTGAGATGTCAGTGATATTCATGCCGTCAATTGAACATACCAAACCAAATTCCCGCCGCAACATCGAATATCCCCTTAGTTCTCCGACTTCTACGAGTACTCCAAAACTTTGGCATTCGACAGTGGACCCGGCAAACGTTGTCTATCGACGGCTTTGATGGAAACTGTTCGAGTCCGGGATCGGAATCTTGACAATTGCTGCCAGCAAATGCAACATTTGCCCCAGCGCCGTATCACGGAACTGTGTTGGTTGAAGAACTCTGTCCTTCACCATCACCGTTAAGTTGCGTTCGATTCACACACCACCCCGGAAAGCCACTCATGGTAATCCCCAACTGGTTGTCTGCTTTGGAATGTCGTGCTTGGTTTTCTCGAAAGTTGGCTCACGCTTTTGCGTCCCCTCGCCGTGCTGATCGCTCAAGGGAACGTTTCCAGCATCGCTCGCCGGCCATGCTGGTTGAGTCGCTTGAACCGCGGCAACTCCTGGCGGCTCAAACCGCTCAGATGATGGCGATGCCGCCGCAGGTCACCGGTTTGTCGACCCATGCTGGGTCCAGCCTCGGTGGTAATCCGATCACCATTACCGGTTCTGGTTTTAATTCTGTCTCGGCCGTGATGTTTGATACCACGTTGGTCACGTCTTACACCGTCAATTCCTCGTCGTCGATCACGGTCACCACGCCCGCCCATGCGGCCGGAACCGTCGATGTGACGGTGGTCACCACGCTGGGGAGTTCCGGTCGCTCACCCAATAATCAATTCACGTTCCAAGTCCCTACCGGATTGCCAACGATTACCGGTGTCTCACCCGGAACCGCCACCCTATCCGGGGGGACACCGATCACTATTACGGGGAGCAATTTTTCCAATGTGACCAGTGTGCTCGTCGGAAATACTCCCGCGCTGAATGTCTCGGTCACCTCACCGACCACCATCAGTGCGATCGCGCCGAGTCAATCCACAGCGGGCCAAGTCGATGTCCGGGTCATCACGACCAGCGGCACCTCCAGCACGAGCGCGGCCGATACACTGATCTATACCACTCCCGTCCTCCCCCCGGCGGTGACCGGATTATCGGTCTCCAGCGGCTCGACGGCGGGAGGCAACAGCGTCACGTTGATCGG
>Ga0114978_10000657_pt1 | contig 29527 bp, 21 predicted proteins | sample S_140212_EF_Meta_FD_87027 | JGI IMG/M metagenome (GOLD analysis project Ga0114978, IMG submission 87027) | Freshwater microbial communities from Lake Simoncouche, Canada to study carbon cycling - S_140212_EF_MetaG | ecosystem: Environmental > Aquatic > Freshwater > Lake | place: Lake...
TCAGCAAATGACATATGAGATTCAATATGCCAAATCAAAGTTTATTCGATTCAATGAGATTTCTGGATGTGTTTCGAGTGCGTTTGTTATCGAATCTTCTGATTACAAAACCGAGACACAACTGCGTTTGAAACGCGTTGCTAATTTCAACAAAATGACAAGTCAAGAAGCATTCATAACTGAACGGTTAGGCCAAGGTTATCGAGGTGAAGAGATCGTAGAAAAGTTGTACAAGAACTACCGTGATGAAATTACATATGAAGCGGCAGTAAGTATGGTAACAAAAATAGCAAATGAAACAAAGGTGGAACGAGGAGTACGAAAATCTGAAGTAAAAATTCAGGACAATCCGGGGTTCAAAACAAATTTTCATTTTAACCCAATGTCAGGTGTAACAACGATTACTATTGAAAATATCAATGATATAAATTACTTGATTACCATACCGATTTATTTGGAAAGCATTCTTCGCATAACTCATGGCAAAACATCATACCCTGTAAGTGAAATGTGCAGGGACAACCAAGCAGTTGTGATTAAGAAGAAGGTAACACAAGTGGTTGAAAGTCCGGATACAGAGGAGAGCATTGATCCTGACAAAAAAGCTAAACTAAACAGAGCGCTAAATAAGTTCCTCCAAAAAACTGCCGTTGAAAATGAAGAGGAAGAGGAGGATGAGGAGGAAGAAGACAATTTTGAAGGCGGTGAAAGCAAATCGGATTCAACAATTGAAATTCCTTCGCCGATATATGAAAGTGAACAGTCTTCACCAGGTATTCCTTCTCCCGAAGAGGAATCTAGTCCTGCTGTTGAGTCTCCAGTAGCCGAAGAGGAATCTAGTCCTGCGGTTGCTTCTCCAGTAGCCGAAGAGGAATCTAGTCCTGCTGTTGAGTCTCCAGTAGCCGAAGAGGAATCTAGCCCAGCGATTGCGTCTCCAGTAGCCGAAGAGGAATCTAGTCCTGCTGTTGAGTCTCCGGTGGCCGAAGAGGAATCTAGTCCTGCGGTTGAATCTCCTAAGCAAGAAGAAGTGATATCTGCACCTTTACTTGAGGAAAAGTCTACATCTGAATCATCCATTGAACTTAATTTAAAGGCAAAACCAAAACCGAAAGCAATTGTAGAAGACAAGCAGATCGATGGCATGAGAATGAAAAACCCAACTTACTTTCAAACACGAATCCAAGAGAGAGATCCAGTGTTAATCAAAACGGAAGATACACGCGAATACAACTCATACTCTAGAATTTGCAAGGCTGATGTCAGACGCCAACCGATCATATTGAACGATGATGAACGGAAGAAGATAGATGAAACTCACAAAGGTTTCCTAAGACCAGAAGATGTAGTGACATACGGTTCTAATAAGGATAAGAAATTCCACTACATTTGCCCAAGGTATTGGTGTTTGAAGACAAACACTGTGATAGATCCGAGTGAAATGAAAGAAGTTGAAGAAGAAGTTATTGAAAATGGAGAAAGAATTAAGAAAAAAATATTAGTGCATCCGACATGCGGGAAAATCCTTCCACCCAACGAGACATTTGTAAAACCAGGTCATTATGTGTACGAGTTCTATTCTCCCACCAAACAGAAACCAAACTACAAGCGATATCCCGGATTCCAAGAAAACTCGCACCCAGACGGATATTGTTTGCCATGTTGCTTTGACTTCCACAATACTCCAGGCGTTACCCAAGTTAAAAACAGATGCTTGGGCAAAGCACCGGTTGATGATAAGAAACAACAGATCGACGAGGATGAGTATGTAAAGGGTCCTGAGAAATTCCCATTAGAAACGGGAAGATGGGGTTACTTACAAATTGGTATACAGAAGTTGTTGAGAGAAGATAGCTCACAATGTCAAATAAGCAACAAGAACAAAAAACTCAAAGTGGGACAACCATGCCTCCTGCGTCATGGAGTAGAAATCAGTGATAAACAGTCGTTCTTGGCATGTATGTCCGATCTAATCTTTTATGCCAAAGCACTTCGTGTTCCGACGATTACAGAGTTCAAACGACTTTTAATGAAGGCAATTACTGTTGACGAGTTCATAAAGTATCAAAATGGTAACTTGGTCACAAAATTTCAAAACGACCAAATGGTGATTGACATTGACAAATACAACAACACTGTCTTATTTACCAAACTGAATATGGAGAAGCCAGAAGACAAAACATATTTCAAACGAGTAATCTCCGCATATGAAAACTTCCGCAACTTCATCAACAGCCCAGACGCGGTGATTGACCATACATACATGTGGGATATAGTCTGCATGCCTAATAAAAATTTATTCCCTGTTGGTGTAAATCTGGTAATTTGTCAAATCCCAAACAATGACATTACCAATAACATCCAAATTATCTGTCCTTCGAATCACTATTCCAATGAGTTATATGATACGAGAAAACCAACCATTTTCCTGGTAAAAGTCGACACATACTACGAGCCAATTTATTCGTACACCGACAACAAGAAGAAAATAAATGTAGAAAAGAGTTTTTTGGAGAAAGACAAAAATGTGTCGAAAACAATGAAGGTAGTTCTGAATGAAGTAATTAAACCATTTTTCGATACCATATGCAGACCTTTTTCAAGCATACCACAAGGGATGCGAACAAGTGCAGCTGTATATACATCAACCAGACCACTTTTACTCTCTGATTTGATAAAACAACTGGATGCATTGATGTACAAGACATTGCAACTTGTAGTGAATTATAACAATAAAGTGATTGGAGTTGTCGCTGAAAGCCGCACACCCAGAAAGGGGTTTGTGCCGTGTTACCCTTCTGCGATTGATGAGACCTTGAAGAAGGATTTAACATATGTCTTCATGTCAGACCCGTCGCTGTGGCACACTTACGATCACACCGTATCATTTCTTAGAACTCTCAACACAAACAGCAATAGTAAGGGCCATGGTATTCCTTGCAAACCGATGTTCAAGATTGTTGAAGATGAGCAAGTTGTCGGCATCTTAACAGAGACAAATCAGTTTATACAGCTGTCAGAACCAATTGCAGAAGTTGACATTAAAGTCAACGAAAACTTACAATCAATCAAGAATGATAATTACATTGTGAAGTTGAAAGAGAGTCCAATGGTTTCCGCAGATGTTGTCATTGCAACAAGTAAAGATGTCGATACCGAGCGAGTCGATGCAATAAAACGAATACAAATGGAGACAAGTTTTTACAATGTCTTTCGAAACACCGTCCGCATATTGCTTACTGATTATAAAAACATGAATCAAAGGGATAAAATAGAAGCAGTAATGAAAAGCCAAAGCACAATTGATAACAACAAACTAATCAAAATAGAAGAGTTGTTGAGGATTTTGATAGGAGACAAAGTCCAGTTCATTGGCGACAAAAACTATTACAAATTGATTAGTGATGTATCAACATGTATTGTGAAAGATAGAGAACAATGTTCAAGTACCAGGTTATGTGCGGTATCATCTGATGGAGAATGCAACATGATTTTACCCAAAGAAAATTTGATCACCAAAAAGGAGAATGAACCGATATATTATTCAAGAATGGCGGATGAGTTGATCCGATACAGTAGAATAAAATCTTTCATGCTGAAACCGCAAACATACTTATCATTCAGCAACATTGGTTACAATTTAAGAGAGAACGAAATCATCATGTTGCAGTCTTTGTTAACAAAGGAATACTTTGAACAGCTTATACCAGATATAACGAATACATTTGTAAGCTTCAATACTAGAGACGATGCGAAACCGCTCATAACCCAACCCTATGAAAACAAAGTTACTATTAACGAAGGCGATATCGATGAATCTGTCAGCGTATGCAAGAAAAAGGTTAAAGAATGGATAACTGCAACCATGTGGAAAAAGGCGTTTCCACAATCGTTTAAGGAAATAGATTATGGATCTTGTTCCTTTGGAGCACTCATTGACATATACGAAAAAAAGAATGGTGTGATTATGACAATCAACCAAATCAAAGATGATCTGGCAAAGGAATATGAAACCAAATACTTGACAAAATTCAATGACAAGGTTGTCGACATTCTCCAAATGGAAGGAAAGAATATGGAACAAGTACAGAATGGGATCGCAACATTTTCGAGTTTGTTATATGATGAAAAATATTATTTGACCCCACTTGATTTATGGATATTGGTTCAGAAATATGAGCTGCCAACGATATTCATCTCTCAACAAACCATTATGCAAACAGGTTATAAAGAAAATGTGTTTGTTGGTTATGATGGTCTCGACGACAAGTTCGCATTCATTGTAATTCCGATTTTGAAGGCAGATTCTATACCAAATTATAAACTGGTTCAGAATGGTGATGACGATATATTCATATCCGTTGAATCAATGCTTGATTCTAGCAAGGTAAAGGAGGCAATTTTGTCAATTATGACACTGCCCGAATTTTTGGAAAAAGATGTTGTCGTTAAACCAAAACGGGTTCGCAGACAGTTAGTAATTGCATCTTCTTCTACATCTTCTATCAAAAAATCATCCTCTAGTTCTTTAGATATTTTTGTTGCCCCTGGTCCTAATACCAAGAGACGAAAAGTTGTAGCGAAAAATGCAAATGCAAATGCAAAAACTAAAAAGAAAAAATAATAAGTTTACTTCACAATGATATGATTTACAAAAATTATATTATTATGTATCATTTAAATGGTTCGATAGAAAGTTGGTTTTGCTATCAACGAATGGTATATGCGTATCATTGTACAACACCTTCCGGACTGTCTTAGTTTTTCCATCAATGTACTCTGTTGTGGATTCTATGTATTTACGACCAAACTGAGGGTTGAACTTTATAAACTTGACTAACTTTCGCGTCAATCGTTTAATGGATGCGTCTCTTTTTGAAGATATCAATGAATAGAATGCTGTATACCATAAATGTAGATACGGACGCATTACTTCTACGAGTTTTTGTTTTGGGAACTCCTTATGTATTGCAATCTTGTGTTTGTTGCGTATCAATATGAGATGGATCATTTCTTTTATATCGTCATGAAGAATATCTATGTCTGTGGTTTCCACATACTTCTTGATCGAAATTTCTCTCAGAAGGTATTCATACTTTCGTCCAAACACTTTCAAATTAAAGTTTGTATTGAAAAATCGGAACAACAGATCTGGATATAAATCTGTATTGAATTTTATAAAATAGTATATGTTGTATAAAGTCGACTTATTGAAAGGTAAATTATTATACGGATTTTTAACACATAATGGCAGTGAGAAAAAACAATAATGATTCAATAGTGATGTATCTATCATTTTGATTAGATCTCTTATGGCAAACAAATAATTATTGTTATCTTGAAAAATACACATGACATGTTTGTCTTTGATGGATATGTCATTCATACCTAGATCAGTTGTTACAACAAACTTTCCATATTTCAACTTCCATATTCGGTACAAACGAGAGAAGGCAAAATATGTTTGCTGAATTTTACTGAATGTAGACAAAAAGTTCTCTCTCGTTTTTGCATCATAAAAGCAGTTTTTCATGTTATTAGCAAAACAAACAAACTTTTCTTCAATCATATACGGATTCTTTACACCTTCGCACTTTTCAAGTGCGTGGCAACTGTTGCCGTTTTCACTCAAAACACCGACCGACGGAGGCGTTTTGAATGTGCAATGGTTTAATAATAGAAAGGCAAAATTTACAGTCGTATCATTGTTCTTTTTTAAAATTCGATCGGTAATGTATAAAAAAGATTGCATTTATGTTTTTTTAGATTATTTATTATCATTTTATACCAATTCTCATTCAAATATAAATGAGAATTGAAACATTTGGAAATAAAAAATTATGAAATTTATATTGTTTTTGTGTTGTGAATTTAGAATCCAGGGTTGTAATCATTGTCACCACCCATATCCACCGGCTTGATCGTAACCACATTGTTCTGCACAACCAACTTGGACGGAGCACAATCATCATCGGGCTTCTCAACCTCTCCGAAGAACTTGTCAATCTCTTCATTCACATCAATCGGCGGCTGGTACTTGCTGTCCTCTTCCATCTTCTGCATTTGCTCAATGTCCAAGTAGACCTGGAATGAACTTGTGCCAAACAACCCCTCTTGTCCACACATGATATTTGCAGATATGCCTCGCAGCGTGTCGAGCTCGGCGTGCCTAGCCGCCTTCAAGAACATCTCCGGCGTCTCCTCAAACGATGCCTTGGCAATTGGTCCGATGTTGTCATTATTGATTCCGTGGCGGAATATCGATATCATCTTGCTTGTGTAGGTCATCCTGTCCACAAGCACACTGTAATTGTGGTAGTTGATGTAGGTCCCGTCAAATGCAATCACCTCAACCAACTCGTTCAGAATCGTCTGCCTTGCAGCCTCAATCCCCAAGACTTCATAAATCTCCACAATATCGTTACTGAATGTCTTGGTGTCATCAATGTAGTCCAAACCCAGGATCTCCAACAAGTTCGTGCCAACAGTATCCAAGACCCAAATATCCTGCTTGGTATACACCCCGTTTCGCTCAACGACATTGTCCTTGACCTTTCGGCAAATGACCTTATCAATGCCCTTGATACCTCTCAGCACGACATTCTGCATGAGTTGGTCTTGGAAGTTCTTCAGCATGTAGATCTGGTCCGATTGATCCAGTGGATTCACCTTGGGCTTCTTGCTCTTCTCAATGACCTTGTTCATGCGGATGCGGAAAACCAGCTTGTCCGCATTGTAGTCAGAGTACACACAACTGACCTGATCCTCGAAGCAATAGTTGAGTGTGAAATTCACATCGTCCATGGTAATGTTCTTCTCAAGCATAACTTCAGGATCCATCTCCATACGAAGTATCCATTTGGACTGTTCGACATTGCAAGAATCCGCAGTGTCAGCACCAGACTCATTGTTCGAGTCCGCAATCATCTGCTCAAACACCTTGAACTGATCGATCGTATCCTGATCTTCGAGGATGCGAGACTTTGAATCATCCGGGTCAAAGCAAATCTCAATCGTCTTCACAATCTCCTCCATTCGTGTGTGCTCAAGCATGTACATGATTGACTGAGCTTTGTCCTTCTGCGTGGCATCCTCGTCCTTCAGATAAATCGTCAGCGACGGATTCTTCGGCTCACTCGACAGCGAGAGGATTTCCTCAATCCGCGGAACTCCGCGAGTCACATTCGACTTGGAAGCAACACCCGCAAAGTGGAATGTATTGAGCGTCATCTGAGTTGACACCTCACCAATGCTCTGACCAGCAATCATACCCACCATCTCACCTGGCGCAACAATTGCACGCTGGTAGTTAATTGTGACTGTATTCAACAGCATCTGAAGAGCGACCTTATTGAAACGCTTCACAAGTAGGAGCTCCTTCGGAGACAAGTAGTAATAGTACAGAGTCTTGAACAGCTCCGAAGGAGGAGCATAGTGAATCTTTTCCAACTGCTTGAAGCACTTCTCGATCATTTCAAATGCTTCGACGATTGTCAGATCGATCAATGAATTGGCAGTGATATTGTTCTGTCCTTGAACATTTCCAATAATGTGCGAGAATGCCACTGGACCATTGACAACCTCCTCGCTCTTGTACTTGAAGACATGTTCCACAATCTCTGTTCGAATTTCAATCATATAGTCAATATATTTCTGACACAGCTGATTTGCCTTCTCCTGTTCCTTCTTGTACTTCTTCATTGCATCCTTCGTCATGATGTTCGACAAAGTCTTGTTCTTTTCAGAATCATCGGGGAGTGCGTAGTGCGCATAAATATCCTGAATGCTCATCGTAACAATCGGAATTGTCTGGTTCTCGACCTTGGTTGTATCGATATTGTCCTCTCCGTAACGAAATTGAACAATTTTGTTCTTGTTTGTGCGAACCGTCATATCGTAGTTCACCATCAAGTCCTCAAGACCCTTGATCAAACGACGCTGAATGTAACCTGTAGTACTGGTCTTGACTGCAGTATCAATGAGACCAACACGACCACCCATTGCGTGGAAGAACAGTTCCTGTGGCGACAGTCCGTTAATATACGAAGACTCAACGAATCCACGCGCACCCGGCGAATCGTCATACTTTGTGAAGTGCGGCAAAGTCCGGTGGTCAAAACCGTACGGAATGCGCTTACCGTCCACATTCTGCTGTCCAAGGCACGATATCATGAACGAGATGTTCAAGTCGGAACCCTTTGACCCCGCATTCACCATCGTGACGAATCTGTTGTTCTTGCCCAGACTCTTCAAACCGACCTTACCGGACTCAGAGGTCGCCTGATTCAAAATGTTGTTCACCTGAGTCTCGAACTCCTCCGAATTCGTCTTTCCAGTATTGTTCTCAAACACTCCAATCTTGGTCTGGTCAATCAAGTTCTTGACATCATTCTTCTTCTCATTGATAATCTTGACGATTGCCTGGTTCGTGCTCTCATTGGAAATTAGGTCACTGATACCAACACTGAATGCAGCGGACTTCATATACTCCGTCACAACATTCTGCAAATCATCGATAAACTTTGCCGACGCGAAGTTTCCATAATCGTTGCAAGTGCGGTGCAACAGGCCCTTCGTACCACCACCAAGCACTCCCTTGTCCATCTGTCCGCGAATGTAGGTTCCATTGCGAATCTCCAGAACATTGTTAGAAGTCTTGGCATCTTCCGTATCCTTGAACAGCTTAGTCTTGTATTTCAAACTCAGCGGAGGCATAATCTGGCTCATAATATCAAAGCTCGTGATCTTATCACCCTTCTTCAACAACTCGTGTTCATTCACACCGTTGAACATCATCAACAAATTCATGGCTTCACGAGGGGTAAAGTTGACATTTTCGCGAGTGAACTGGTAAGACCCCAACATCGAGTCTTGGAAAATTCCAATGATCGTCGAGTTGTTACCAGGACTCACGATTTGATAGGGCACAGCGGCCAAATTTCTAAGTTCTGCTTCGGACTCGGGGTCTTGTGGCATGTGTAAATTCATTTCGTCCCCGTCAAAATCCGCATTGTAAGGCTTTGTGTCCGCAACATTCATTCGGAATGTGTCACCACGCTGCATAATTCGCGCAATGTGGCACATCATGCTCATTCTGTGAAGAGTCGGTTGACGATTAAACAGGATTGCGTCTCCGTCCATCATATGTCTGTGAACAATATCGCCTTCCTCCAAGACGATGGAATCACGGTCCACATACCGAAGAGTGATCGTTTCGCCGAATTTCTTTTCCAAATTTTTAGCTCCAGGCCACACTTCGGGACCATTCCGAACCAACTTGGTCAAGAAGCCCTTGTTCATCTTGTTGACAACAACCGGTTTGGTAATATTCTTTGCAATCTTCAAAGGAATTCCGAGTTCTCGGATCGACAACATTGAATCAGAACCAATGACGGAACGAGCACTGTAATCAACACGCTTCGCCATTAGGTTGCCCCTCATTCTGCCCCCTTTTCCATTCAATCGCTCCTTGATCGACTTCAACTGTCGTCCGGAGCGCTGAGCAACAGACGCAACGCCAGGAATCTTATTGTCAACTTGCGTAGCAATGTAATACTGAAGAACTGTCGTCCAGTCGTCAATCACATTTGCGGGGGCGTTGTTTCTGATTTTCTCCATGAGAGTCTTGTTGGTCTTGATGATGTGTACCAGAATGTGACTTAGATCGTCTTCGGAGCGCTGCTGCGCATCATGCTTGACTGACGGACGAACCGCTGGCGGAGGCACATACATGACTTGACACACCATCCAGTCTGGTCTGGAGTAGATAGGACTGAATCCCATGAAAGAGACATCCTCATCCGAAATTCTCTTGCAAATTTTCAGCACCATCTCGGGAGTTACCTTGACAACCATTGGATCACTACCTTTTGCGGCAGGAGGAGGAGCAGCAGCAGCAGCAGCAGCAGCGGGTTGTTCCGAAGTAGAAGTGCCTCCAGACTTCCACTCGGCATAAATTGTGGCAAGACCCTCTTTACGAATTTTGTTCGGCTGAAGGCACCCGCAACCATCCTCAGTGTCCTCACCACACCGCTTGATTTTGCTGCACAGCGAAAACACATATTTCCACCTGTGCTCACCCTGTAATTTGAGCGCCTGTTTATATTTCTCCTTGCTGACAAGTAGCTTACTGCACTTGAAACAAACGCAACGAAGAACTTTCAACAAAGTACTCAAATATTGAATGTATAACACAGGACGAGCCAATTCGATGTGACCATGGTATCCCGGAGTTTCCATGTAAGACAAGCCATCCGTTGGACAAATGAGTCCCGGCTCTAAAACCCCCATCCGGGGATCAAAGAGACCTCCGATTACAGGTTTGTTATTTACATATGTGTCGCGGCTAGTGATTTCCGCAACAGATCCCTTTCGAATTTCCTCAGGTGACAGAATACTGAATTGTATACCAATCACCTTGGAACACCTGATGGGTGGGATGTTTGATTTCGAATAATTGGACATCTTTTATACTATAGTACTATATTTTTAGATTGTTTTCCAAAATCAATTTTATTTGTCCACCTTTCATTGCAATAGAAAAAAAATTGAGTACGGTTATAAAAGTCAAATGGACTTAAAAACATTTAGTACTTTTACATTCAAAATGGTTCGCGATACTAAGAAGAAGGCTGGGGTTATCACTCGTTCCTCCATTCATTCCTCCAAAGACGACAAGAAGAAGAAGCTTCCTCCTCCTCCTCCTCCGTCTTCTGATGAGGAAGAAGACGATAGCGAGGAAGAGGAAGAGATGGATGTCCTGGAGTACCGTAAGTTCCTCTCGTCATTGTTTCCGTCTAAAGACATTGATAAGAAGGTGAAGGCGGGTGAGAAAGTTAAGAAGGCTATTAAAAAAGTTGTTGAGGAAGAGGAAGATGAGGAGGTTTGGGAGACGGAAGATGAGGAGGAAGAGAAGAAGCCCAAGAAGAAGGGTGCACTTAAGAAGAAAGTGGTTTCCGCCAAGAAAGATAATAAAAAGAAGAAGAAGGTCGTTGAAGAGGATGAAGATGAGGAGAGCGACTCCGAATATATTCCGTCGTCTAGCGATTCGGATGAAGATGATGACGATGATGAGGATGAGGATGAGGATGACGCTGGTAAGAAAGTTAATATCATTCTCACAATCGGAGGGATGGACGAGGATTACGACGAAGACGATGACTATGAGGATAGTGACGATGATGAAGATACCGAAGACGAGGATGCGTCGGTGTCGTCTGACGACGAGTCTGAGGAAGAGGAAGAGGAAGACTCCGATGAGGATGAGATCCTACTTAGCAAGAAGAAGCAGAAGAAGTTGACTACCAAAAAAGGCGATGAGGAGCCTAAGAATAAGAAGCAGCAAGTAAAAGTATCGTCGTCCAAGGCGGACCAGGGGAAGGATATCGAGACACTTGCCAAGTTGAAGGAGATTTATGATGCAGACAAGACCAATAAGAGCATTGAGAATTGCATCAAGATGCTAGAGGATAATATCAAGCAGAGGAAGGAAAAGGAGGACAAGAAGCAGAGGAAGTACAAGGACAAGAACTTGCGAATCTTCAAGAAGATCCTGAAGGACAAGAATGTGAATGACGACTTCTCCTTCTACGACGATCTCGATGTTGATAAGCAGAACAAGATCATCAAGGAACTCCGCGAGATCAACAAGATTACGCGGATCGAAAAGCCTTACAGGATGACCCTGTTGGAGTCCGACATCCCTGTCCAGTATAAAGGCGCTGCGATGAAGAAGATTAACGCGCTCCGTTACATGGAGCCCGGAAATGGCGACTACTACAAGCTGAAGACTTGGGTCGATACCTTCATGAAGATTCCGTTCAACAAGTATAACAACTTCCCCATCACAATTGACGATGGAATTGAGAAGTGCCACGAGTTTATGGCGGAAGCACAGAAGACGCTAGATGATGCGGTCTATGGTCTGAACGATGCAAAGATGCAGGTCATGCAATTGTTTGGTCAGTTGCTCGCTAACCCGAAGGCGGTTGGCACGGCAATTGGAATTCACGGACCGCCGGGAACTGGAAAGACCAGTTTGATCAAGGATGGAATCAGCAAGATTTTGAAGCGTCCGTTTGCATTTATTGCGCTCGGTGGTGCGCAAGACAGTAGTTTCTTAGAGGGTCACTCAGTCACTTACGAGGGGTCCGTTTGGGGCAGGATTGCTCAGGCGGTAATTGATGCGGGAAGCATGGATGTAGTATTCCTGTTTGATGAGGTTGACAAGATTAGCGAGACTGCCAAGGGTGAGGAAATCAACGGCATTCTGACGCACCTGATTGACACGACGCAGAATATGGAGTTCCACGACAAGTATTTCGCAGAGGTGAAATTCAATTTGAGCAGATGCTTCTTCATCTTCAGCTACAATGATGAGAAGAAGGTGAATCCGATTCTCAGGGACCGAATGTATCGCATCCAGACGAAGGGGTATGTTCCCAAGGAGAAGATTGTGATTGCTAACAACTATCTCTTGCCGAAGATTAGGGAGCAGGTTAAGTTCAATGAGAGCGAGATCGTGATTCCGGATGACACTCTCAATTACATCATTGACAATTATTGCGAGAAGGAGGAGGGAGTTCGCAACATGAAGCGTTGCTTGGAGATTATTCACACAAAGATGAACTTGTACAGGTTGATGCGTCCCGGTTCGAATTTGTTTGGAGACCAGATGACTTTGAAGGTTGAGTTCCCATTCAAGGTTACGAAGGAGGTTGTTGATAGCCTTATCAAGAAGAATGAACTTGCAGGACACTCGTCGTTCAGCAGTATGTATGTTTAGATAATAGATTTAAAGAGTAGTGGTAATAAATAATAATGGAAAATAAATTTTTTTCTGATGAAAATAATCTTATCAAGTTAGAGGCGCAATTTGAAAATATAATACAGTCAATCACTGATTTATTAAAAAATACTCCGGCTACTAACCGGAATTGTTTAAAGGATGTGCTTGATAATTGTAAGTCACAATTGCGGCGTGTACGAAGTATTAGTGCAAAAAATGAGTGCAAACATGAATACATTACTGACACGATCGATATTGATCCCGAAAAATCGCAACAAATTACATATTGTGTTTTTTGTGAGTCGACAAAGTAGACTTTATGTTATTTATATGTCAATGTAACACAATTACATATAAATGATTTTTAAGCGTCTTCAACAGCAAGAGGAACTTCTTCAGAAACTTCTTCAACAGCAGCAGAAACCTCTTCAACAGCCTGTTCAACAACTTCTTCAGTAGCAACTACAACCTCTTCAACAGCCTGTTCAACAACTTCTTCAGTAGCAACTACAACCTCCTCAGCAGCCTGTTCAACAGCAACAGCCTCCTCTTCAGCTGCCTTAGCAAGAGCCGCAGCTTCCTCTTCAGCAGCCTTAGCAGCAGCAGCCTTAGCAAGAGCAGCAGCCTCCTCTTCAGCTGCCTTAGCAGCAGCAACAGCCTCCTCTTCAGCTGCCTTAGCAAGAGCCGAAGCTTCCTCTTCAGCTGCCTTTAATTCCTCTTCAGCTTTAGCAGCAACAGCAGCAGCCTCCTCTTCAGCAGCCTTAGCAGCAGCAGCTTCCTCTTCAGCTGCCTTAGCAATAGCAGAAGCCTCCTCTTCTGCAGCCTTAGCAAGAGCAGCAGCTTCATCTTCAGCGGCCTTAGCAAGAGCAGCAGCCTCCTCTTCTGCAGCCTTTAATTCCTCTTCAGCTTTAGCAGCAACAGCCTTGGCCTCTTCCTCAGCCTTTTCAGCAGCAGCCTTAGCAAGAGCAGCAGCTTCCTCTTCAGCAGCCTTTAATTCCTCTTCAGCTTTAGCAGCAACAGCCTTGGCCTCTTCCTCAGCCTTTTCAGCAGCAGCCTTAGCAAGAGCAGCAGCTTCCTCTTCAGCTTTAGCAGCAGCAGCCTTAGCAAGAGCAGCAGCCTCCTCTTCAGCTTTAGCAGCCTTAGCAAGAGCAAGAGCAGCAGCTTCTTCCTCAACCTTAGCGGCAGCAGCCTTTGCACGAGCTTCCGTTTCAACCATCAATTTCTTAACCCGTTCATCTTCCGCCATTTCAGCAGCCTTCTTTTCAAGGGCGGTTTTTTTAGAAACCAAATTCGTTTGCGCCTGTTTATTAGACGAGCTTCTAAACCCAAAGTTAAAATTTAACATTTATATATACTTATAAATATATTTGGTTTATTTAACTAAATATATATAAATGGCAAAATTAGAAATCTTAGCTGCATCCGCTGGTATTTTAGGTATAATTTCATTTTCCGCATTATTGTACAAGATCTTCTTAACATACAACACAACATCGCTGCCTTGGACATGGGTAGTGAGTAACATATCTGCTCAATCACTCATGTTAGCATATGGTCTCGTCAATAAACTCCCAGGTATCACTTGGCCTTCATTTGTGTTTGTGCTGGGTCTAATTTACATAGTCATCATAAAGACATTTCGTGAAACACATGATGAATACAATAAATCCATAGGAATCAAAGAAGTGCAAGAAAAACCTGTGGTTGATAAGGAATTATAATCTTCCGGTATTTAAAATGGGTGGCGGTCTGTTTGGCACTCCTTTGTATTTGAATCCGAAATGTCTTGTATTTTCATTGTTTATACTAATTGTGTACTGGTTACCACATCCGAGCACACGAGCGCATAATTTTGTGATGGGGTTCCTTTTGGCGACATCAGCCTATATTTCTCTCGCATGGTATGATGTCTTGTATGATTGCAACGATCGATTCAAACCGACGCTCTTTGGGTGGATGTCGAAGACGATGAAGCCGCCAGAATATTCGAAAGAATACGATGAATTGCCAATGAAATACCAGAAAATCATTCGAAATTTTGATCTTATGGTATTGTTAATTGTCGCATTAACATTTTTATACCCATTCTACTTCAAGAAATAATATTATTTTAATTATAGAGATTATAATAATATTATTTGATGCAAACGATGAAGAGAGCTTTTATTAAAAAATGACAGATTATATTTTTCTGTGACGATTAGTCCTTTTGTTAGCTCGTCTTTTCGATTGTTTTCTTCTTCTTGTTTTTGGTTTACGATACCTCCTAGTTCTGTTTCCTCCTGTTGGTGGACAAGGATAACCATTACTTAATCGCCGAGCAACAACAAACTTATACATTTGTGCATATAATTCGTTATAAATGGGTATGCTATCTCGTAAACCTTTTTTTCTTATTTGTAATAACAAATCTTTGATAATAGAAAATGAACTTTTTGTATCTAATGTAGCATTATTTACACCTAGTTCTTCAAGTATCTTGTATATACCTGTGTTCTGATTATTGATTATTTGTATTTGATTTTGAAGTTGATAGATTTCAGATTCACGGTCTTTCATTTGGTTAATCAGTAGTGTCCTATCTTTGTTATATTTTGTAAACTGGGGATTATTCTTATTTCTTTCATTATCAAGTTGTTTACCAAGTTTTGTAAATTCCATTTCCAAACCCTTTATGGCATTTTCATGACCAACTATTTCTGCATTTATTCGGTCAATCGGATTGTATTCTTCATTATATAAACTCATATCTTCATCAGCATAATCTAACGAACTCTTAATATTTATAGGATCTAGTGGAAGTAGGATTTTGGCTGTTTTTGCATCTTCATCTAATAAAGCAGTTATTTGAATCAAAATATCTGTTAATGAAACTCCTAATATATTAGCTATTGCTATACAAGATAATATGTGTGCTTCTCTTTGACACGATATTGAACATAAATTACCAAGTTTTTCTTTTATTTCTCCTGGAATTTTTCTTATCCATTCAGGTATACGGCAAAATGAAGTCATATATATATATGTATATATATAATTTGTATTCACACAAATTTTAGATACTCGCTACGCTTTTTTGACTCTTACGAAGCAGAAACCTTTTCATAACTTCGTGGAAAAAAGATGGAATTACCAGATCGGTGGACTAGCCGGCCAAAACATCGGATCCTTCTCTTGAATGCGATACACTTTCTTGAAAATCTGAATTCGCGCTAAAGGGCAATTCGTTCGATACTTGTCCAAAGGATGCGGGTTCGTCTTCATTTGCATATCGTATGCCTTTTGACTCAAGTGTTGTCGCATTTGACTAGCGAAAAAGTTAAAGAACAGTTTGAACGAGAGAAAGGTTAAAGCAATCCCCTCCATATTGTGCTTGATACTGTGATACAATACCAAATATTCCGCGCACAATGTGAGACCGGTAATATCTGCCATATTTTCTCCCGTATACAAGGTAACATTTCCCTTCAAACCATCGTAACCTATGAATTTTGTATATTGGTCCTCGATATCCTTGATCCTCTTCTTGTAGACAATCTTGTCTTTGGCCGACCACCAATCGTGCAAATTTCCATTCAGATCATATTGACTACCAGTCTCGTCCAAACTGTGACTGAACTCGTGAGCCAAAGTGAATCCCAAATACGCCAAATTGTATTCGATACCGCGGTCCTCCAAATCAATAAATGGTTTCTGCAAGTACCCCAGCGGGACATAAATGCTATTGAATGTCGGCATATAGTACGCATTCACGACATACGCTTGTGACCCAGTCAGTTTGAACTTTTTCCAATCAACTTCGGGAATATCTACAATCGGTTTGTTATACAATTGCAGAAACTGTTTGTTGCGCCATTCAAAAATGAGCTGCATATTGCCCCAAGCATCATCGGCTTTATAATCCAGCAAAGGATCTTCACGCAATTGCGATGGCGCGGCAATCACGAGTTTGATCGCCTTCAACTTTTCAATTGCATACTTCATCGTTTTCGGCGACAACCAATCATTAGTTTCCACACGCGTGATGAATATCTGTCGGATATTTTCAGCCATTCGTTTCGCGTATTCAACATAATCCTCACGATAATTTTCTTCAATATATTTCTTAGTTAAAAATGTGTTAAATGTGATGGAAAGCCCAAATACTGGGTAAATTTCTTCCGGGAACATGAGTGTTTGTCCAGCTAACGAGTTCTCATAATAGTTAAAGTATGTCACACGCCACTTCTTGTGGAATCTGACCATTTGTGTCAAATGAATGAAAATCCAATAAGTCCGCCATTGCTCGTTATTCCATTCATCAACAAGTATCTTTGTCATACATTGCAAGTAATTCAAATTGGGTGTCACAAAGTTAGGTGGAGTCTTGTCGTAACCCAAAGCCGACGCATATGCGTTCCAGTCGAAACCATATTTGGTAAGCGCATCGCGTGTTGCCACAAGATTGTATTGTGGTTTATTATTCTTCAGTTCAACACACCCAAACGCATTTATGATTTTCAACTCAGTATCAAATACATCAGAACCCTTTAATCCGTGACCTTTCCCGAGACATAGGTCGAATATTTTGTCTATGTAGGTAAGATAGTTGGTCTTGTCGATTTTATGTTTCGGCGTCGTTTGAAAATACACATCAATGTCATACAATCCAAATTGGCAACCATAAATATAATTTGTATAAACCTTCGAGTTCTTTTGATCTGGATTCAATACCCAATTTAGTGGATTAGAATGTTTCACCAAATCATTTTTGGATATATGCGCCAAGAATGACCACAGATTGGAGGGGTCTTTCCTGTACTTGTCAATGTCCATAACCATAGTATCAATGTGTCGTTGGATCGACCTCGAATTCAGTGTTGACCAAGATTTCAACACATTGGACATCTTCTTCGCCAAAGCTGTCGTCTTATGTTGTTTGATGTAATCCTTTACATACAAGATCAATTTATAGTACACTTTGTCTTGGGTAACACGAAAGTTATCAAATTGCGTGAAATAACGGAGTTGTTTGTCCTTCTTCACACTATTCAGCCAAAGCATATTCGAGTAGGTATAGAAATCCTTGTTAGGCTGGAAATTAACATCTTGTTTGTCGAGAATATAAAAGATGTGGAATAATTTATCTTTCAGCACTTTATTGATATCCTTATTTTCTAGCTTTTTCTTAGAACTGGTTTTGACAAGTTCCGATTTGTCGTATAATTCCGCAATTTGAATTTTTTGTGGGTGCTTTCCAGTTGGAAAACTGTTTTCTTCAATTTTTGCTATAGTGGATCTCTTTTTTCGTGTCTTATTATTTTTATTATTTTTTTTCTTGATTGTAGCCATACTATATACCTACATAATAAATCCACTTTTAGGAAAAGTCGAGCAAAAACGACGAATTCCGATTCGTTATTGAATTCATAATTATCATTTGCATAATTATGAGTAAAAATCATACTTCTTAATATTCAGAATACGGAACATTGTTTCCTCCGCGGCTGACTAAATGATTGTATTGGCCGGTGGTCATGCAAGCGCAACCAGTGCTGTTCGAGTATGTGTTGGGGCAGCACTCAGGCTTGAACGGAGTGTTCGCAAACATCAGCATCTCACCTTCCGGTAAAGGGATCGGTTGCGCAGGGCGGTCCAGGATGCGTTGAGCTCCGGCACTGGGCTTTTTGCCAGGAACTAATCGCAGATCGGGAGTGTTCCACAAATCTGTATCAATCGGCTTGTAATTGGCTAAATTAAATTTCGCAGGTTCGTCTAAATCTTGAAAACCCTCAATCATTCCAAACTGATTGCACCTCCTGCAAGAATGCGAACTCAACAGAATAATACCAATAACCACAAACAGAACAAAAAGAATTGTACTTATTTTATATCCAAACAGCAACATTTTATACATATTTCATAGATAATAAATTTTCTCTCGTTGTGTCTAAAAACAAGTCAATCGATGCATTGTAGTCGTAGAAATAAACGCCGCCGCATTTAAACTTTCGTTTATCAGTCAATATGTGATACAATTTGGACTCTTGTTTCCTCTTCAATACTCTCATTGATTCACAGAGTTGCATGGTTGTTACAAACGGAATGTTTGGGTCACACATGGTTAAATTTGGCCCTCCATCGATAAAGACATTTTTACCAAGATTATATTTGTATTGATTCAAGTCATCTCCTTTAATTTCAACTAGTCCATACACTTCTTCTCCCTCTTGTAAAATGTCGCCGATTTGAATATCGGATATGCGCTTCATTGATCCATCCAGCATTTGAATTTCGGTGTTTCCTGTAAACCCAGTGTCCATTGATTCGTGAATTGGACCGTTCAACCCAGCATGTTTCTTCAAGTTCTCAATATGTTCCTTGGTATATATTTCATCCCAATCTGCGAAGCATGTATCATTTATGAGTATTTGCTTGGAACTCGTATTCAAACAGTAAATGTATGGTTCGCCATAAGCCTCAATCTTTACTGCTTCTGGGTGTTGTGAAACGAGTATCCATTTATCTTTGTATCGGACGGTATGTGAATCAGAAACAATGACATCATTCAACCTATACATTTTCGCCCCTGATGCAGATAACTTGAGTTTTGCAGTGACTATATTTGAGGACCCCGAGAGAACATCACCAACTTGTATATCGGAAATCTTTTTTACAGAACCATCATTCATAACAAGTTCTACACTTGGGTCGAAACATACACTTGCCTTTACGGTTGACGCAGACTTCATGAAAATCAACAATGGAACAAGCATTCCCGCAAGAACTCCATACAAAACAGTTGCGATCCCTGCGGGTATTGCAACGGGCCATACCCAAACGGCTATTGCCCAAAGTACCAATACTGCTGCAGCCATTATTACCAATGTATCAACACATAATTCTGCAATTGATCCCAAAAGTGATTTCAGAGTCAAATATAATCCATTGATTGTGTAGAGGAAAGCAGTCATGAGTCCATTTATCTTTGCAAAGAATGTTTTTACAGCATCAAATAATGGTTGGAGCGGTGTAATTGCGGACTGGACTTTTTCATAAACTACATTTGTTGTTCCAGCCAAATTATTGCGTATAGATGATGACATACCTCTCGCATCATTCATCGATGCCGTGAAATCACCAGCTAAATTGGTTAGATTTCCTAATATGTCCGTATAAGGCGAAACAGCAGCATTAGAAACATTCTTCAAAACGCTTTGCGTGCAATAACGAAAGTTTTCACTTGTGTATTCCGTTGCACTCATATTGTCAGGTTTGTTGATCAATCCTGCAAACGGAATTACATTCGGATTGCATCTTTGGTTGATCCAATCTCTCTTGATAGATTCTGATCGGATCATGACATAACAGTATACACAAATCAATATTACAACTAGGGTAATAATGACAAACACTAATATGGATGAACTGTAGTCGTCGATGTATGTTAACTTCTTATATAGGTTTGTTATTTTTTCAGTTTTTTTTATATTGTCGTCCATATATTGTAAAAGGATAATACTTATTGTGAATTATCCTTTTACTAAATCTTTTTATATACATGGTCTTCCCAATCCCAAAACACTTCAGCTCCAATTTGTATTTTGTGATCACTTGTTATCAAACAACTAAACCAATCGATGTATTTGTCAGTAATCTCGGCATTTGCCGATTTCGAAACCGGAATAAAAGACTGATCAGCCTTGTTGTAAATTAAATGAGAACCGGTAACATAAATATCTTCACCGTTCACTCCAGCACCCTTCAACACATACAATTTTTCCGGATCTGTCCGATTGTTGATTCGCATGGTTGACTCTATAACACTACCATTTTCCAACACATCTCCTAAATTCAAATCTTTCATGAATACAACTTGCCCAGTATTCAATCGTACCAATGTTTCTGGGTGAAAACATTTACCCAGTGTTCGAACAAGGCCTCCGGTTGGTCCATTCCACATACTTCCGACCGTTTTGAATGATCCATTCATGATATTGAGAAAAACTTGCATTACCCCAATATTTTTTCCCATCATATCTTTGATGGCAATCGATATTTTTTGAAATTCGAGAACTATATTTGCAAATGCTCCTAGTATGAGTCCGAAGATTCCCCCCATGTTGTTGCGTATGCTGCTGATTACATTTCGCACATTGTTCAAGTCTTCAGTGAATCCCGAAACAACATTAGTCAAAGATCCAGTGATACTTGTGAGTGGTTGCAACAATGCACCCATCGAACTGACTTGTATGTTTTGAACACAATGTGTAAAATCCCTCGCAACATTATCCGATAGAGGCATGTACATAGGGTTGCATCTATACAATGCCCAGTTCTTACGGATTTCTTCGATGGACGACATATAAACAAGACTTATCATGTATGTCATAAACGCTAAATTAATAAAAATATAGTTCATCCAATTTTGTCCAGTTGGCATAACTTATATTATTATTATATAATTATTATCAGTAAATACACCTTTTCCAAAAGGTGGAGCCAAAATAATGCGCAAACATGTGATGCCGATAAGCGTAATAACATATTCAACTTTTGAGCAACCTTTTTTAGAAAAAAGTTGATAATTAGTTGTATCGTCTGCGTGTCTTTGTCTTTTTTTGGCCTCTTCTTTTCTTATAAGTCCGCTTCGTCTTCTTTTTATATTTTCTTCTTCTGCCACCAACCTGTGCATCATATGCACTATTTGCTTGAGCTTGCCCAGCAATTTGCTGCAGCTTCACATTAATTTGATTCGCTGCGACTCCCCCATTCGGGAACTGTTGAACAATTATTTCACCATTATGAAGTGTCTGTGGTGCCAATGAAGAACCTCCTTTCTTCACATTCTTACTACCATTCGTTTTCTTACCACCAGTTAACATTTTCAACATTTGAATCTGTTTTGCAGCTGCTCCACCCGTATCAACTGTCGCATATACATTGGTTCCGCCTGTCTCCACCTTATATGGTGCAGGTAATCCTTGGTTTCCGATCATTAATATATAATTAGATTAAATAATCAGTTAAATATATAATTTATAGAGTAAGATATAATGGATGACAACCAGCGACTTCAGCTTCAGAACATGATTCAGGCAAACAATGTTGAGGACCAGACGGATTTGATCCGCAGTTTGAAACACAGCGAGATTTTACGCAACCAAATAACCCAACTTGTCTTGCTGAGGTCCAAGTATGGAGATGACGCAGAGAAGATCAACATCGAGGGTATGGCCGAGTGCAACTTCTTGTTCACATATTACACGGATATCTACAACAAGGTGCGCAAGAACGAAATCGACCTTCAGATGCTTACCAAGTTTCTGGATGTTCTAAAGGATATCGAGGACGGGGTTCTGAATCAGCATGAAGGTTCATTTCAAGTTGGCACCATTTTGAAGGAGATGTATGTCGACAGTGCTCTGAAGAAGGCAGAGAAGCTAAATGAGAATAACGAGCCAACTCCTGAACCTAAAAAGGCATCTGTAGAAATTTCTTGGAAACAGTTCAAGATGTCTCAAATGTAAAAACGCTTAAATATATTTTAATGAATATATTTAAACAATGGTGAGATCAAAACAAAAACCAACAACCACCCTAATAATAGTAGAATCACCTGCCAAGTGCAATACAATTGAATCATACCTTGGTCCAGGATACAAGTGTGTAGCTAGTTTCGGGCATTTTCGTGAGTTGGCGACGCTAAAGAATATTGACATTGAGAATGGGTTTTCTCTCAAGTACAGCATAATTGAAACGAAACAGAAGCAGATTGATCTTATAAGTAAGCTGATAAAGACTGCTGATGAAGTTGTTTTAGCAACAGACGATGATCGCGAAGGTGAGGCAATTGCGTGGCATATTTGCGACTACTTCAAATTGAATGTCGCTACAACAAAGAGAATCATATTTAATGAGATCACTGAGCCAGCATTACAACGCGCAATTCGCAATCCAACAACCGTCAATATGAATATAGTGAATGCACAAAAGGCGAGGCAGGTGCTCGATATACTGGTTGGTTTTAAAATCACTCCTATGCTGTGGAAGTGCATTTCCACGCAATATGATAGTTCTCTCTCTGCAGGAAGATGTCAGAGTCCTGCACTCAGGATTATTTACGACAACCAACAGGAAATTAACTCTTCTCCTGGGACCATTGTATACAACACGGTTGGTTACTTCACTAATCACAACATTCCATTTGATTTGAATAAACAATTCACAACTGAGGATGAAACAACCGATTTCTTGGACGAGACAGCCGATTTTTCTCATAGTTACAGTTGTTCCAAACCTGTGAAAGTGGTCAAGACTTCTCCCGAGCCATTCACGACATCCAGGTTACAACAGGTTGCAAGCAACGAGCTTCGTTTCTCTCCAAAGGAGACTATGAAGACTTGTCAAACATTGTATGAAGGAGGGTTCATCACTTATATGAGGACGGATTCCACGAGGTATAGCGAAGAGTTTTTAACAACAGCGCAAGAATACATTTTGTCTGTATACGACGAGAGATATATAAAGGAGGGGGGCGGGGAACAATTGTGCCCTGATAAGGAAGCGCAAACGAAGGAGGCGCAAACGAAGGAGGCGCAAACGAAGGAGGCGCAAACGAAGGAGGCGCATGAAGCGATTCGTGTAACCAAGATTTTGGTCAAAGAACTCCCTGAAGGTATGGGTGCGAGAGAAAAACGGATGTACAAACTCATTTGGACAAATACGCTGGCAAGTTGCATGTCCGATGCGGTATATTCATCTGTTACTGCTACGATAACCGGATTTCAAAACACCAAATTCGTGAAAACAAGCGAGCAACAAATATTTGCTGGGTTCAAGGCGGTAGCCGACAGCAAGGCGGTAGCCGACGGCAAGACAGTAAAGACAGACAGCAAAGATTATCAATATTTGCAAACGATCGATCCGACGCAACCAATTCAATACAAGAAGGTAACCTCTCGACAAACAATGAAGAACATCAAATCGCATTATACCGAAGCAAGACTTGTTCAACTACTCGAGGAAAAGGGGATTGGCAGACCATCAACTTTCGCAATGTTAGTAGATAAGATCCAAGAGCGCGGTTATGTGAAGAAGTCAGACATTGAAGGACGAGAGATAGATTGCAAAGATTACGAATTGAGCAATGGTGAAATATATGAGACGACGACCAAGAGAAACTTTGGGCAAGAACATGGTAAATTGATAATTCAACCAATCGGCGTGATTGTGTCAGAGTTCCTTGACAAACGATTCGCTGACATATTCAACTATGACTATACGAAAGAAATGGAGCTTTCTCTCGACAAGATATCTGTAGGTCAGAATAAAATGCAAGATCTTTGTGAACAATGTAATAATCAAGTAGATTCCCTGGTTGGATTACTGAGCAATGAGAGTAAGATGGAAATCCGTATTGACGACAACAATACATATTTGATCGGTAAATATGGACCAATTGTCAAATGTGTCGAAGAGGTTGATGGAAAGAAAACCACGACATTCAAAAAGGTATTGGATGGTGTCAATGTAAATACAATTGAAAATGGTAATATCGACGAAATTGTAAATGATGCTCCTAAGGCAGCATCTAGTTACATACTGGGTAAATTTGACAATGAAGATGTCGTATTAAAAAAGGGTAAGTATGGTCTCTATATAACTTGGGGAAAGAATAGCAAGACACTGAAGGAGTTTGGTAATCGCCCAATGGAGAGTATCACATTTGAAGAAATTGAGCCGTTATTGAGCGAGGGTTCCAATTTGATACGAATGATCACTTCTTTTCTCTCTATACGCAAAAGTGCAAAGGGAGATTATATCTTCTACAAGACCCCTAAGATGAGGAAACCGTCATTCCACAGCTTGTCGGGTTTCGAACACGATTATACAATGTGCAAGATTGAGATTTTGAAATCGTGGATAAAGGATAAATATGAGATTGAGTAAATTTGTATTATTCATATAATAATACAAATGATAAATTAATTATAACTCTAGTATTGTTTACGCAGTATTTGGTTCATTTGCTGCGGTTGAAGAAGTGTAAATTCAAGTGTGAACGAATAGTCATACACTCCAAAGTTCACCGTTTGGCCGTTGTGATATCGCAATCGAATACGAAGACGACGCATTCTCTCGGCAGGAGGCATATACCATTTGTAAGGGTACGAATCTCTGTCAAACCACTGAGAGATCGGAGTAGTCGGAATAGCTATTTTTGCAAAGGACGCATTTACCCGACCGTTCGTCTCATTCGTCTGAGCAGTAAACTTACTTATATTGAAAGGCGATGTTTCATCGATGCAATTTTGCCCTTCCAAGTCCATGTAGAAGTAGGCCGGCCCCATCAAATTAATCTTGTAAGGACACTCGATATAATAACACGACGAACCAGGCAAACTGCTATTCGGCAAAAGCCAATAACCATTGTCCCCACAAGTGACATTACCATAGTAAAAACGAGGGGTTGATCCAACAGATGTGGTCGATAAAACATTCACCCTCGGAAGTCCGATATTGTGCGGCAACCCCCAGTTCACTGAATCAGGCAACTGAGATCTATTATCGCAACCTCTTGTTCCACTTATAGTTTCATTTGTCAAAATAAATCCATCGGATGTGTTACCAAACCAAATTTTTTGGCTGACAGTATTATAAACAACGACAAATCGTGTGTATCCGCCTAAAGATTCAAACTCTGACAATAAATCAGGATCGCTTGCCAAATATGCCTGAATTCTTAATGTCACTGCTTCATTCATCTTGTTTGTCAACTCATTCACAAATTGCTCTGGATTGTAGAATCCCTCTTCAATCACGATGGTATAATTTTCATTGGTAGAGAGAAACAGACATGCAAAAATCATACTCTGTAAAGCATCAGTGTACGCATGTTCTCCCGGATTATATGCCTGAGTAATCTTAAATGTCATAGTTATATTGGAATTTTGTGCAGAGAATGTATTGTAGTTGGATGGAAATGTCCAAGTCGATAAACGAATAGATAATATATTTGTTATGTCCTCAGGAAGTTCAATATCAAATTCTGCAGAGTTTGGATATTTTACAGTATCTCTATCTTCCGAGTGAACCGATACATACTTACGCTGATACATAATTTCATTGGGGTTTGCAATGAGAGGGTGATTCGTATTTACATTAAATGTTTTAGGAGCATCAAAGTTCATAATTATATTATAATAGTATTTTTATTTTAAATACAAAACATAAATATTAAATAACTGTAATATTTATATGTCCAATTTAAACACCGGTGTTGCTAATTATGGTGGCAGACAGCCAGATAATGTTCAGAATATTAAACAATTTAATAATACGAGCCCAAGCATTGTTCTCTGGATGTACAAAAAGATATCTGAAATCATGTACATTACACCATGTGATCAGGTAAATGATGTACTAATCCCCAGAAATTTATATGTGAACGGTTCAATCAATTCAACCTCCGATACACTGTTGAAGGAGAATGTTGAGAAGTTAACCAGTAACGAGTGTGATAAGATAATGGATCTTCAACCGAAAAAGTACACATTTATCGATGATACAACCAAGAAAACCCATTATGGATTAATTGCACAAGAGGTCGAGGAACAATATCCATTGTTGGTTAGCGAAATTGATGGTGTTCTCGACGACGACGCCGATACAAAGATAAAAACCGTCAACTATATGGAGCTTATTCCGATCATGATACGCAAAATGCAAAAGATGCAAAATGAGATTGATGAGCTGAGGAATAATTTTTAAAAACATTATTTTACTAACATAGTATAATACAATGGCTGACTCTCTCACGAATGAAGTTTGGTACTCGAGTATATATAAATCGCTACTTATATCCAGCGCAGTAGCATTTTCAATATATTCGACGACCACAGATAATATATCATTTAATGCTCTGGTATCTGGCTATTCGATCCTAATTTTAGGAATTTCAATGTTGATGTTGTTCGTATTCAACAAATCTACAAACACAACATCTGTTATGGTACCATTCATATTTTTGTTTATAATAATAAGTATCATGATGTATCTGTTGACGAACCACAAAACTCGTATAATAAACGGACAAGTTTCCCCGAGTTTCTATAATTTTAGCAACATTTCTGTTTTCTTGGTATTGATCCAAGTGTATCTCATTTATTCACAAATCAGCACAACCGAATTCAAGAAGGATAAGGTGTTCAATCGCACAACATCACTCTTCGTAACATTGTTGTCAGTGTTAACTGGTATATGTACATACATCATCTACATTGTTCTCGTATATTACACCGCGGATGGGTTTTCTCTCATCACTCAATAGTCTTGATGAATTTATATGTCAAACCATAGTTAAATTGGGTTTCCCAGACCCCGGAGATCTTCAAGATAAACGAGCTCGATGATTTATTAGACACTTCGTTGAAAACTTTCACATTACCATTCTTCATTTGCTCATAAATTTTCATTTGGGGAATTTTCGACCGGATATTTATTTTCTGTAGGATATGTTCTTCGATTTCTTTCAACTTCGAAACTTGATCTTTGTGGGTGTTTACATTGAACATACATCTGTATTTGTTATAATATTTTTCACATGTAAAGTCGTTAATTGTTACAAACAAGTAAATACCATTCAATAAAACCGAAGGTGTCGAGTATAAAATTCTTATAAAATTTCCTTCAGTCATGATGTTGTTTTTTATCGGCTCACAAAAGTATATATATTTATTTTCATATTGATCAATCGTCTTGACGAGATTCATTAATATTATATGACGATTGTTTTTAAGTTATATAATATTTATGCATTATAAGTAATAAAAACAAATAGGTAAGTAGAATAGCATGAAGTATTACGAAACTCATTTTGAAGAATATACACAGAAGGACAGTTTACATCCGAAACTTGATAAGATCTACAGTAGGTTTCCTGAAAAACTGTCTAACTTGAAAAACATTATATTCTTTGGTCCCAGTGGAGTCGGTAAGTACACACAGATGTTGAAATCAATTCGTAAATACAGCCCAACCGACTTGAAATATGAAAAAAAGATTAGCATTCAATACAATAAACAACAATTTTTCTTCAAGATCAGCGACATCCATTATGAGGTAGATATGTCTCTCTTGGGTTGCAATTCAAAACTATTATGGCATGACATTTATATGCAAATAATTGATAGTATCTCTGCCAAAGCAGACAAGTCTGGTATAATTGTTTGTAAATATTTCAATGAAATACACAGTGAACTCCTAGAGAATTTTTATAGCTACATGCAAAAAAATAGTTCGTCGTCTGTCGATCTGAAGTTTATATTGCTGACAGAGGAGCTCAGTTTCATACCGGATAACATACTGAACTGCTGTGAAATTATACATATCGCACGCCCTTCAAAGACCACATATACAAAGTGTTTGAAAATGAATTTGCCAAACAAAATCAATTTGGAGAATATTACAAATATCAAGGTATTGCATTTGTATAATGAGGAGTTGATGCTGCAATATAAAATCATTTGTAACAAGATCATTGATCAAATGGTGAACATAAAAGAACTCCAATTCCTTAAATTCAGAGACATTTTGTACGACATTTTTATTTACAATCTGGATATAACTGACTGTGTTTGGTACATTCTCTCTTCACTCGTTGAACAGAAGAAGATAGATACGAAGGATTTGTCTGCGATCATGCTCAAAACATATTGTTTCTTTCAGTATTACAACAACAACTATCGTCCCATCTATCATCTCGAGAACTATCTGTTCTTCCTGGTAAAGATAATTCATGGGTATTAGAATTTAAAGTTTTACAGTTCAATTAATCTATGAACTGTAAAACAGCACTTGATATTTTGGAATTAGACAGTGTAAATATAACACCAGAATCGTTAAAGAAAAAATATCATAAACTCGCACTCCAATATCATCCAGATAAAAATGGGAATACTCCAGAATCCAACGAGAAGTTTCGTCAGATTCATGAAGCCTATGAACTGTTGAAGAGAGAAATTGACGACAAAGAGGAAGAGGAGCCGAAGTTGCCAGTGTATGCTGACTTGATCCGGATGTTTATGGGAGAATGCAATTATAGTGAAGTATTCACAAAAATTATTACAACAATTGTTAGCAATTACAAGACTAAACAGTTTATTGTTGGATTGTTCAAAGATCTGGATAAAGATACATCGATCAGTGTATATAGTTTCTTGACAAAATACAATTTTCTATTACATTTGAGCCAAGATATTTTGGATGAGTTGAGAGAAGTTGTCACACGAAAATGCGATAATACAATTGTTTACACACTTAACCCTAGCGTTACCGACTTGCTGGAACACAATGTGTACAAGTTGTATCATGAGAACGAACTCTTTTTAGTTCCCCTGTGGCACAGCGAACTGTATTTCGAATGCGGATCAAAAGAAATTATTGTTTTATGTGAACCCCAATTAGATTCTGGGATGTCAATCGACGAATATAACAACTTGCATATAGAGGTCAAAATAAAAATTACTGAACTAGTGTTTGACAACAGCAATATATTAGTAACAATCGGCAACAAAATATTCCAAATCCCTCGTCAGGAATTGTATATGAAGAGAGAACAGCTGTATCGGTTCAAGGGACAAGGTGTATCTAAAATAAAAGATAATATATACGATGTTACCGATTTAGCAGATATCGTTGTAAAGGTTATTATTCAATAAGTATTCTAATTTTTATCACTTCATAAAAAGTGATAAAAATAAA
>Ga0114978_10000658_pt1 | contig 29450 bp, 26 predicted proteins | sample S_140212_EF_Meta_FD_87027 | JGI IMG/M metagenome (GOLD analysis project Ga0114978, IMG submission 87027) | Freshwater microbial communities from Lake Simoncouche, Canada to study carbon cycling - S_140212_EF_MetaG | ecosystem: Environmental > Aquatic > Freshwater > Lake | place: Lake...
ACCCAACGCTTAAAGCCAAAAGCCCCCCAGATCATGACTTGCAGCCTACCTTAGAGCATGGCATGGAACAAACGGCTCCATCAGCCAAAAATGCCGAAGAGTCCCTTCAAAGTGGCAAGTCCAGTGTTCTTGACGAGGACAGGCCCTCAGAAATAAATACCAATGAGGACAGCTCAAATTTTGGCGAGAAGGCTGAATCAATCGAGTCAGTTCAAAGTTCCAGCGGCGAGTCAACAACTCATCCACAGGCAGAGCAAGCCGATTCAAAGGCTCACGATGACTCGCTCACAACTGAGGATCTGTCTGCAAGCAATCCCGATCCCTTTGAAAGAGAAGAGTCGTTGCCCTCCCAAAATTTTGAGGAGGGTTTTCAAGCGGGACTTTTAAAAGGTCTTGAGCAAGCTCAACATGAAGCCTCAGGGGAGATGCAGCAAGAGCACACTCGACTGAGCGATCAAGTCCAGGCTTTGGAGCAGGAGCGCACGTCCTTGCAAGCCAAAGTGGTGGAGGGAGAAGTCAAAATAGATGAGTTGACCCAAAACTTGACCTCTCAAAAGGATGCCTTAGAGAGTGAACGCGAACTTTTAAAAGCGCAAAATGCGCAATCTTTGGAAGCGCAAGTCAAGACCTTGGAGGAGGTCACCTCTAAACTGGACGACTTCATCAACCACCCGCAAAGACTGTTTGAGCCTTTGAAAAGACTCTCGGTTCACCTTGCCGAGCAATTGGTCTTGGCAGAGTTGAATTTGTCGGGCGCCTCCATTGAGCGCTTGATTCAGCGCTGCTTGGATGAGCTTTCAAGCCACAGTCACCAAAGCATCACGGTCGAGCTCAATTCTCAAGACAAAGCGAGACTGCAAGAGTTGAGTGGTGAAATGTTCAACAACATTCAACTGCATGCGGTCTCAAGCATGCAGCCAGGCAGTGTTCGGGTCATCACCGATGACACCCAAGTCGACGATTTGATCGGACACCGCTTGGAGGCTTTGGCCCATAATTTACTGGCACAACCCGAACTCTGGCGAGAGCAGTCCCCATTTTTTAAACAACCCTTGGCGCAAAGGGACAGCGACTTTGAAGACGTTCGCCAACGCCCTTCTCCCATGTTGGACAAATTCGAGGAGAATCGAGATGATTGATTGGATCAATGCGGTTTTAAGAACCGTCATGTGTTTGGGCTTTTTGTTGCTCGTGGTGCGTCCCATGCTTTTGGCGTTCAGTCGAAAAGAAGTGGATCGTTTGGCCATTGAGGACGCGGCGCAAAGCTCCGTCAATTCTGCCTTTAATGCTTGGCGCATTCACAACGGGCGACACTATTACGACAACCCAGAATATGCGGAGATGATGGCCTCCAATCCGAATTTGGAGTTGCCCGATTTAAGTAAACCTGCACCTAAACCACAAGCGGTTGAGGAAGTGCCAACGGTTGAGGTGCCTGTTGAGGCTCCTGTGGAGACGCCTGTTGAGCCACCCGTTGAAGAGGTGGCTGTAGAACAAGCTCTTGCTGAAGTCGCCCAAGTGGCACCTGAAGCAGCACCCGCCCAAGATGAGGTGGTTTCTCCAGAAGAAAATGAAGAAGACGATCCTGTGAAGGCCATGAAAGCCAGATTGGCAGCCGAGAAAAAGAAATCAAAACCCCCTTCCATTCCGCCTGAACTCATGAACAACGCCAATTCTTTTGATGATAAGTTGATGCTCGTGCAAATGATCGTGCAGCAAGAACAAGGTCGTGTGGCGGGTGTTTTGAAGAAGATGATCCAAGGCGGATAATTTAAAGGTCAATCATGCAGTCTGGTGTTTTGGATTTTGCCCAAGAAGTGGATGCAAACATCTCTCGTTTGCGCGCGCCTCAACCCCAAAGAACGGGGACCTTGGTGAGGCTCATTGGCATGACCTTGGAGACGCGCGGATTGATGGCGCCTTTGGGAGCATGTTGTGAGGTGATTGGTCAACACGGCCACCGCATAGAAGCCGAGGTGGTGGGCTTTAATGACAAGACCTTATTTTTAATGCCTTTCAATGACCCTGTGGGCGTGGGCCCCGGGGACATGGTGCGGGTGATGAGTTTGTCCTCCCAAGTTTCATTGGGTCCTGAGTTGCTAGGTCGAGTGATCGACGGCAGAGGCTTTCCGCTGGACGGCAAGGCACCTCCGAAATGCAAAGACAGCTTGGCCCTGATGGGCAAGCCCTTGAATCCGATGGAGAGAGGGCCCATTCATGAGGTGCTGGACGTGGGTGTCAAAGCCATCAACGGTGTATTGACCATTGGACGAGGTCAGCGCATTGGTTTGGTAGCAGGATCAGGCGTGGGCAAAAGTGTGCTTTTGGGCATGCTCACGCGCTTTACCAAAGCCGATGTGGTCGTCATAGGACTGATCGGTGAACGCGGTCGCGAGGTGCAAGCGTTCATCAGCGAGTCTTTGGGCCCTGAGGGTTTGGCCAAGTCGGTGGTCGTGGCCGCACCTGCCAATGTCTCGCCAGTTTTGCGATTAAAAGCCACCCACATGACCCATGTGATTGCCGAGTACTTCAGAGATCAAGGTCTGAACGTTTTGATGCTGTGTGACAGTTTGACTCGAGTGGCCCATGCCCAACGGGAAATCGGTTTGGCCATTGGCGAGCCACCCACGGCCAAAGGGTATCCCCCTTCGGTGTTTGCACTTTTACCGAACTTGATTGAGCGAGGTGGCGTTGGACGGCATGGGGTGGGTTCTATCACGGCCATTTACACCGTCTTGGCCGAGGGTGACGACGCCTCAGACCCGATTGTGGACATTGCCAGGGCCTCTTTGGATGGGCAGGTGATGCTCTCAAGAAAATTGGCCGACTCGGCTCACTACCCTGCCATTGAGCTCAATGGTTCTATATCCAGGTTGATGCAGACCTTGTTGAATACAGATGATATGAAGCAGGCCAATAAATTGAGAAGGCTTTGGTCCATTTATCAACAAAACGTGGACCTCGTTCAAGTCGGCGCCTACCAGATGGGCTCGAACTTGGAGTTGGATGAGGCCATCAGACTGCATGAAAGACTGGTGAATTTTTTACGCCAAGACATGCACATTTCGCAAGACTATGAAACCACGCGTCAAGAGATGCGTCAGCTCATGACACAAGAGGGATGAGGATGAATCAGATGAAAATTAAGGCCTGCATATGAAGCCCAGAGAGTGTTGGAGTGTGCTTGCAAACAAAGCCGAGGACATCGTGGCCTTGAACCAGCAAGCGGTCAAGGCTGCACGCGAACATCTCGAAAAGCTGCAAGCCAGCAAAGAGAGATTGGTCAGCATGTCCAGTGAATACGCTCAAAAAATCCGCGAAAAAGAGCAAACCACACAATCTTTGATTGAAAGCAACAACGCAAGACAGTTTGTGCTGCAGTTGCTTCATTTGCGCGATCGGCTGGACAAAGACGTGGACCAAGCGCGGGCCCAATTGGATGAGGCCCTTCAAGCTTTGCGACACGCCGATCAAGAGCGCCTCAAGATGCAGACCTTGGTCGAGCAAGACCTCTTGGCTGTCAAAACCTATCACCGCCAACTGGAACAAAAACAAATGGACTCTTTGGGTTTGACGCTGTTCAATATGAAATCGGTCGCGATGAATGAAAGAGCTTAAAGCCTAGAGCCGAGCCCAAGCGCTGGGCGTTGGGTTAATCAAACGGGTAATACCAGCCACTTAATTTGCCGTCGTAGATGAAGCCATTTTTTTTCAGCCAGTCGTCGAGCTTTTGATTTTCATCGCTTCTTTTGGAGCCCGAATAGACCCATAAAAAACCAGACTTCTCGTCTCGTCGGTCATCGATTTTGGCGCCTGAATAGGTGTTGATCAGTGCAGATAGAACTTTGAAAGTAAAGTCTTTCTTCGCGGGGTCTTCACCGCGCCCGGGGCGGTAACTGGATTTTTTGACCGGGGCAGTCTCGGGCGCTTGAGGGGCGATTAAAGCCGACGCTGGCAATGAGGCGCTTTCTGGGGCCGGGTTTGGGATTGGCGCATTGATTTGCTGCTCAAGGTTGAGCGCCATTTTTTTTGCAGAAACCAAAAATGCATCTAGGATGGTGCGATCAAAGGCCTTGTCGACTTGTGCGTACATGGACTTGATGGCTTGCATCGAGCTCATCGCCGTGCCCGTCAGTTCTCCCTCCATCAATTCAAAGTAAGTCTCAACCATGCCTAAAATTTGCGCGCTTTGGCTGATGTCTGTGCCTTTTAAGCCCTCAGGAAACCCTTCGCCATCGATTCGTTCATGGTGCGCGCGGATATTGGCTGCAATGTTTTTCATGGGATCCAAACTTTTAAGGCAGGCAAAGCCAAAGGAGGGATGTTTGCTGTAGAGTTCAAAATCGCTGTGCGGCAAATCAAAGCACGAGGTTCGAAGAAGTCGGTCGCTGAAACCAATTTTACCGATGTCGTGTAAAAGCCCGGAGATGTAGACTTCTTGCACGGCCTCTTCGCTCAGCCCCAGACGTTTAGCCACTTGGCTAGAGAGGTAGGCGACATTTTTAGAGTGGACCAACAACTTCGGTGCCCTGATTTCCATCAAATTGGAGAAAATTTTGATGGTGGTGATGAAGTATTCATGCATTCGGCTCTCAAGTATTGAAACCGTTTCATTCAAGAAGTGGTGTTCTCTTTGTCTTAGGGTCAGCAAAATGGCATCTTTGATCACAGCAAATGTTTCTTGCTCATCCCAAGGTTTACTTAAGTATTTGTAAACCTCGCCATCGTTGATGGCCGCTTTGGCACTTTCCAAATCGGCGTTTCCAGTGAGCATGACCCGAGTCATGAGGGGGTAGAGAAGCTTGATCTCTTTTAAAAGTGCAATGCCGTCCATCTCTGGCATTCTTAGATCGGTGATGATCAGATCAAAGGTGCTGGTTTTGAGCAGTTCCAGCGCCTCTTTGCCACTTTGGCAGGTGCTCACCACGTAGCCCTCAAGACTGAGCATGCGCTTTAAGGAGGACAAAATATTGGTCTCGTCATCGACACACAAAATAGGGTGTTGAGATGGAGTCAATGTCATCAAGTCTTGATCGATCGAGTCATTCATGAAGGGTGGTCCAGAAAAATAGTGAGTGCAAATGGCGTTGAATGTTTCAAAACTTAAAAGGGATGAAGCACACACATCCTCAATGGCTTTGAGCTTGAACAAAGCCCGCTTGAAGCCAGTGACAGTAAGTGGGTTTAAAAAACCAAGGAATCATGACGCTGGGCGTGTTGGGCGCAAACACTTCGACGCTTAAGTGATCTTTCCACTCCCCCGTGGCATTGACAGCTTGTAAAAGCATTTGAGAGCCATCTTCAAAACTTTTTTTAACGCCATTGAGAACCATGTGTTGAGGCTGGAAGTCTGCCTCGGGCTCGGTATCCGGTCCAAGCGCGGTTTGCTTGTCGATGCCCTCCTGGATGAGGGGCATCCCATGGGTCATTGCGCCCAATTGGCAGGTGAAGCTTGAAATTTTATTGGGCGTGATCAGGGTGGCTTTTGTGGGCAAAGGCTCTGAGTCAATGGGTCCCGAGTAGACGTCGTGAATGCTCCCCCAAGCACGCCCGTTTAATGTTTGTTTGATCCGGCTGAGAAGCCGTTCCACCAAAGCTTCGTCTTGAAGGCGGATGCATTGTTGGCCCAAAACGTTGTCAAAAAAGACCAAGGCGTTGGGATGCATCTTAAGCAAAAGGGGCAACTCGTGCAAGGCATCTCGACGCTCAAAGCGCCAAGTGGTGCCGCTCCTCTTTAAGGCCCCGCCGTGCACATACTGAAAGAAAAACCGTGCCAAGGGATCGATGTCGATGATGGTGATTTGTTTAAATTGGCTGAGCCATTTTGAGGACATCATCCAGCCAGCACTCCCGCCAATGAGCAGCAGCTCATGCGTTTGGGGTTTGTAGGTCAGTAAGAATTGTTCAATGGCCTCTTTGCTCGAAGCCCATGCGTGGCGTGCGCGATAGGCACTCCAATGCCAAGACAGGCCACCCGTCTCTTGCGCATGCATGGCATCTGCCAGCCATGTAAGCATATGGCGTCTAAGTGCGTTGTTGGGCGCAACTTCTTGGGGTTTAAGGGGCATAGAATGGGATCAATGGTCAAAGTTCGGACGCAAAGGGTTCATGTTAAATCAAGTGCTTGGCTCTTTATCGATCACAAATGGCTTTTTTGATGTGAACCAAGGGTGTGTCGGGTGGAATGGGCTGCCATGGCGCAATGACGCCTTCGCTGGTCAGGGCTTCTCCCGTGAGCTTGGCGCCAGCATGCAACGACAAAGAGAGTGTTTTGGATCGGTTGTTGTCGCAGTCGACTTCAATCAATGAGCGCGTGGATCGATAGGTTTTCCCCAACGCATTTTTTTGCGGGTCTTTGTAGTCAAGCATGCTCCAAACTTGGCGGATGTGTTTGTGAGCGGGCTCAGGGCTTGAAATGGAGTCGCGATCGATGTAGAAGATCCCCTGCTCCCTGAGCCCCATGGATTGCCAGTTGACGGCAAGCGCGTTAAAACAGAAAAATCCACCCAACAAGGCGCCAATCAGCCTATAAATGCGGCAATTGTGCGAAATTTGCGGGTTCAAAGGTGTAAAAATTTTCATCTTCTGTGTCTCGTGCGCGATAATGCCGATTAAATCTATTGTCTATAAAAAATGGCTCTAAAACCATCTCCGTTTTCATGGCCCTTTGATGAGCTTGCGGCTTCTTGCATTTTAAGAGCCTATTTTTACTCAACGATGACCCGTTTGCTGAGATGGTGCTCGAATAGTTCAAGCGTAGGCTTGCATCAGCAATACTGGGACTTTGCGTTCAATTCACCGAATTTAGAGGTGACCATTGGGTGAACTCCACGATTTAGGTCGCTACGCGCTCAGTGCAATTTGGGTTTTTGGACTCTTGGGGGCCTTTTTATGGTGGCTCAACAAAAAGCGGGGCGCGCCCTTTGCAAAGCAGTTGGATAAAAAGATACAGATCTTGGAGGTCTATCCAATGGGGTTGAAGAACAAGATGATGCTGGTCCAAGTCGATGACCAAAGGATGCTTTTGAGCATGAACAGCCAAGATATTCGGACCCTTCACGCTTGGCAGACGACTTCCAATGAGGCCAGGCTGGCCGAGGGCACAGTTGGTTTTTCCCATCACTCAGAAAGTACACCCTAGTCATGAGGACATTTTTCTCAACGCTTGCTCAAACGGCTTTAAAAATTCTCAAGCGATTGGAAGTTGCTGGTCGCGGCAGTTTTAGCTTGCAATCAAGCAAGCCGTTTAACTCAATTCAATTCGAGCAAGATCGTTCTTGGATGAGAGCGGTCCTTCATATGCTTGCGGGCCTCTTTTTGGTGGCCGTCTTGGTGAGTTTTACGCAAAGCACGTTGGCTCAAGGCATTCCAATGGTCAATGTGACGGGCGGCAAAAACGGTCAACAGTACAGCTTGAGTTTGCAACTCTTGGCCTTGATGACCACATTGACGCTTTTGCCGTCCATGTTGTTGATGATGACCTCATTTGTGCGCATCATCATCGTCTTGTCCTTGCTCAGGCAAGCACTGGGCACGGGTCAAACGCCTCCCAATACGGTGTTGGTTGGCCTGGCTCTCTTTTTGACCTTTTTCATCATGTCTCCTGTATTTGATGACATTTATCAAAATGCGCTTTCGCCTTATATGAACGAAAAATTGTCCTTTGAAAAGGCGTTGGCGAAGGCCGAAGCGCCCGTGCGGCAATTCATGATGCTGCAAACGCGAGAGGACGACATCACCATGTTCATGCAAATCGCGCAAAAAAGAGATGTGGTGAGTGCCGATGATGTGCCCTTTACCACCTTGATGCCTGCCTTCATCACTTCAGAACTTAAGAGTGCCTTCATGATTGGATTCATGATCTACATTCCCTTTGTGGTGATTGATTTGGTGGTGGCCAGTGTGTTGATGTCCATGGGCATGATGATGCTTTCTCCGATGATCATCTCCATGCCTTTTAAGTTGATGCTGTTTGTGTTGGTGGATGGTTGGACGCTTTTGATGGGCTCGCTTGCGTCGAGTTTTATTTTTAAATGAGCGCCAAAGCGTTTGGAGTTCTGTAAGATTTATTTTTTTAAGAGGTCTTCAATGGATACAGCCATGGTGGTGGATTTGGGACGGCAAGCGCTTTGGATGACGATGCTCATTTGCGCACCATTGCTTGGCATTGCATTGGTCGTGGGTTTGCTAGTGGGCATTTTCCAGGCCGCAACGTCAATCAATGAGCAAACCTTGAGTTTCATCCCCAAATTGGTGGCTTTGGGGCTTACCTTGAGTGTGTTTGGGGGGTGGATGATCAATGCCTTGGTCGATTACACCAAAGTGCTGTTTGGCCGCATCCCCACACTTTTTGGTTGAGCCCTAGATGAATTTGCTTGCCGCTAACTTGGTCGATCAGTTTTATTCACTGATTTGGCCCTTGTTGCGCATTTCAGCTTTTTTAACCTTCGCCTCCATTTACTCCATTCGAGCGGTCAATTTGCGCGTGCGAATCACCTTGGCCTTGGTGTTGACGATTTTTCTGGTCTTGCAGTTGCGCTTGGAGATGCCCCGAATTGATCCCTTGACCATTGAAGGCTTGAGAGAGATCTTTAACCAGCTCTTCATTGGCTTTACCATGGCGTTGATCATGCAGTTGGCAACCGCCTCGGTGGTGGTCGCCGGTCAAGCGGTCTCCAATTCCATGGGCCTGTCTATTGCCAATATGATTGACCCCACCTTAGGCAATGTGCCCTTGACCTCTCAGTTTTTCACGATTTTAGGAACCTTGATATTTGTATCAACCGGAGGAGACTTGATTGTGTTTGGCATCTTGCTGGATTCCTTTGAATATTTCCCCATCGGCAAGACCATGTTCAGCCAAGATTTGATGGGCAAGATCATCTCCTGGAGTTCGATTGTGTATGTGGGCTCGGTATTGATCTCTTTGCCAGTCATGATCACCTTGCTGTTTGTCAACGTGGGGCTGGGCTTTGTCACGCGTTCCGCCCCAAGTTTGAACATCTTCTCGGTTGGATTTCCAGCCATGATGTTCGCCGGCTTTTTGGTTCTGTGGTTGGCCATTCCCAGCATGTTGTCAAGAATTGATTGGCTCTGGGTTCAGAGTTTTAACCAAATGCGTGCGTTGATGCATCCATGATGGCATTGAGCAGTGTTTATAAGCAAAGCAAAACAAGAATGGGTTTAATCCATGGCTGAAGAAAGTTCATCAGAGCGAACGGAAGAGCCCACGGCCAGGCGTTTGGAGAAAGCGCGCGAAGAGGGTCAGATCGCAAGATCGGTCGAATTGAACACGGCCGTTTTGTTGGTGACCGCTACGCTGTTTTTTACCTTCTCTGGGCAGTGGATGTTTGACAAGCTAGGCCAACTCTTTGTGTATCAATTGCAGTTTGATCGCAAAGTCATGGACAAAGCGGAGTTGCTGCCTGCTATTTTTGCGCAAAGTGTGCTTGATGGGTATGTGATCATCTTTCCCATCATGATCACGCTGGCGGTTTTGGCTATATTGTCAACGGGCTTGACGGGCGGATTTATTTTTTCTGCCAAACTGTTGATGCCCAATTTTGGCAAACTCAATCCCTTGAGTGGGTTGGCCAGAATCTTTGGCATCAAAGCCCTCATTGAGCTTGGAAAATCCATTCTGAAGTTTTCGATCGTGACGGTCATCTTGTACTTCACCGTCATGCACAACATGGAGGCCTTACTGAATTTGAACCGCATGGACTTGAGCGTTGCGGTCAAGCAAGCCGGTGGCATGATTGTGGATGCATGTTTTTGGATGAGCATGGGTTTGGTGTTCATTGCGCTTTTGGATGTTCCACTTCAAATCTACCAAGTCAATAAAAAATTAAAAATGACCAAACAAGAGGTCAAAGACGAGATGAAAGACTCAGAGGGTCGTCCCGAGATCAAAGCGCAGATCAGGCGGCGTCAAAGAGAGATGGCAAACAATAAAATGATGGGCAAGGTCAAAGACGCCGATGTGGTCATCACCAATCCACAGCACTTTGCCGTGGCCTTGCAATACGACCCCACGTCAGACGGAGCACCCATATTGATTGCCAAGGGTGCAGATGAATTGGCCAGAAAGATCCGAGAAATCGCCAAAGAGGAAGGCGTTGAGATCTTTGAGGCCCCGGAGTTGGCCCGTGCGCTTTACTTCACCACCAAACTTGACGCGATCATTCCTGAGGAGTTGTACCACGCCGTTGCCCAAGTCATTGCCTATGTCTTTAGCTTGAACGATGCTTATTCAAAGTCCTCAAGATTTGTCAAACCCAAGCCCAAAATACCTGAAAATATGCGTTTTGATGAAAATGGCTACTTGATGGACAATGCAGTAGCATGACAGTAGCATGACAGTGGCATGAGTGCAATTTTCTTAAATCCGCGACCTATTCTTTGAAGGCCAAGAATTGACCGATTTTTTCCAAAGCCCGAGTGACAAGCTTCGCTTAGAGATGATGCTCAAGTCCTTGAGCGCGGGCGACTTGAATCTGGCCATTTTGGGAGACGATGAGGTGGCCTTGGCTTTTTACGCCAGGAAAATCTACGAGCACCTTAAATCCGATCCAAATGCACAAGTGGACTTGTGTTTGTCTGCAGATGCGGAGAAGTTGGTACAACGGTTCAATCAAATTTTGTCCGAATTGACCTTGGATGAGGCCTTGGACAAGTCGGCCAAACCCCCGCAAAAGCGATTTTTGATTTTCCCAGACACGCAATTCATCCAAGACTTTGAGTTGCAACTCTTGGCCAGGCTCATCAATGGTTTGCCAGCCAGCAATTTGTTTGTGGTGCTCATCTTCAATAAGCGTGAGCCTTTTGAGAAAAAACTCCAGTCCTTTGGTAAAAACTTGGTCCAATGGATTTTGGAGAGTGAGCACCCTTCAGCCCCATCCAATTTCTCGCTTGGGCAAGATTGGAGCACAGCGCCAAAAGACGAAGTCATGAGTGCCAAAGATTTCAAGGCTCGTCAAAAGTCCTTGCTGGGTGCTCAAGAAGGGGATGATTTTCTCAATCAAAGCCCCTTGGGGACGCCATCGAAAGAATTGACAAAGCTTGCCAATCAAGCGGGTTTGGGCAGGACGGAACCTGTCTTGTCCGAAGAGGAGTTGATGGCCGCGGTGCGCTCAGTCCAAGAGCAGTTGGACAAAGAGGATGCAGCCCAAGTGGCGGCGGCCCCAGGCACTTCAAGTCCTTCCGCAAAGGGGAGTTGGCTTGGTTGGGGCTTGCTTTTTGGACTCTTGATTTCCATGGGTGCCTTGGGTGCAGTCTACAAAGAACGCATTTTGCAAGAAGTTGAAAGCATGAAGTCGTACTTGGCCGGTCCAAGTTGGGAGAAAAAGCCGGTGGGCAAAACAGCCACTGAGGCATCTTCTGCGGTCAACCAAGACAAGGAGGCGGCGGACCCAGGCGCAGAAGTCAAGCTGCAAACGGCCACCTCTACTGAGCCTGGCTCTAAAGACATTGAAGTCAAAGAGGATGCTCAGTTGCGTGAAAAGCAGCCCACCGTTGGCATGTCCAGCACCACCAAGATGCCGATCAAATTGGGGGAGTCCTTGATCCCAGACAAAGAAGCTGTGTTGACAGCCCAAGAGCTCAAGGACAAGCCCAAGGATGAAAGCAAGACCGCCCCGAAGCTTCAAGCCTCCAAGCCTGAGCTTGGGACGGATCAAAACAATGTGCCCAATGCACCTTTGAAAGCGTCCCCTGCCACAGCTAAAGAGACCCAGGCGCCTTTGACCGAGAAGCCCGATTTGAAGGTGGCGCCTTTATCGCCGGGCAAAAATACGCTGAAAGAGGAGCCCTTAAGGATTCCGATTTTGAAGGACACGTCTTCCACTCAAGACCCCAAAGCGCAGGCCAAAGAGTCTCTCAAGCCTGGATACAAAGAACCCAAAGAACCCAAAGAGCCCTCTTCTGGCAATTCCACCCCTCAAGGTGGTGCGATTGGCGGGGTTCCCAAAACCGATTTGGATTGGGTCAATGCCTTGCCAGAAAATGCTTGGGTCCTACAATTGGCGGCCACGCCAAAAAAAGCTGAGATACTGGCTCTGAAGGCCTCCCAACCCGCCTTTGGGAGCGCTCAAGTCTTGCTTACCAAGAACCCGAATTCTGCCAAGACATACTATATTTTGATCAAAGGCCCAATTTCCTCCAAAGAGGATGCGCAGGCCTTGATCACCACAACGCCCGCTTTAAGCGGAGCGTGGCTCAGGACATCCAAGTCTTTGAAGGCCCAGTTCCGGGGGAATTGAAATCTTGATAGCCTCGGTGAGGACCTTGGACCCAAGAGCAGCTTAAAGCTGCGGGTGGAGAAAGTGTGGGGTTGGCACCGTGTGAGCTAGGATACTTGGCGTGTTAAAGTTAAGCCATGCAAGAGTCGATGCTTCATTGATCAATTCAAAGGACACAAAGGATGAATACGGAAATCCAAGACCACCATGATGATGGCCACGCCCTCCCGCCTTCTTTTGTCAATCCTATGGGTGTACCTGCAGATCTAATGCCCTTTGTGGGCGCTAAGGGCGCTCACGTAGAGGGCATTGAAAAAACCTTGGACGATATCACCGAGGTGGTGGATCAAATTCGCACCGACCTTTTAGATGGCGACGAGCATGCCATCGAGCTCATGAAAAGAAGTCCTGAGAGTCGCCTCGCAGTCGATGCTCAGAATGCCACACCTAAAGTTACGGTTTTCAGTGCCGATAAATGGGATGAAGAATATAAAGTTCGAATTGATGCATTGCGTCAATCGGTGGATGAGCTCAATGCGAGGCTAGACGCTTTCAAGCGAACAAGGGTTTGAACAAAGACCCCCTTGGTCTCAAGGCGTCTTAGGCTTGCTGTTCATTGGCTGATTCACTCTCAATGCATATTTCCTCACACTAACCAAGTCAAGCCCCATGAGTACAGATACAGCATCAACTGAACAGCACGCTGACCTCGAGTTCAACGATGGCGCTGACCTGCATTTGGACCTGGCAGAAATAGAGGCAGGTTTGGAAGAGCTCAAAGAGGTCACCCTGGACAGCAATGAGCTGGCCAGACAACTTGAAGACTTGACTGGGGTGGTGCTCAATTCAGCTGAGGCCTCGACACGTTCAGCATCGGTTGCAGCGGACGTCTCGGGTGACTTGCAAAAGGTCATGGCCAGCATCAATGCGGCGCATCAAAGGAGCGTGTCACACTCAAGAATCATGTTGGGTGCGATGTTGATCTTTATTCTGATCTCGGTGGGAACCTTCTTTGCGATTTCGACTCGAATGCGTCAAAACATCATTCAGCTCGATGCCCTGTCCATGGCCGTTGGCAAACGGGTGGTGGATTTGGATGCCACCTTGGGCACCTTCACCGAGTCTACGCAGTCCTTTAATGAGCTCACTGAAAAGCTAGAAAAGCTCAGTGCAGCTCAAGGTGGCATTGAGAAAAAGTTTGACGAAGTCACCAAAGCCGTATCAACCGTACCGGGACAAATTGCCGACCAGTCTGGCAAAGGCTTGGACGGAAAATTCACTTCCATTGAAAAGCAGCTTCAGGCCTTGGATGCAAAAATTGTGGCCCTCACCAACCGTCCTCAAGCCGCACCATCTTCTCCTGGACTGAGCCAGCAGGCCCTCTCAGCTGAGCTGCAAAAGCTCAAAAGCGAGTTGCAACAAACCGCTATGAAAGCGAGAGAAACTGCTCCCCCAGCTCCGCCCGCACCTGCCAAACCGACTCCAAAAGTTGACAAGCCCGAGGCAAAACCATTGCCTGAGGCCAAAGTGGAGAGGAAGGCCAAGCCTGAAAGCGAGCCCAAAGTGGAAGTCAAAGCGTCTGCGTCGCCTGCGCCCGCTGAGGTCGTGACCCCGCCTGCTGCTGCACCCATGCCCCAGCTCCAACCTCAACGAGAAAAGATGCTCGTCTATCCCAGACCCAACACCGATTAAGGCGTTTGACTGCGCTTTAGATCAATGGCTCATGAATTCATATTTGAGTAAATTCAGCACCGCTTGGTCTGACAGATTGGCTTGTGCCAGCATGGCCGTGGCCGAGGCTTGGATGATTTGAGCTTTGGCAAGTGCGGTGGTCTCCGCTGCGATATCGGCACTGGTCAAATTGCTATAGGCCGATGAATTGTAGGTGCCCATGCTCGTGGCCAAGGTGTTTTGATAGCCCAATCGGTTGATCATTGCACCGCTGTATCCTTGAAGAGCCGAGACTTGAGAGATGGCACCATCGATGATGCTCAAGGCCGTGGTGGCTGTGGCGCTGGAGGAGATGTCGGCACTGGTGAGTTTTAAGTTTTGTGTCGTGCCGCCATAGGTGCCATTTTTAAAGCCCAGTTTCTCAAAACTCGTGTTGCCTGCAGTCCCACTGGCCAGCGTGAAGGGTTTGCTAGAGCTTAGTGTCACACTTGAAATGTAGCCAAGTGCTGTACCTACTGTGTTGGAGCCTGCCGTGATCCCAAGGCCAGCAAGACCCGCCGCCGTTGCGCCTGCGGTGGTGTCCATCCCCATCGAAATGCTTCTTCCGTCTGTGGCTGTCAGTGTCAAGCCAGAGGTGTTGGAGCTTGCGACCACGCCAGTGCTGCCTGTATAGGCATTGATGTCTGCTGCGATGGTGCTCAAACTGCTTGCTGTTGTGAGGGCCAAGCTGATGGTGCTGCCATTCAAGTACAAGGAGTGCGTGGCACTGGCCGTTGGCGTCGTAAAACCACTGCCCACCAACACGTTGGCATTGGCTGTGGCCGTGACACCCGTGTTGGCCGAGCTTTTGTTGATGGCCGCGGCACTCGCAATGGCACTGGACGCCTTGGTGACCGATGTGGTTGAGGCGAAGGTGGCGGTGTCATCGGTGCTCAGCGCACCGGCGATGCTGCGGCCATTGATGAGGAGGTCACTGCTGCTCAAAGCCGTGGGCGCCAACGCCGAAGCGGTGGGCGCTTTGCTGGACACCTGTGCGACATTGGCCGTGTAGGTGCCGATCGCAAAATCCGAATTGCTGAGGGTGTTGCCAGGGGTCGTTCCAACCACGATCGAGCTGCCTGAAGTGCTGTACAAGGAGTACGAGCCCACAGAGGTCCCAGCGGCAGCAAGTCCAGTATTGGTGGCCGTGATGTTGGCGTCAGAAAAGGCCAAGACAATGTTGCGCCCGTCACTCGCTTGCAAAACCACGCCGTGGGCGGCGTCGCCCCCGTCCGTTGCACTGACGCCTGTCAGGCCCGTGTTTTGATTGATGGCAGTGACCACGGCTGCTCGGTTGACCGAGTAATCGCTGGTTGAGCTCAACGTCACGCTGATGCTTTTGCCATTCAAGGTGAAGGTGCCAGCCGTGGCGGCTCCAGGCAAGGTGGTCATGGAAGTGCCGCCCACGGTGGTGGTGCCTACACTGGCGGTCACTTTGGTCGATGAGCTCAATAAATTGATCGCCGCCGCCTTTGCAATTGCACTTCCTGCGTTCCCGCTTGAAGACAAATTGTCCGATGCCGCCAAACTCGCTCCAACCGTGTACCCATTGAGAATCAAGTCTCCTGAGGCCAAGGCCGTGGTGCTCGAACCCACCGAGCTCAGGGCCAGTGGGGTGCCCAGTCCCAAAGCGGCAGTGGTCGTGGTGGGCAAGCTCAAAGAGATGGTGTTGCCAGCTTCCGCGCCCACTTGAAGAGGGGCGCTACTGAGAGAGCCATTCATCAAGCTGTAGCCGTTGTAGGTCGCTTGCGTGGTGATGGTGTTGATTTGGGCCAAATATTGCGCGAAGGCGGCTTGGTTGGCTGCAAGGGTGTTTGCCGAAACGCTGGTGCTTGATGACAGGGCCAAGGTTCTCATGCTTGCCAAAGTGGTTTGAATGCTGCTCAAAGAGGTGTCTACGATTTGCGTCATCGCAATGCCTTGATTGATGTTTTTATTGGCCTGCGCCAGACCCAATATTTTTGCGTTCAAGGTGTTGGACATGCCAATGCCCGACGGGTCATCGGCGGAGCTGTTGATGCGCTTGAAGGTGGACAAGCGCTGAATGGATGTGGCCATGGCCGTGTTTGCAGCGGCCATGGCATTTCCTGCAATCAAAGCGTTGATGTTTGAATTTCCAGATGCAATCGTGGTCATAAAAGTGTTCCAGCAAAAAGTTAAATATTTTTGAACTCAAGCCCTAAAGTATTTAGGAGTGGGTCCGATTCAGTGATTATGGGCAAATGTAGCCATCTGTTTGGAAGGATTGAATTTAGTTTAAAGCACGAAGTCAAAAAACTTGAGTCGTTTTACCTTGTAATAAAGGTAAAGGGGTGTAACGCTTGTATGGTTTTAATGGATCAGGAAAGAGGCTTTTTGCGCCCAAGGCAGGTGTGTTGAAATACGGACGAAGTGCGTGTTGAACCAAGACATGCCATAAAAAAAGGATCCGAAGATCCTTGGGCTTGAAAGTGCTTTGTGGTCTTGTGCCACGAGCGCCTGGGACGCTTAAATGAGTGTGGGCGTTGGGTTCTCAGGCGCTTGACTGAAAGGAGCCGCTTTGCTTGGTTTTTCTGACATGCTGCTCGCTTTGGGTTTGATCTCCGTAAAGCTGCTTTCAGTTGAGTGAGACCAATACTCTTGGAACACGCCAGGCCAAGTTTTGTCCGTGGCTTTGAAGCCTTTGCTAGTGAGCAAGGCGCCAGGCTCAAGGCTTGCAACCAAGCTTGAAAGAGAGTGCGATTGGTTTTGATTCAGGCGGCGCATGAAGTGGTGCAGATCAAAGTCGCTTGGCGCTTTCAAGCCCGTGGCCTCGGTCAATTCAAGCAAAGAGTGCAGCGTGTTGTGGTGAAAGTTTTTAACGCGCTCTGCTTTGGTCTCCACCACCAAGGCGACTTGACGCTTGGGGTCTTGGGTGGCCACACCCGTTGGGCAGTTTCCGGTGTGGCAAGTTTGTGCTTGAATGCAACCAATGGAGAACATGAAGCCGCGCGCGCTGTTGCACCAGTCTGCGCCAAGGGCCAGAGTTCGGGCGATGTCAAAGGCGGTGATGATTTTGCCGCTCGCACCCAGTTTGATCTTGTCTCTCAAGTTCAAGCCCACCAAGGTGTTGTGAACCAGTCTCAAGCCCTCTTGCAAGGGTGTGCCCATGTGGTCGGAGAACTCCAAGGGGGCCGCTCCCGTGCCGCCTTCGGATCCGTCGACCACAATGAAGTCGGGTCGAATGCCGGTGGTCACCATGGCCTTGGCTATGGCGAACCACTCCCAGGGGTGACCGATGCACAGTTTAAAGCCCACAGGCTTGCCTTCAGAGAGTTCACGCAACTCTTTGATAAAACCCATGAGCTCAATGGGGGTTGAGAATTTGCTGTGGTTGTTGGGAGACACGCAATCGGTCCAAACGGGTACCCCTCTGGCGCTCGCAATCTCAGGGGTGACTTTGGGCCCAAGAAGCACGCCACCATGACCCGGTTTGGCGCCTTGGCTGAGTTTGATTTCGATCATTTTGACTTGATCGCTCAAGGCATGGGTGACAAACTTCTCTGGACTGAAATGTCCGCTCTCATCTCGGCATCCAAAATAGCCTGAAGCCACCTCCCAAATGATGTCACCCCCGTGCACACGGTGGTATTCGGAAATCGAGCCTTCACCCGTGTCATGTGCAAAACCACCCAACTTTGCGCCTTGGTTCAAGGCCATGATGGCATTGGCACTCAAAGCACCAAAACTCATGGCTGAGATGTTAAATAAACTCATGGCGTAGGGCTTGGCGCATTGATCCCCTCCCACCGTCACCCGAAAGTTGGCGCTTTCGATGCTGCTGGGGGTGATGCTGTGGGTGATCCACTCGTAGCCCGATGCGTGGATATTGACTTGGGTGCCAAAGGGGCGTTTATCCGAGACGTTTTTGGCTCTTGCGTAGACAATGGATCGCTGCGCTCTAGAAAAAGGCGTCTCTTCGTTTTCACTCTCCATGAAGTACTGCCTGATCTCTGGGCGGATGAACTCGAGTAAAAAGCGCAAGTGCCCAATGATGGGGTAGTTTCTAAGAATGGCGTGCTGCTTTTGTTGAAGATCATGGACACCAATGCCTGTCAGCACCAAGCAAACCGCCAACTCCAAGCCGCCTTGAGAAAACAAGAAAAACTTGATGGCTGAAAGGCTAAGACCCGCCAAGGCCAAGAAAAAAACGGTGAACCTGATGGGGTAATGTTGATTGAGGCGTTCAAGCATAGGTCGGGTTTTTGGGTTGAGTTCAGAGATTGAAGGAAAAACAGACCCGCCAAAGGGTCAGCAATTCAAAAATCATGGGCTGTGCGTCAAAGACGAACAGCGTCAGAAGACCATGCAAATGGCGTCTTGGCGCGCGCGAGCAACGCAATCAAATTTTTTGTAGCTTATCGGACAGTTTGCTCTTTGCCATGTTGGAGACCTCGACTCTGAGCCGTGCCACCGAGAGTTGCCTGTCTGCCGTTTTTTGAACATCTTCCAAGTGCACCAAAATTTGGGTCCGCAGTGTTTGGGTTTCTTCTTCCAAAGCGAGAAGCTGCGCTTTAAGCAAGCGTTGTTGATCCATGCGCTGGGTGAGTAAATTCACGTTGCCAGCGATCAACTTCCAACTGCTAGAGAGCTCATCTTCCACCGGTTGTCTTAATTGCTCAAACAACTCATTGATCAAGGGGTCGTCTTGTTGAGCGCGAGGCGCCTTGGCTTTGTTGGCTAAGCCTTGGGTGCGGCCTTGAGAGAGATGGGCCTGATGCTGATTGGCATTGGGACCCACTGTTTGGGCGCCCAAGGCGCTTGTTGGATCGTAGGAGCCCGAGGGATCCGCGTCGTCCCCGCCGACAGATTCCCATCCTGAGTCGGGCGAGTATTGCTTTAAGCCTTTAAAAGCAAGAAATTTGTCTTGATCCATGATGTCTTCCAATTGATGTGGCATAGGGGCGGGCAGATGAACGCACGATGGCTTGACGGATAAAGCTTCACACCTTGGTGGTGGATGAACGGGTAAAGCGCTTTAAAAATTCAGGAATGTTCAGACCTGAAGACACTTTGGTTTGTTCGTTCTCTTCGAGAACTTTTCTTTGCCGATGACGCCCCAGCACAGAATAGGTGGCAGTAGGTGGGACCACACTGAAGGTGGCAGGCAAGGCCTTGGGAAAGGGTGTGGAGACGGTGCGCTCGGTTTGTTTTTGCAGCAAAGAAGAATTCTTAAGCAAGACTTGCGGTTTAAGGGACTTGGATGCCGCCTCTTGCGCCTGCATACTCAAGCGAATGTCCTTGGCGGCCACAACCGCTTGTGCAAAAGACTGAAAGGACTCGCCACAGGCATTGGGCAAATTCATCAAATAGCCTTGCTCGAACATCTCGCGGGCGGTTTGAGATTCAAGAATGGGAGGCGCCAACATGAAGCTCACTGGAAAGCGTTGCCTCGTAAAGATGTTGGAGCTCAGTTGCTCGGGCAGCACGCGTGTGGGGCAGACCAACAAAGCGGGCGCCTTGGCGATGGCCGAATCAAACACCCAACGGTTCTTGCTTAAAAAACCCGAGGTTGCTGACAGTTCAATTTCAGACACGGAGGTCGGGACCAAGACCATGTCAAATTCAAACATCAATTCACCCGCCAGTGCATCGGTCCAAGTCAAATCGGCGACCACAATGTCGCTTCCTTGGGTGGCACGTCGAAGATGCATTCTGGCTTCAAACACAGGACGGTTGCCACCCATCTCAATGGGCAAGGTCAGGTGTTGGACCAAAACACCCACATTGGGCGCGCGTCTGAGCCAGTTGCTAGAAGAGCCGTGGGGATCCCAATCAATCAAGGTGGTGGCCAAACCCATTTTGTAGGCCAAATAGGCGCTTAAATTGGCTGCAATGGTGCTCTTGCCCACACCGCCTTTTTGACTCGTTACCAAGATTTTGAATGCCATGATCGCACTGCTCCTTGAACACCAAAGTATAATGAAAATGTCTCGGGCGTCAATGGAATGCAGGGTACAAAAACATGACACCGGGTTGAAGATATTAACAACTTAGTGTAGTAAATCAAAGTAAGTTGTTGTTATAGGACAACTTTCCCATTTTCTCTTGATTCAACACCGTGCCCAAGGCCTTTAAACAAGGTGCCTGGGTGGGCCCAAGATTGGAAAAAAAGCCGTCGCGACCCAGGCCTTGGGGCTTAGTCGACGGAGGCGCTCCAGCGGTCGTTCCAGTCGTGTTGAGCGTTGTCAATTTCTCGTCGGTGCCTTTTGGTGGGTCGACCGTGCTCAATGCTCAAGGCGGGTTCACGGCTGTTTTTGAACTCGAGGGCTTGCCGAGCTCTTTGTTCCATGCTTTCAAGTGTTTCTTCGTACATCAGTTGCGCCACACTCGCAGATCCCCGAGTTGGGCTCATTGCAAGCACTTTGACGGTTTTAAAGTAGGCGCCTTGGCGCACGATCAACACGTCGCCCACTTTGATTTCTTTGGAGGGTTTGGCTTGGAGATCGTTGACTTTGACCCGGCCCTTTTGAATTTCTTCACTCGCCAGTGAACGGGTTTTGAAAAAGCGTGCAGCCCATAGCCACTTGTCAATTCTCATGACAAGACGTGACCTTCATGAATGCATGTCAGTTGAATGGGAAATCCTTTTAAAAGCAATGGCAATGAGGGCATGGAGTGTCCAAAACGTCTGCTGCACTTACTCGATGACTTCAAGCCCGTTCATATAGGGCCTGAGCACTTGGGGCACGACAATGCTGCCATTGGCTTGCTGGTAGTTTTCAAGCACAGCCACCAAAGCCCGCCCGACGGCAAGGCCTGAGCCGTTGAGCGTGTGCACGAGTTCGTTCTTGCCTTGACCGTTTTTAAAGCGCGCTTGAAGTCTTCGGGCTTGGAAGGCTTCGCAATTGGAGACGGAGCTGATTTCGCGGTAGGTGTTTTGAGCGGGCAACCAGACTTCAAGATCGAAGGTCTTGGCCGCACCAAAACCCATGTCGCCGGTGCACAGTGACATGACACGGTAGGGCAGTTCCAGTTTTTGAAGAATGGCCTCTGCATGGGCGGTCATCTCCTTTAAGGCCTCTTGACTGGTCTTGGGATGCACAATTTGGACCATTTCGACTTTGTCAAATTGGTGCTGTCGAATCATGCCCCGAGTGTCTCGTCCGTGTGCCCCCGCCTCCGAGCGAAAGCACGGGGTATGGGCCGTCAGTTTGATGGGCAGATCGCTTTCACTCAAAACCGTATCGCGTACAAAATTGGTGAGGGTGACCTCGCTGGTGGGAATCAAATACAGTGCGGCCGCATCGGCTTGAGCCTCTGTGGCGTGGGGCGTTTGAGCCAAATCCTCAGGCTTGCCTTGGCCGCCCTTTTTGGCGGCGAACAAATCGTCTTCAAATTTGGGCAGTTGACCCGTGCCTTTAAGGGTTTGAGCGTTGACGATGTAGGGGGTGTAGCATTCGGTGTAGCCGTGTTCTTGGGTTTGCGTGTCAAGCATGAACTGCGCAAGCGCGCGGTGCATTCTGGCAATGGGGCCCTTCATCACCGTAAAGCGCGAGCCGGTGAGTTTCACGCCCATTTCAAAGTCCAAGCCAAAGGCCTCCCCCAACTCGACATGGTCTTTGGGTGTGAAGCCAAGGGCAGGCGGCTCAGTGCCAAGAGGGCTCCATCGCTTGACCTCTACGTTGCCGCTTTCATCAAAGCCCAGGGGCACACTTGTGTGCGGCAAATTAGGCACTGCACTCAAAAGCGCGACCAGTTCTTCTTGAATGCGCTCCAAACGCGCCGCAGAGGCCTCTAACTCGGTCTTCATGTCAAAGACTTGTTGCATGACGGCGTCCGTTTGCTCTCCCTTTGATTTCATCAGGCCGATTTGCTTGGAGAGCGAGTTTCTCTGTGCTTGCAAGTGTTCGGTTCGAGTTTGAATGGTTTTTCTCTCCGCCTCTAGCGCTTGGTACTGCTCGACCGACAAAAAGGGTTGAGGTGATTTGCGCGTCTCAAGTCGTGCGATGACCGTGTCGAGTTCGCGTCTGAGTTGATTGATATCTAACATAAAAAAGAAGTGGGGGTGAGGGAGAGAAAATTTAAAAATAAAGCGCATCCATCAGTTGGAGTCGGGTTTGAGGCCTTTGGGCAAAGGGAACTTGATGGTCTCTTGAATGCCGTCCAACTGTCTGACGCTGACTGCGCCCATTTCTCTGATTCTAGCGATGACCGCTTGCACCAAAATGTCCGGCGCAGACGCACCCGCTGTAAGACCCACTTTTGAGCGCCCCTCAAACCATTCTGACTGAATTTCTGAGGCGTCATCGACCATGAAACTGGGCGTGCCCACCTTGGCTGCCACGTCCCTTAATCGGTTGCTGTTGGAGCTCGTGGGGGAGCCCACGACGATGACCAAATCGACTTGAGGGCTCATGAATTTGACAGCGTCTTGGCGATTTTGAGTGGCATAACAAATGTCTTGTTGCTTGGGGGACTTGATGAGGGGAAACCGCGCTTGCACCGCCGCCAAGATCTCTGCTGCATCGTCCATGGACAAGGTGGTTTGGGTGACAACGGCCAATTTTTTAGATTGTTTGGGGCTGACCTTGGCCACATCTGCCACATCCTCTACCAAGTGAATGCCCGATTCGAGTTGACCCATGGTGCCTTCCACCTCCGGGTGTCCCTTGTGGCCAATCATGATGAATTCATAGCCCAATTTGGCCAACTTGGCCACCTCCACATGCACTTTGGTCACCAGGGGACAGGTGGCATCAAACACATTCAAGCCCCGCTCGTGAGCTTGTTTCTCAACCACTTTGGGCACACCGTGTGCGCTAAAGACCAAGGTGGCACCCAACGGTACGTCCTTTAAGTCCTCGATAAAAATAGCCCCCTTGGATTTCAAGTCATTGACCACGTAGGTGTTGTGCACAATTTCATGGCGCACGTAGACGGGTGAGCCAAACTTATCCAAAGCACGCTGAACGATCTCAATGGCTCTGTCCACGCCTGCACAAAAGCCACGGGGCTCGGCCAAATAGATTTCTCGCTCTTGATGGGATGTGGGCATCAAAGCACTCCCAGCACTTTGACCTCAAAGGTGACGGCTTGACCGGCCAGAGGGTGATTAAAGTCAAATAGCACAGCAGTCTGGCTGCGCTCAATCACCGTGCCTGCGTAATGCCCATCGCCTTGGGGCGTTGGAAATTGAACGACCTCTCCCGTTTGATAGACCTGCGTGGGCTCACTCAGTTGCGCCAACAAGCCGTGCTTGACCCATTGAAGCATGTCGGGGTTTCGGGGTCCAAAGGCCTCACCTGCTGCAATGTTCAAGGTGGTGTGCATGCCTTCTTCTAGGCCCAACAGCGCTTGCTCCAAGGCAGGAGAGAGTTCGCTGTGGCCTAGGGTCAAAGTGGCGGGCTTATCGAGGAAGGTGTTGATGAGGTCTCCATGAGGGCCCGAAAGTCGGTAATGCAAGGTGACAAAGGAGTGGGGTTCAATGGTGGGTGTGGACATAGGGGCTTGCAAAGGAGGGTTGCGGTACAAGGCACAGCGCCTTCAATTTTCAATATTTTCCCATGACAAGTGCTCAATAGGGGTTAATGGATGAATAAAATTGAAAATCCAGCAAAAAAGTTAATATTTGACCTGCTAGTTTGAGACAATCTCAAGCTTCACTCATGGCCACCACACTAAAAAAATCTTGGAATCGCTGTGAAATCTAAATCCTTCAAAGAACTGGGCCAACTCAAGATCGACTTGGAACTCGAGCAGCAAAGGCAACTCCACTTGGCAAGATTGCAAGAGGCTCAAAAGAAAAAGGAGTTGGCTGAAAAAAACCTATTTTCCAGGGCGGTGGGGGCGGTTCAGCCCATTGCCCATATGGCGCGTGCGTCTTTGCAGGTGCAAACGCCTCAACCCCTGGCCTTTCAGCAGCATTTGGATGACCAAGCGGTGATGAGGGAGAGCTTAAGCGATGAGTTTGATGCCACCACCCTTTTGGATGTGGACGATCAATTGAGCTTTAGGCGACCAGGCATTGGTCTGGATGTGACCAAAAAGCTCAGAACGGGGGGCTGGACCATACAGTCTGAAATTGATTTGCATGGACTTAGAAGAGATGAGGCGCGCAATTGCTTGGGTCAGTTCATTCGCGAAGCGATGAAAATGGGTTGGCGCTGCGTGCGTGTCATTCACGGCAAGGGCCTGGGCTCACCGGGAAAAATGCCCGTGCTCAAATCCAAGACCTTGGCTTGGTTGATTCAAAAAAACGAAGTGCTCGCCTTCGTTCAAGCCAAACCCGATCAAGGCGGGGCTGGGGCCTTGTTGGTCTTACTGAAAGGCTCTAATTGAGCCTTCAAGAGGAGGCGCCGTCTTCTTTGTTGCGCATCCAGTCAGCGGTTTTATAAAAGTGTGGGGCCAAGCTGTCCCGGGTTTGCTCATCAATGCCTTGACGCATCATGGCTTCATACATGCAAGAGACCCATTGATCGCGTTCAATTTCACCAATGGGGTAGGGCAAATGACGAGCTCTGAGCATGGGGTGACCGATTTTTTCAATATAAAGTGCAGGCCCACCAAGCCAGCCACTTAAAAACCAAAACAAGCGCTCTTGAGCTCGGCCCAAATCGGGCCCATGCACTGCGCGCAAGGCTTTGTACTTGGGGCTGTTGTCCATCAACGCATAAAACTCAGCCGTGATGGCTTTGAGTGAGACCTTGCCGCCAAGTTGCTCATAGGGTGTGATCTGAGGCGCTTGGGGTTGATCGTCTGGGGTGTGCTGCGCGTCGTTCATGGTTCGGGCTTATGCTTGGCTGTGTGTTTTTAAAAGGGAGCTGCTAGGGGTCTAGCCAGTTTAGCCTAGGCGCATAGGTGTCTTCATTGACGCGGCGCAGCCTTTGGCCCAACAAGCTCAAAGGCTTCAAAGATGTTTGTTCAGCGCGAGAGCACCCGAAGCGTTTGGACAACGGGTTGACGCAACACGCCTTTAAGGCTCCAGCTGCCACACGACCACGCCAGCAAAGCGCCCAAGAGACAAGCCTCAAGGATTAAATAGGGGCTTGGATTCCAAGCAAATTCAAACACATACCGGGCCAAAGCCCCACCCAAAATCCATGCGGCCATGCTTGAGAGAGTGCCTGCGAGTGCGCCAATGCTGAGCAACTCGGTGCGTTGCACCTTCACCAAGAGAGATTGTTGCGCACCCAAAGCTCTGAGCACGGCGTGATCGGTCAGTCGATCTTGTCGGGTGAGGGTGATGGACGCAAAAAGCACCACCATGCCTGCGCAAAGGGTGAATAAAAAGAGCCCCTCAATGGCGGCAATGACTTGGCCCAAAACCGATTGAACTTGAGCCAAGGTGCTGCTCATGTCCACGTTGGTGACATTGGGAAACGTGTTGAGCAACTGGTTGTCAAAGCCCTCTCTTGCAGGCGCTTTGTAGGCAGCAATGAACGTGCTTGGAAAGCCCTCCAGTTGGGCCACGGGGTACATGACAAAGAAATTGGCGCGCATGGACGTCCAATTGAGCTGTCGCATGGATGTGATTCGAGCCTCTTTGGTCACACCCGCAATCTCAAAGCGCAACACATCTCCCATTTGAAGCCCCAAGGTTTTGGCGATATTTTGCTCAATGCTCAGTGCGTTCTCTTCAAGCGCAGTCCATTGGCCAGCAACGATGCGGTTGTGTTCAGGCAAGTTGGGACTGAATGACAAATTGAACTCGCGATCGACCATTCGCTTGGCTTGATCGTCGGTGAAGTTTTCGCTCGAAATAGGTGCGTTGTTCACGGCCACGAGGCGTCCTCGTATCATCGGGTACCAATCAAATTGAGTCACCCCACTTTGGCTCAACTGGGCTTTAAAGGCCTCCCCTTGATCGGGCGCGATGTTGATGACAAATCGGTTGGGCGCGTTGGCAGGAGAGCTTTCTTGCCAACTGCTGATGAGGTCGGTCCTCAAGAGAATTAGCAAGGTGATGGCCAGCAAGCCCACCGACAGGGAGCTGACTTGAATCATGGTAAAGACGGGTCTGGCACACAGCTGTTTGAGTGCCAAATTCAACGCAATGGGCAAGGGCTTGGATTGGAGGAGTCGTCTGAGGGTAAAAATCAAAACATAGGTCACCAGCGCAAAAAAGGCCAGGGCACCAAAAAAGCCGCCCACCACCATCAACCCCAATTTAAGCCGCTCGCTGTAGGAGATCAAGAGTGCGCAAAACCCAAGCAAACCCAAAACCAAAACGCTCAAAGAACTGCCCTTGATCTCTCCCAGGTCTCGCCTGATCACACGCAGCGCTGGCACCTTGGCCAGTTGCCTAATGGGTGGCCAACCAAAGGCCAATAGGAGTGTCGCGCCCATGCCTAGGCCTTGGAGCATCGGACGCCATGAAGGAGCTGGCAACTCGGTACCGAGTAAGCCGCTTAGCAAACGGATAAAGCCCGCATGAACGCCGTATCCCAGCGCACTGCCTAGGAGGCTTGCAGCCAAGCCGACTGTGAAAAATTCAAATAAAAACCCAAGCTCAATGCTCCTTTGGCTTTGCCCTAAAACGCGGTACATGGCACAGTCATCGGTTCTCTTTTGAGCAAAGCCTCTTGCAGCCAAGGCAACGGCCACGGCGCAGAGCAAAGCACATAAAAGGGCGATCAAGTGAAGAAACTCTGAAGCGCGTTCAAGCGTCACGCGCATCTCAGGCCTGCCTTCCTTCAAGGTTTCAAGACGAATGCCTCTGAGCTTGGAGGAGGATATTTTTGCTGCCACTTGGTTTTGAAAGTTTTGAACGCGCTCGGACTCTCCCACGACCGCCAACCTCCAATTGATTCTGCTTGCGGGTTGAATGAGGTGGGTCTGCGTTAAGTCCGCTGCATGGATCATCACGCGAGGTGCAAAATTCATGAAGCCCGCACCGCGATCGGGTTCGTTGTCGATCACGCCAGTGATGCGAAAGCTTTTGTCACCTAAAAAAAGATCGCCCCCAAGCTTCAAACTCAAACTCTCAAGCACTTGCGAATCGACCCAGGCTTGGCCAAGAGGTGGATTTTTGAGCGTTGAGGGCAGTTTCAAGAGAACGTGCCCCTTCAAGGGGTAATTCGCAGACACGGCTTTCAAGGCAATCAGTCGCGCGGCGCCGCCCTGTTCTTTGGGAGCCCTGGCCATGGTGGGGAAGGTGATGGTTTGAGCGCTTTGAAGAGAAAGTTTCTCAGCAAGTGTCACAAATTCTTGGGGCGTTTCTTGGTCGCTGGCCACCACCACATCGCCTCCCAGGAGTTTGGCCGCATCGCGAGACAAACCGCGCTCTAAGCGATCTCCCAAAAAAGCGACCGAGGTCAAGGCCGTGACAGCCAATGTGACGGCTAAAAACAAGAGCTTCAATTCTCCAGAGCGGGTGTCTCGAACGAGAGAGCGCCAAGCGATAAGGATCAGGTGCATGATGCGAGCGGTCAATCTCTTAAAAAAAAGGGTTTGTTCAACCAAGGGCGTTGAGTGCGATAGGGCTTCTATCCAAGGGCCAAAATGTCTGGCTCATCGCAAGGACCATGGACCGTGAAATGAGGCGTACGCCACAGATCAAGGCACATGGGTTGGATCAAGCTAGAGTTTAAACCTTTGCGCAAAGACTTGCATTTAAAGCGGCAAGTGCTTACTTGTTCACTTCAAAAGACAAAAAAAGGGTGCCCATTTGGCACCCTCTCTGTCAACGTGTGAGTTGGCTCTTAGAATTTAAGCAAGAGGCCCAATCCCAAATTGGTGGTGTTGCCACCAATCGCACTGCTGGCGAATGTCGCGCTTGCGTTGGACTTGTTCACAGCATACATCGCAAAGATACCGATGTTTTTGTCAAAGTTGTATTTCGCACCCAAGCTGAGCAAGGTACCCCCTTGGCCCACGGTGGAGCAGTTGCCCCCACCGGAGACGTCACAACTGCCAGCCGCACCGCTTGCAAAATTGGCGGCCAAATCCCACTGCGCATTGGCTGCGTAGTTTGCACTGACTTGGTAAGTGTTGGTTTTGTAAGCCGAGAATTTACCTGCAGCAGAAGCCTCTTCCGTGTATTTGAGATTTGCAAAGTCAGCACCCAAACTCAAAGCGCCCTTGGTGTAGCCCAAAGACAAGCGTTGACCTGAATCTTTGGAGTTGGCAGTGCCCAAGTTGTAGATGCTGGTGCTCGCCAAGGCCGTGAGTCCCGTGCCGCTAAAGGCGTGGTAGTTGTTGTGCGTTTCTTGCTGCACGGAGGCGTAGAACGTACCGTCTGTCCAACGCAGCGCTGCTGCGGACAAGGAGGTGTCTTGTGTGGCTGTTCGGTTGGGGTCTTTGCGAACGGTGATGCCAGCATTGAAGTTGTTGTATACGGGACTTTCCCAACGAACTTGGCTACCGACTCGGGTGTTAAAGGAAGTGGTTCCTGCACCTGTGGCTCCCTTCCAACCCACACCAGAGAGCACGCCCGAGGTGGAGGTGAAGTTGCTAGAGCTCACACCCAGCATGCGCACACGGTCCCCGTATTCTTTGTAAATGGTGTCCATTTGACCGAATTGGAAGTTTCCGATGCTCTTGTGACCCACGGAGACGAATGCATCGCGCATGTCACCAAAGAGGCTTTGTTGACCGCCCGTGGCAATCGAGGAGTCGAGGGTTTTATTGGGTGCAATGACGCCTTGGAAGTCATAGCCAATTTTGACGTCCCCAAAGGTCCTGGAGCCCTTGACGCCAATGTAGGATTGTGACCAATTGGTTTGATCTTTGGTGATGGCGCCAGCGGCGGCCGTGCCCGTTCCTGGTGTGACCAGTCCCTTGTTCATGGAGCTCAAGGGCGTGCCCGTTGGGGAGCTTGCACTGTAGGAGGTGTTGTTCAGTTCAGGGTATAGCGTTCCATAGACCTCCAAGTTTTCGCCAATGACTTGAATGGCGTAAGCTTGTTGAGCAAGGCCTGCGAGAGTGAGCGTCGCAATTGCAACTGCGCAACGAGAATAAAGCATGGGGTTCTCCAATGGAATGATGAATAGGTGTTTTGCCATTTAAATATGCAAGCGAAGCGTATTTAGAATGACAACTCCTTATTAAGCAAAAAAATGGAAAATATCAAAATTCGTATTTTCCCGAAAGGTTTGGCGCTGTGGCTTAAAGACAACGCTAGAACTGTGTTTCTCAGCAAATGAATCTGAAAGGCGATCAGGCATGTCCTGATTGACCTAAAAAATCAAAGAATCTATGATCTTGGGAGCGGTCTTTGGATGTGGGACGCCCTGTTTCTCTTATTTTTTACCGCCGCCTTAACTTTTCCCAACGTTCTTGAGACACCATGCCCCACGACAAAGACACCAGCCACTGGCATGAGCCAGCGGGCAACAAAAAAGCCGGTTTCGGCGAGTTTAAAAAACAACCCACACCCTATGACGCCTTCATGCAAGAAGAGGGCATCCCTGTGTTTCGAGGTGTGGGCATCAGTAAGGTGCAAAACCTGCCCTTGATGCCTTGGAAGCGCACGGGAGGCAAGGGTCATTACATCCAACTGTATGGCACGGAGACCAAGTGGGGTTGCCACGTGGTGGAGGT